>SXGT01142395.1_pt1 | contig 16257 bp, 8 predicted proteins | sample 3176221 | NCBI WGS metagenome assembly SXGT01 (sample SAMN11356862, study PRJNA531348) | freshwater metagenome | isolation source: freshwater sample F1-120 | place: China: Fuxian Lake, Yuxi | collected 2017-12-25 | reverse complement strand
GCCTCGGCCACCAGATCCTGGCGCTGGCGCTCGGCGGTCGCACCTACAAGCTCAAGTTCGGCCACCGTGGCGGCAATCAGCCCGTCCAGGACCTCCGGACGGGGAAGGTGGAGATCACCTCCCAGAACCACGGCTTCGCGGTCGATGACGGCGCACTGCCCACGGGCGCGGTCATCACGCACCGCAACCTCAATGACGGCACCGTCGAGGGCCTGGCCCACGCCGAGCTACGTGCTTACGCCGTTCAGTATCACCCTGAGGCGAGCCCCGGTCCGCACGACGCGCACGTCCACTTCCGCACGTTTCGCGCGATGATGACTCAGCCGTTGGGGACGTAGACGCACTGTCCGGTGCTCGGGTTACAGGAGTCGAGCGTCGTGGCGTCGAGATCGTCGCAGTTCTTCTCCGCCCCCGGCTTGCACGCGCCGAGCGCGTCGCACGCATCCAGCTCAGTGCACGGATTGCCGTCCTCGCACGTCGCCAGCTCCGCTCTCGGGACCTCGGGGAAGCTCTTGGACCCCTCCACGCAGGGACCGGGCGTCATGCAGTCGTTGGGCGTCGCGTCGCTTGGCGCGACCGGGGCGGAACCGGAGACGCACCCGGCCGTGGCGTCACAGACTTCGGCACCGTTGCAGTAGCTCAGGTCCTGGCACAACGCGTCGTTGGGCGTGCCGACGCACTGGCCGTTGGCGTCGCACACGTCGGTCTCCGTGCAGGTGTGCGCGTCCTTGCACGCCGTGTCCGTGGGCACCGGCAGCTCGGGGAAGCTCTTCGTCTTCTCGTCGCACGCACCCGGGGCCTTGCAGTCGTCGAGGTTGGCATCCGCGGGCGCCGTCGGCGCCTTCCCTGCGACACAGCCGAGCGCCGGATCACAGACCTCGACGCCATTGCAGAAGAGCTTGTCGTCGCACGACTTGTCGTTTGGCGTCCCAACACACTGGCCGGCGGCGTCGCACTTGTCCGACGTCGTGCACTTCTGGCCGTCGTTGCACGCCACGCCGACCACGGCGGCGACCTTCGGGAAGCTCTGGGTCGCCTCTTCGCACGGCCCAGGCACGAGACAGTCGGTGGCGTTGTCGTCGGCGGGTGGTGCCGGCAGAGCGCCCGCCTTGCAGCCCGCTTTCAGGTCGCAGACCTCCTGACCATCGCAGAAGATCTTGTTGGTGCAGAACACATCCGAGGGCTTCCCTTCGCAGGTCCCCGCGCCGGTGCACGCGTCCTGGAAGGTGCAATCGATTGCATCGTTGCACGCCTTACCGACCGTCCCAGGGATGAGCGTAAACGTGTCGGTCTGTTCGTCGCACGGGCCGGGCACGAGGCAGTCGGCCTCGTTCTGATCCACCCCCTTGGGCGCCGTGCCGGCCAGACAGCCTACGACCGCGGAGCAGGACTCGAGGCCATTGCAGAACTTGCCGTCATTGCACCGCGTGTCATCGGGCGTGCCCTTGCACGACTTGTCCGCGGCGCAGACATCGCCCTCGGTGCACGCGATGCCGTCGTCGCACGCGTCGCCGGCCTTGAGCACCAGGCTGGGGAACGACTTCGTGGTCTCGTCACACGCTGAGAGGATCTCGCAGTCGGTGGGATCGGGATCGGTGCCCTTGGGCGCCTCACCCGGAAGGCAGCCGTCGTGACCTGCGGTCGGCGCTTCGGGAGCGCAGGACTCGACGCCGTTGCAGAACTTCCCGTCATCGCAGTCCTTGTCGCTCTTGCAGGTCGGGACGTCCTCGCTCCCGAAGTCCGGCTTCGGCAGGTCGGGAGGCACCCACTGATCGAGGGTCGGCTTCGTATCACCGGTCTGCGTCTCGGTCGTGGCGTCCGAGCCGCCGGCCGTCCCGAGGTCCGAGGTGCCACAGGCGCTCAGTACCGCGCCGACAAGAAGAACGAGGTTCCAATGCTTCACGGCCGGAACCCTACCACAACGTGCGCCGCGGCCCGAACTTCGTTGCCCGGCGCGGTCGCGCGTGTCACAGTGCGCCCATGCGAACGACCGTCCTTCCCGCCGTCTTTTTCACTGCGCTCGCGGGCCTCGTCGCCTGCGCGGGCGAGCGCCCCGAGGGTCTGCGTCAGACGCCGGAGGGCACGGGCCCAAAGATCGTGTGGAACGTGGACGCCAAGCCCATCCCCGAGATCCCGCTGCCCAACGACTACGCGATGCACGTGGACTCCACCTCACCCACCGGGCTGCGGGTGAATCTCAGCCAAGAGGCCAAGACGGAGGTCGAGGCCCGCCTGCGACGCCGTGCTGCGCGGCTCGACGGCTTCGGGACCTGGGCGCCCATCGTGGTCAAGTTCGAGGCCCCGATCGAGCTCAGTGACATTGTCCGAAGACAGCGCGAGAACGACGACTTCGCCGATGACGCCGTCTACGTGATCGACATCACGCCCGGCAGCAAGTCCTTTCGGCAGGCGCAGCGGCTCGACTTCGGCCACGGCTACTTTCCCGGGGCGCTCCCGGACGTGCACTTTTACTACGACCACGATCCGCGCGATGGTCAGTCGAATATCTTGTACGAGACGGTCGACGAAGACCTCAACAAGAACGGGCGTCTCGATCCGGGCGAGGACACCGACGGCGACGACGTGCTGGATCAGCCGAACGTCTATCCCAAGGGCGGCAACATGTGGGACCACCTGCTCACGTGGTACGAGCGGGAGACCAACACGCTGCTTCTGCGACCGATTCAGCCGCTACGCGAGCAGACGCGGTACGCCGTCGTGCTCACGAGTCGACTCAAGGGTGAGAATGGCCAGTCGGTCCGCTCGCCGTTCGACTACACGACCCTCGCAAGTCAGACGGAGGACCTGACCGAGCTCCCCGCGGCGCTCAAGGCCTATGGCCTGACGATTGACGACGTTGCTTTTGCGTGGACGTTTACGACTCAGAGCGTGACGCTCGACCTCCGCACCGTCCGCGCCGGCCTCTATGGACATGGCTCGCTATCGCGCCTGGACGGCGAGTTCGCGGAGTCGCTGACGCTCGCTCCCGTGCGGACGAAGGCCGAACCGGGCAAGCCGCTGCATGTCCTTTACGGCGATGACATCACGCCGTTTGCTTCGTTCATGGGCCCGGCCATGGGCCTCGGTCCCGAGACGGTCTCGTCGCTGCTCGAGAGCTTCTCGTTTGTGAGCCACGTCGTCTTCGGCTCGTTCAAGGCGCCCGACTTCCTCGTCGACAAGGATGGGCTCGCCACGGCGGACAACCCGCAGAACGACGACGACGCGTGGGACCTCGATCCGGTGACGGGAAAGGCCACCTACGCCAAGGCCGACGTCACCTTCGTCTGCGTCATCCCCAAGGCCCGTCCTGGGGTGGCTCAGCCGTACCCCGTTGTGCTGCACACCACGGGCACCGGCGCGCCCAAGCTCTCAGCGCTGGCCTACGGCGGTTTTCACGCCAAGCAGGGGCTCGCGACGTGCGCCATCGACCCGTATGGGCAAGGCCTCCCGCTTCAGAAGTCAGGCCTGCTCACGGCCGAGACGATTCAGCCCATCCTCGACCAGCTCGGGTTCGGGCCGTTCTTGCCGGCGCTCACCGGAAATCGGGTGCGTGACCTCGACAATGACGGCGTCGGTGATAGCGGCGGCGACTTCTGGAGCCCCGACCCGTTCCACTCGCGCGATACGATCCGGCAGACGGTCGTCGATTGGCTCCAGTTCGTCCGCATCCTGCGCAGCTTCGATGGCAAGGCGCGCGGGATCGAGGATCTCAATGGCGACGGCCAGCTCGAGGCTCTCGGAGACTGGGACCAAAACGGGGTCCCGGACATCGGGACCGAGGCGGGCGTCTACACCGCGTGGGGCATCTCGCTCGGCGGGATGGTCACCGGCGTCTTCGCGGGTATCGAGCCGAAGCTTGCGGCGGCCGTGCCGCAGAGCGGTGGCGGCGGACTCATCGACGTGGCCATGCGCTCGACGCAGGCCGGCGTGCCCGAGATGGTCATCATGGGGAGCTGGGGCCCGATCATTCACGGCAACCCCATCGAGAAGGGCGCCAAGACCGAGATCCAGTTTATGATCCCGCACTTCGTCAAGGTCGAGCAGCCCACGCTCGCGACGGTTCCCGGTCTGGTCCAGGGCGACCTGGTCATCGCGACCAACCTGCGCACCGGCGAGAGCGGCAAGGGCATGGTGCAGAAGGATCACGGCTTCCGTTTGAGCGTGCCGGCCGACGCGAAGTCTCCGACAGAGCTCCGTGCGCAGTTCAAGCTGCGACCCGATCTGCCGCTCTTCGAGCCGCATCGACTCAAGGACACGCTGACGGTGGGTGATCCGCTAGAGATCGTGATTGTGAGCGCAGACGGCAAGGAGAAGGCGCGAATCCGGCAGTTCGACCAGGACGTGACCTGGGCGGGCTGTACATGGTCTAAGGGTCAGCCCCTCGTGGCGATGACCAAGGGGCTTGGTCGTCCGCGTCAGACGCCGGCGTTTCGGCAGTTGGCCGTCATCGCGCAGACCATCGTCGAACCGGCCGATCCGGTGAACTGGGCTCGCCACTACTTCCAAGAGCCGCTGACCTTCGACTACGACAAGGGTGCTGAGCCCGGCTGCAACATCTTGGATCTGCCGACCATTGGCGACACGAACGTGCCGATCGCGACCGGCATCGCGCTCGCGCGAGCGGCGGGCATCCTTGCGCCGGATCAGTCGCTCCGGCTCATCGAGAACAAGGTCGCAGAGGGCCTGTGGCGGCTCGGTCGCTACCGCAAGGACGGTTCGGGGCCCCACGCCTTCGATCCCGCCTTCGACACCTACAAGAACGCCGACCACCGAGCGGACGCCATCTTGTTCGACATCGACTGGGTCTCTCAAGGCCAGGACGGCACCGGCGCGCCGCACCCGGGCACGCCGCTGCGCGCGACCGTCGACTCGCTGAAGGGTGGCAAGTCCGGCATGCGAATCGCCTACACCGAGGTGCACGGGAGCCATGGCATTCGGCCACCCTGTAAGCCCGTGCCGAACGAGCCGGCCAAGTGCCGTGGCATCGACTACTACGGCGTCAACCTCATGACGCGCTTCATGGTCACCGGTGGCACGGAGCTGCCGGTTACCGACGCCGAGAACGGCTGCCTGTGGTTTGGCACCTGCGACTACATCTTGCAGACGGCGCCCAAGTAGCTCCCGTCAACGTGTAAGTTTGCGAATCACGCCATCGAGCGAGAGCACGTAGACCTCGCCCAGGGCGTCCTCGGCGAAGGACGCGACCTGCACGACCTGCTTGTCGGGGTCGAGGGTCGAGCGCCAGTCGACGTGCTCGGTCACGCCCTCAGTGTCGGTCCAGCGGAAGCTGCGAATCCAGCCGCCGCAGAAGTCGGAGTAGAAGTAGTGGCCTTGAAGCTCTGGCAGCGCGGCGCCGCGATAAACGACGCCACCGGTGACCGAGCAGCCGTCGGGGTGCTCATAGGTGACCACTGGAAGCGCAAAACGCTCCTTGTCGCACGCGCCGGTGAAGCACCGCTCGCCCTCCATGACGTTCCAGCCGAAGTTCGTCGCGTGCGGGCGGAGGTCCTCGCGACGCAGCACATCGATCTCTTCGTACCGATCTTGGCCGACGTCGCCGATGTAAAGGTCTCCTGTGACCCGATCGAAGGCGTAGCGCCACGGGTTCCGTAGACCAGAGGCGATGACCTCGGGCGTCGGCCGGCCTTCGAAGCTCTCCGGCCCGTCGAGATCCAGCCGCACGAGCTTGCCGAGCAACGTCTCGGGGTTCTGCCCATTGCCGTGGGGATCGCCTGCGCCACCGCCGTCGCCAAATCCGATGTACAGTTTTCCGTCGGGCCCGAACGCGACGTGCCCGCCATTGTGATTCTTGAAGGGCTGCTTCTGCGTCAGCAAAAGACGGGCTCGGGTCAGGTCGGCGCGATCGCCCTCGACCGGAAACGCCATGACCCGACTGTCGCCGCTCGGGTCGGTGAAGTGCGCCACGACCAGCCTGCGCTCGGAGAACTTCGGGTGAAACGCGAAGCCCAGCAGCCCTTGTTCGGAGCTGCCCGAGACCTTCTCCGTCAAGTCGAGAAAGGGCGGATCGACGGGTAGGCCGTCACGCAGGAAGCGCACTGTGCCGGGCTTCTCGACGACGAGCAGTCGGCCCGAGCTGTCAGGAAGCTCGGCCAAGAACAGCGGCATGCGGAAGCCCGTCCCCACAGTGACGAGGCGGACCCCCTGAGCGAGCGCCTCGGGCGGTGGCGGCAAGGTGCGACGGCTGAAGAGCGCGCCCGGCCAGTCGTTGCGGAGCAGACGGACCAAGAGCAGAGAGAAGACCAGGACGAGGCCGACGAGTACGGCGAGCCGCCGTCGCTTGGGCGTCATGCCGGGCCGCGACGCCGCCAGATCGCGATCAGGGCGCCGACGAGCACGATCCAGGCCGCGCGCGGGGAGCCGACCGGACCGCCGCAGCCGCTCGAGCGACTGCCCGTGACGAGACTGCCGGTCTCGCTCATGGCGCTCGCGTCGCTCTCGTGCGTCACGGACACTCCATCCGGGGGCTGCCGATCGAGCGCGTCCAGGTCCGGCACATGCCGGGGCTCGCGCGACGGACCGGCATCCTCACCCTCGGGCGACGGAGGTGGCGGAGGCGGCGCCTCGGTCACGGTGAGGGACCCGGGCGCCGTGGGGATGGGGCAGACGAACGCGCTCGGATCCGAGGTCGACACGAGGCGGAACGTCTCGTTGACCACGCCGGGTACGTCCGGCGCGCGCAGCACGACGGTGAGCACCGCGGTGTCACCCGGCGCGATGTCGGCCTGGACAATCCCCGCGGTGTCGAGTCCTGGCCAATCGGGGTGCCGCAGCTTGGAGGGTTCGCCCACCTTCCAGCCCTCCGCGCGCACGACGACGAGCCCCTTGGGCCACGGCTTCTGGCCGACGTTGCGAAAACGCAGCACGACGCTCGTGTCCGTCCCCGCGGGCATGGGCTCGAGCGGCGCGACGGCCTCGACGAGCGCGGCGTACGGCGGCGGCGAGGTGCCCATCGAGCTCGGTACGGCGCTCTTGCCGACGGTGCCGTCGATCTCGCCGTCGCAGTCGTTGTCGACGCCGTCACAGACTTCGTCCGTTGCCTTCTGCGAGCCGACGCAGCCGACCGTGCCCGCCAGACACTTGAGGAAGCCCGGCCCGCACTGGCCCTCCAAGGTCGTCGAGCACGCCTTGGTGCCGCCATCCGGATCGAGCCAGACGCACTTGTCGTACAGACCCCAGACGCACTGCGGGCTACACGCGCGCTCCTTGTAGCCACACTCGCCGCATGGCGCGACGTCGGTCTGACCCGCCGCGCACGGGCCCTCGCCCTGACAGGCGCCAAACTCGAGCCAGAGGCACTTGCCCGAGCAGGACCGCTCGTGATGACCGCACTTGCCACAGCCCTGCGAGTCGACCTGACCCGGAGCGCACGGGCCCTCGCCCTGACACGCGCCCCAGCTACCCCACTCGCACTGCGAGGTGCACTTACGCTGATGGTGTCCGCACTTCGAGCCGCAGGCCTCGGTCTGTGCGTCACCTGGCGTACAGGGCCCCTGGCTGTCGCAGCCCGACCAGGCGTTCCACTTGCAGTCGCCGCCGCAGGTGCGCTTCTTCTGTCCGCACTTGCCGCACGCCTGCGTCTCGACCTTGCCGGCGGTGCACTCGCAGCTCGAGGTACACGAGCCCTCGGCGTGCACGAACTCGATGTCCATGCCGTAGTAGAACTTGATGATGTCCTTGTATCCCCATCCGGCGTTGGCCAGACACCGCGAGCCCCACTGCGACATGCAGCCGCGATTGGCGTGGTTCCCCGCGTTGACCCACCCGAGGATGGTCTGCTCGATGCCGCTCCCCGACTTGTTCCAGTTGTAGGTGACGTACTTCTCGGTGTTGGTGGCGTCCGAGTCACCGCCCTTGGCGACACAGCTCGAGGCCGACGGCTTGGCACCCGCGACGAAGAACGCCGCGACCTGCGTGCCCTTGTAGCGCAGCACCTGCCCTGCCGTGGAGCTGACGGCGTCATAGTGCGCCTTGGAGGGGGTGGCTCCGCACGAATAGACCTGATCGGACTGCCCGTCAGCGATCTTCCCGGCAGTGTTGAGCTTATAGTAGAGGTAGCTCCGCGCGGTGACGGCCTGGGCGCGCAGGGACTCGTACGGCGCTCCGCCGTTCTCGCACTGGACGACATGCGCCAGGTAGTCCGTCTCGACGTCCTTGTTGCCCTTGCCGATGACGTTCGCGGTGCAGTAGGCGGCGAGCGGCCCCTGAATGAGCCCCAGCGCGCGCTCGGGCCCGTCATGCCCGTCGGGCGTCTCGTTCATGCAGCCGCTCGCGGCACACAGGACGAGCGCCGCGACCGGTGGAGCGAGTCGTGTCATGGTCATGCAGCATAGCACGGCTCGACCCGTCGCGGGGCTCACGGAAGCTCGCAGATGAAGTGCTTGAGGGCCCCGCACCCCTCGTCATTCCACGTGTGCGCGTCGAAGCGCCAGAGCTCCAGGCAGTCCTCGGCCTTTCCGGTGTCGTTGGGTTCGCCCTTGTTCCAGGCCTTGAACCCGAACGCCTCGCCCGAGGCCCACGTCCAGGCCCCCTCCGTCGCGAGGTCATTGCCCCCGGTCCACCAGCGACCGACCTTGTCGATGCCACCCGAGACCGTCATCACCCACGTGTTCTCCTCGGCGCTCGTGAGGGCAGTGAGCGCGCCACCGTAGGCGACGCAGAGGTCACGGGCCTGCGCCCAGGTCTTCCACTCGCCGCAGAAGTAGTAACGGTGGCTTGCGTACAGCTTTACCGTGCACGGGCAGCCCTCGTCGATGACGCCGTTGCAGTCGTCGTCCGCGGCGTTACAGACCTCGACATTGTTCTGACCCGTCGCACAGGCGACCGCATTGATGCTCGTACACTGCCAGGTGTCGTCGGCGCACTTGTCCGCATCCGGACCGTCGCACGCGACGCCCGGCGAGGCCGTCAGCGGGCAGACGCCACCGCAGCCGTTGTTCCCCTCGTCCGCCTTGCCGCTGCAGTCGTCGTCCACGCCGTTGCAGAGCTCGGCTGCCCCGTGATGGATCGCCTTGTCGAGCGGCTTGCAGTCGGTCAGGTCGGGCTCCGCGTCGCCGTCATCGTCGGCGTCGCACGCGTTGCCCATCGGGTCTCCATCCGTGTTGAGCTGATCGCCATTCTTGAGCAACGGGCAGTTGTCCCCCGTGTCCGCGACGCCGTCACCGTCGTCGTCGGCGTCGCACGCGTCACCGCGACCGTCGTTGTCCAGGTCGGCCTGCCCGGCGTTCGAGAGCACCGGACAGTTGTCGAGCCCGTCATCGGTGCCGTCGCCATCATCGTCGGCGTCGCACGCGTCCCCCATCTGGTCGCCGTCCCCGTTGTCTTGCCCGGCGTTGGCGACGAGCGGACAGTTGTCTGACACATCGAGCACCCCATCGGCGTCGTCGTCGAGATCGGAGCAGTCGGCCTTCCCATCGAGATCGTGATCGACGAAGCCCTCGTCCGCGACCAGGTTGCAGTTGTCGTCCTCGCCGTTGCACGCCTCAGCCGCGCCCGGAAACGTGAGCGGGTCCTGCGGCTGACAGTCCACGAGGTCGTCGACGCCGTCGCCGTCGTCGTCGGAGTCACAGACGTCGCCCAGGCCGTCGAAGTCGAGGTCGACCTGTTCGGGGTTCACCAGCGCGACGCAGTTGTCCCACGTGTTCTTGAGCCCATCGCCGTCGCGATCGGCGTCGCACGGATCGCCGAGGCCGTCCTGGTCCTGATCGGCCTGGTCCGGGTTCTTGACGAGCGCGCAGCTGTCCTTGCCGTTGGCGACGCCGTCGCCGTCGACGTCCGGATCGCAGGGATCGCCCAAGCCATCACCGTCCCAGTCGCTCTGGTCGCTGTTCTTCACGAGCGGGCAGTTGTCGGAGTCCGCCAGTTGCGGCGCGACGTCCAGAACGCCATCGTTGTCGTCGTCGTCATCGAGGCAGTCCGCCGCGTTATCGCCGTCGGTGTCGGCCGCGAGTTCGTCAGTGTCTCCGTCGCAGTCGTTGTCCTTGCCGTCGCAGGCCTCCGGCGCGCCAGGGCGAATCTTGGGATCGCCGGGCGCGCAGTCGAGCGCGTCGACCCACAGGTCGTTGTCGTCGTCGGAGTCGCAGGCGTCGCCGGCGAGATCCTTGTCGATGTTCTCCTGGCCAGGATCGACGAGCAGCGGACACACATCGACGGCATCGACGATGCCATCGCCATCGTCATCGCTGTCGACGCAGTCGGGCACGCCGTCCAGATCGGTGTCGAGCGCACCCGGATCGGTCGAGCCGTTACAGTCGTCGTCCTTGCCGTTGCACACGTCGAGCGCGCCCGGGTGCGCCAACGGATCGAGCGGCGCGCAGTCCAGCGCATCGACGACGCCGTCGTCGTCGTCGTCGCCGTCACACGCGTCGGGCGCCCCATCGAGGTCGGAGTCCAGCTGCCCGGGATCGGCCACCAGCGGGCACAGGTCCACGATGTTGAGGAGGCCATCGCCATCGGCGTCCGCGTCCACGCAGTCGGCGCTTCCATCGCCGTCGGTGTCGGGCCACCCCTCGTCGGCGCCCAGGCCGCAGTCATCGTCCTTGCCGTTGCAGCTCTCGATCGCCCCCGGGTGCACAGCGGCGTCCGTCGGCGCGCAGTCGACGCTATCGGGCGCCCCGTCGTTGTCGTCGTCGGGATCGCAGGCATCGCCCAGGCTGTCGCCGTCGGTGTTGGTCTGCGTGGGGTTGGCCACGGTCGGGCACACGTCCTTGCCGTCGACGATGCCGTCCTGGTCGTCGTCGGGATCGATGCAGTCGGCGATGCCGTCTGCGTCATGGTCGGAGAAGGGGTCATCGATGACACCGCTGCAGTCCTCGTCCTGACCATCACAGAGGTCCGCCTGACCCGGGTGCACCGTCGGATTCAGCGGCGCGCAGTCCGCCGTGTCGAGCGAGCCGTCGTTGTCGTCGTCAGGGTCACAGACGTCGCCCAGGAGGTCGCCGTCCGCATCGAGCTGGACCGGGTCCGAGATGGTTGGACACAGGTCCCCGCTGTCCGGTATTCCATCGGCGTCGTCGTCCTTGTCGACGCAATCGGAGGCGCCGTCAGCGTCGGTATCGGCGAAGCCGTCGTCCGTCTGGCCATCGCAGTCATCATCAAGTCCGTTGCACGCCTCCGTGACGGCCGCGGGCGCGTCGCAGGGCGTCCAACCGGAAGGTGAGCACGACTGACGCCCGGCACACTCGCCAATGGGATTGGTGACGAGGCACGGCTGGCTCACGCCGAGCAACGCGCTGGAGCACGGGCAGAGCCCCGTCTCGGGGAGACATTGATTGCTGGTGCCCTGGGAGCCCGTCGCAATCTGGCAGCGATAGCCGCTCGGACAGTCCGTGACGGCCACGCACGCGCGACCGCACCGGGCCGCGCCGCCCACGTCGGGCACGCAGAGTCCGCCAGGGCCGCAGTCGAGATCCGCCGAGCACGTGTGACAGAGGAGGTCCTGCGGCGGAAGGCACGCGGCGGCCGTGGCGCTCGCGGGAGCCAACGGCGCGCACGTCGTGCCAACAGGACACGCTTGACCCGAGGCACCGCACGGTGCGGCGCAGATCGGCGAGGCAAAGCCGGCTGCGACGACGCAGCTCCCGAGCGCGCCGCCGCACTGCGCGTCGCTGTCACAGGGGCAGATGGTGCCGGCAGCACACGGGGCTGGCGCACCGTCCGCTTCGACGCCGTGGCTGTCGGGTGCATCGACCGACGTCTCGCCGCTCGACGTCTCCGGGGTGGAGTGCCCGTCGGACGAGGCCGCGAGGTCGCCCATCGGGACGAACAACAGCACAGGGGCGTCCTGCATGGGCTCGGCGCACGAAAGGACGGCAGCCAAGCCGATGCACAGGCTCGCCACGACACGACGCCGATCGGTCTTCCGAAATGCCCCCGTCAATGCCCACCTCCGCCGCGGGCGAGGATACTCGATCGGCTCGCGGTGCGCGATGGCCGACGCACTCCGGAGTTGCTCGCGCGTCGCGCCCGGTGATACATCCGGCGGCCATGACGACCTCCAAGCACAGCGCCTTTGACCTGTTCGACCCGACCCCCGAGCACGCGATGCTCCGCGAGACCGTGCGCAGCTTCGTGCGCTCGGAGGTGGAGCCCCAGGCGCCGGCGCACGACGAGGCCGGCACGCTGAACGTCCCGCTCCTCCGCCGCTGCGGGGCCCTCGGCCTCCTGGGAGTGACGATCCCGGAATCGTGGGGCGGCGCAGGCATGGACACCACGGCGGCCGTCATCGTCCACCATGAGCTGTCGAAGTCCGACCCGGGCTTCTGCCTCGCCTATTTGGCGCACGCGATGCTGTTCGTGAACAACTTCTTCTACAACGCGACCGACGCGCAGCGCCGCCGCTACCTGAAGCCCGTGCTGACCGGCGAGTGGATTGGCGCGATGGGCATGACCGAGCCGTCGGCCGGGACCGACGTCCTCGGCATGCGGACGATCGCCGAGCCCGACGTCGCCACGGGCGGCTACCTGCTCACGGGTCGCAAGACGTTCATCACCAATGGCCCCGAGGCCAATGTCTACATCATCTACGCCAAGGTCGAGGGCCGGCTGACGTCGTTCTTGGTGGAGCGCACGGCGCCCGGCTTCGCGGTGTCCGGGAAGATCGACAAGATCGGCATGCGCGGCTCGACGATGTGCGAGCTCATCCTTGATCGCGTACCCGTCCCGGAGGACAACGTCCTCGGCGAGGTCGGCGGCGGCGGCGGCGCGATGATGCGCAACCTCGAGATCGAGCGGCTGACGCTGGCAGCGATGTCGCTCGGCATCGCCGATCGGTGCCTCGACACGATGGTCCGCTACTCCACCGAGCGCGTGGCCTTCGGCAAGCCCATTCACGACTTCGGGCAGATTCAGCGCTACATCGGGGAGAGCTTCGCCTCCACCGAGGCTGCGCGCGCGCTCGTGTACTCAGTCGCGCTCGTCGTCGGCCACGATCGCCGCAATCGCCTGGGCTCGGACGCGGCCAAGCTGTTCGCCGCGCCCGTGGGAAAGCAGGTCGCTGACGCCGCCATGCAGGTGCTCGGCGGCTACGGCTACTGCCACGAGTATCACGTCGAGCGCTTTTGGCGCGACGCCAAGCTCCTCGAGATCGGCGGCGGCACGCTCGAGTCCCACCAGAAGAACATCACGCGGGACCTCATTCGCAGGTAGGGCCTCAAGCGCCGATCAAGTCCGCCGGGTCGGAGCGCTCCAAACGTCGCCCTGCCTTGACATCGGCGGGCATGCGCCTAACATGCGCCACCACACGTGCAGGTGTGCCACAGAGCGTTGAAGGCGGCGGGTCAATCGGGCGAAGCAGTGGGTACGGCGTTGAAGCACAGTGGTGAGTTGCCCTGGTTTCGATCCAACGCGCACGTCAGGTCGTACGGCGTGAGACGCCCCCTCGGGCACATCGACGTGAGATGGAGGCGTGGACCAAGCCCGTGGACGTGGGTCGTCCTCGGAGCGCGAGTCCTGGAATGAAAGGAAGATCATGAAGCTCATCAAACTGATTGCATTTGGAGCGGCAGTGGCACTCGGAGCGGGTGCGTGTGCCAAGACGGAAGACGACAAGCCGGGCACGACGACGGGCGGGACGACCGCTGACGCCACGACCGGAGGAACGACCGACGCGGGCACCGGCAGCACGGGTGACGCGACCACCGGCGGCAAGACCGACGCGACGACCGGGGGCACGGCGGACGCAACGACCGGTGGCACCTCGGACGCGACCACGGGCGGGACCGGCGATGCCACTGCTGGGGACGCCACGACCGGAGGCACGACCGACGCCGGAACGACCGGCCAGACCTTGTACGATCAGCTGGGCGGCAAGGCCGCCATCGAGAAGGTGATTGGTGACTTCGTCAACATCGTCATCGCCGATGCGCGCATCAACCAGTACTTCCTCAACAAGGCGGTCGACAACACCCGCCTGGTCAAGTGCCTCGTGAAGCTCGCCTCGGCGGCCACGGGCGGTCCGGACAAGTACCCGGGTCTCAATGGCCCGCCGGAGAAGGACGCAGACGGCTGCCGCAACATGGCGGAGAGCCACAAGGGCATGGGCGTCTCGGCCAAGGACTTCGGTGACCTGGTCGAGGACTTCGCCAAGGCGCTGAAGGACAACAAGGTGCCAGACGACATCATCGCCAAGCTGGGCGGCGCGCTCGGCGGGCTCTCGGGTGCGATCGTCGAGGACAAGGACAACAACAAGACGGCCTACCAGCGCCTCGGTCGCTTCCCTGCGGTGCAGGCTGCGGTCGGCGAGCTCGCGAAGGCCATCGGCGGAGCGCAGTCCATCGTGGGCTTCTTCGCGGCTTCGGACTTCAACCGACTCGGCTACTGCCTCCAGCGGCAGGTGTGCAGCATCGACGGCCCGTGTGACTACGGCCAAGAGGTCGACTCGGTGACGGCCGGCTTCAAGCCCGCTGGCGCGTGTCGCACGATGCTCGCTACGCACGCGGACATGAAGAACCCGGGCAACAACAACGCCAACGTGACCCTCGCGGACTTCAACGCGGTCGTCGAGGCGCTCGCGGGCGTGCTGACCAAGTTGGCGGTTCCGGATGCGGACAAGAATGCCATCCTCGGAGCGCTGGCGCCCACGTGCCCAGACATCGTCTACATGGGCAAGTGCCCGGCCTCGGCAGACCTCTGCAAGAGCTACTGCGCCACGGTGACCGACAACTGCAAGGACGCCAACGCTCAGTACAAGGACCTGGCCGAGTGCGAGTCGAACTGCAAGGACTGGCAGAAGCTCGACGCGGGCCAGGCCGGCGCCAAGGACGGTAACAGCGTCCAGTGCCGCGTCTACCACGCGGGTGCCGCGAAGGACACGGGCAAGCCCGAGGTTCACTGCGAGCACTCCGGCAAGACGGGCGGCAACGTCTGTGGTAGCTGGTGCGACAACTATTGCCACCTCGCGATGACGGCGTGCACGGGCACCAACAAGCTGTTCGACACGAACGAGGCCTGCATGACCGAGTGCGCCAAATACCCCGCCACGGGCAAGTCCGGCGACACGGGCGGCAACACGGTGCAGTGCCGCATCTACCACGCGGGCGTGGCGTCGCAGTCCTCGGACAACGCGACCAAGCACTGCTCCCACGCCGGTATCAGCGGCGACAAGGTCTGCGTCGACTAAGGGTACCTTGCTGAGGTGCGCTGCACCTCGGCGAGCGCGCCCATGGGGGGCGACCCCCGTGCGACGCCCCGCGAGAGACGCTGCAATCAAAGTCCGGGCCCACGGCATCCGCAACGACGCCCGTGGGCCCGGTTTCCCTCACACCGATGACTGACCTCCCCACGGAAGCCCCCATGAAGTCACGCGCTGTCGTCGCTGTCGTCGCTGTCGTGCTGTTGGTCACCGCGAGCTGTCGTTCACCCGCGGCGCCCAAGCCCGCGCCCGCGGAGCCACCGGCACCTGCGGCCGCGCCCACGCCCGCGGGGCCTACGCCTGCGGCACCAGGCCCGGAGCTTGAGAAGGCGCCGGCACCCGCGCGACCGAAGACGATCGCCGATCCGCGCGACCTCCGCCCGCCTCCCGACGGACCGCGGGCGCCCAAGCGGAGCGGCTTTGGTGTCGAGATCGCCAAAGCGACGTACGCTGACATACAGAAGCTGACCGCGGAGAAGAAGCTCGGCTGCTCTGACACGTCGATTCGCGCGCTGATGGAGGCAGCCAAGGCCAAGCAGGCGGAGGGCGTGGACGCTGTCACATCGGCCTCGAAGGCCAAGAAGAGCCCGCACGCCGACGACCCGTACATCCGCTTTGCGTGCGGCACGGTCTCGGGCACCGCGCTGGGCGATCGCGCGCGACCGTCGCAAGAAGGTCGACTGCTCTTTACGTTTGACGCCAAGGAGACGCCGCTGCGGCACGTGTCGTTTCGGCGCTCACATCGAACGGCGCGGGAGGCCGTCCAGGACGCCACCGACACGATCGCGTCGATTACCGCGGTCTACGGCAAGCCCACGACGGCAGGCGCGCTACCGGAGCTGCCCAAGGAGGGCGCCGCCGAGCTGCCATCGCTCACGTTGGTCACGACCGAGTGGAACTGGGCCGACTTCCGCGTCAAGGTGAGCCTGTTTGCCAGCACGACGGGCGGCGTGGACGTCGACGAGCTCTTCGAGGTTCCCTGGCCGATCCAGGTCGTCCCGCCCGCTCCTTAGGCACCGCGGCCGAGCCCCAGCTCCGCCATCACCGCCTGAAGGTCTTGCCACGCGAGCCGCTTGTCGCTCGGGTTGCGCAGCAGGTAGGCGGGATGG
>SXGT01128169.1_pt1 | contig 16260 bp, 8 predicted proteins | sample 3176221 | NCBI WGS metagenome assembly SXGT01 (sample SAMN11356862, study PRJNA531348) | freshwater metagenome | isolation source: freshwater sample F1-120 | place: China: Fuxian Lake, Yuxi | collected 2017-12-25 | reverse complement strand
TGATCGACGTGCCCTTCATCGACGCCGACCCGCCGGGATCGACGTGTCCTTCATCGACGCCGACCCGCCGTGATCGACGTGCCCTTCATCGACGCCGACCCGCCGGGATCGACGTGTCCTTCATCGACGCCGACCCGCCGTGATCGACGTGCCCTTCATCGACGCCGACCCGCCGGGATCGACGTGTCCATCCATCGACGCCGACCCGCCGTGATCGATTGCTCCCTCGCCCATCGACGCCGACGATCTCGGCGAGCCCGTCATGGATGCTGACGCGACGATCCCATCGATCACCGAAGGATCAGCCGCGTCCGGCGACGCGCTCCCAGGGGATGGCCGTCTTGCCGTAGAGGCGCAGGCGCCGGAGCATGATGTCGAGGACGAAGATGGCCAGGGCGATGAAGAGGAAGTAGGGCCACAGCTCGCTCTTGTACTTGACGGACTCGCCTTCGGGGTCGAAGAGGCGGGCGGGAGTGGGGTTCAGGGCGCCCCTGCCGATGTCGACGGTCTTGTTGATGAGTTTTTCGTTGGGGGTCAGGGTCAGGTACTCGTCGGGGTAGGGCCAGGTCAGGGTGCCGCGCGAGATGGCGAGTTTTTCGCCCGCCTCGTCGAAGTGCGTGATCTGGACGACGTAGGAGCCGTAGTCCGTGAGGTCGAAGGCGCCCTCGTAGCGGCCCGGCGCGGTCTGGTCGAGCTTCATCTCGATCTTGTCGCCCTTGGGGGTCTTGAGGGCGACCTGTGAGTCGATGCGGTTGATGAAGCGGTCTTCCTCGCTGACGGCGTCGATGAGGATGCGGCCCTGTCCGCGGTCGATGGAGAGGGAGACGGGGAAGACGGTCTGGGAGTCGGTGTACATGGAGTCGCGCAGCAGCTGTGCCCAGAACTTGGGGAACTTCTGCCACTTGATCCACTCGATGCCCCAGCGGTTCTTGACGTCGCTGGTGAAGGCGATGGCCTTGCCCAGGCCGCGGCGCCAGCGGGCCAGGATCGGCTCGCCGTAGCGCGAGGTCAGGATCACCTCGGCCTCGGGCTTGCCCTTGGTCGAGACGTAGCCGAGCAGGACGGGGCCGGTGGAGAAGTCGATGCCGCTCATGGCGCGGACGGGCTTGACGAGCTTGGGCTGGAAGGGCTCCTCGACGAGCTGGCTGCGGGAGACGGTGCTGGTCTCCTTGGTGAAGATCTTGGGGATCGTCGTCGGGTCGGCGGTGAAGTAGTAGCGCCCGCCGCCGCTCTTGGCGATGCGCTGGGACAGCGAGGTGTCGGCGCCGCGCCCGACGGCGACGGTGGAGACCGTGATGCGCTCGATCTCCATCGCGGGCAGGATCTCGGTGAAGATGTTGTCCTGGGGGGCCTCGCCGTCGGAGAGCAGGATGATGTGCTTGAGGGCGGCGCGCGTGGTGACCAGAGCGTTGAAGGCCTGCTGGAGCGCCGGGGCGATGCTGGTGCCGCCGCCGGGCTGGATGCGGGCGATGGCCCCGGCGATCCGGATGCGGTTCGTGGCCGACTGAAGCGGGACGACCTCCTGGTAGCCGTCGTCAAAGACGATCACGCCGACCTTGTCGTTGCGCTGCAGGACGTCGACGCTGGCCTTGGCGGCCTCCTTGGCCAGCTCCAGCTTCTGCCCCTTCATCGAGCCTGAGCGGTCGATGACCAGCATCAGCGCCATCGCGGGCGTGTCGCGGCTCTTCTCGCCCTCGAAGGTCACCGGCATGATCTGCTCCATGTGGGTCTTGAAGTAGCCGCCGGGGCCGAAGGAGTTCTCGCCGCCGGCCATGACGAAGGCGCCGCCCTTGCGCTGGACGAAGTCGTCGATGGCCTTCATCTTGCCGTGCGAGACATAGTAGGCCGGCACGTCCGACAGGATCAGCGCGTCGAAGTTCTCATAGCCCTCCAGGTTCGAGGGCAGCCCGAAGGGGTTGCGGTACTCGACGTCGAACTTCTCCTGGTCCAGCGCCCGCATCAAGTAGTGCTGCTTGCCGGCCTCGCCCTCGACGTAGAGCACCTTGGGCTTGCCCTGGACCTCGATGAGCTCCGTGTAGCTGTTGTTGGGCTTGAAGGTGTCCACCCCGGCGCCGCCGCCGGGCAGGGTCATCGTCAGCGCGTAGCGCCGGGTGCCCTGCTCGTAGACCTCGGTCTTGAACTCGACGGTGTTCAGGCCCGGCGCAAGGCTCACGGTCTGCTCGCCGTCCTTGAAGTCGTTCTGCATCAGCTGGAAGCTGGCCTCGGTGGCCTTGGTCGAGAAGACCTCGACGCCGAGGTTGAAGGGCCCCCCGACCTTGACCTCCTCCTCGGGCAGGATGAAGCCCTTGACCAGCACCTCGGGCCGGGCCTCGAAGGCGAAGTTCCTGGCGAAGACCTTGATGCCGTAATCGCGGGCGTTGTAGGTCTCGCCGAGGAGGTCGCCCTCGGTCTGGTTGCCGTCGCTGATCAGCACGATGCGCTTGATGTGGTCCTGCGGGAAGAGGCCGTAGGCCAGCCGCATGGCCTCCTGGATGTTGCTCCCGAGGCGATCGTCCTCCAGCGCGGGCCGATCCAGCGGCGGGATCTGCTGCGCCCCTGGCGGGATCTCGACCACGCGGGGGGCCTTGGCGAAGGTGACGATCCGCACGTCGTCGCCGTCCTTGAGCTGCTCGTAGGTCTGCTGGATGAAGGTCCGGGCCTCGATCAAGGTCTGGTCCGGCATCGAGGCCGAGGTGTCCACGACGAAGACCGTGGTGACGTGGCTCTCGAAGGTGGTGAAGACCACCCGGCTCAGGCCCAGCGCCAGGGCCGCGATGAGCAAGGCCCGCAGCAAGGCCCCGAAGTGCTGCTGGATCTGGGGCAGATCGCTGAGCGTGTAGCGCCTGACGATCCACAGGCTCGGGACGACCAGGATCAGCGCCAGCATCAGGGGCGAGAGCAGCTCGACGTCGCGGCCCTCGACCTGGAACTTGAGCGGGTCGGTGGCGCCCTGAAGGGTGGGGTGGGTCGGCAGGACGACGAACTCATAGAAGGCCCAGCCCATCAGCGCCCATACGGCGCCCAGGCCAAGCCAGAAGAGGACGTCCTTGAGGCGGATCTTCTTCATCATACCGTCCAGCGGCGGTTGTAGGTCAGCCACTCGATCAGCAGCAGCGCGATGGCCGCCAGCACCAGGAAGATCCAGTACTCGCGGCGGACGAAGGACAGACCCGAGGTCGCCGTGGCCACCTCGACGCCCTCGATGACCAGTTCGGGAGGAGGCGCGATCCCCGACTCTCTGGGGTTGGCGAGGTTGGCGGCCAGGAGGAACTCCTCCGGGCCGGCCTTGATCGTGTGGATCCCGATGTGCTCGCCGTAGAAGATGGCCTTGCCCTCGTAGATGGGGACCTGGTGCGCGACGCCCTCCGGGTCGGTGATGGTGGCCACCTCGGCTTCCTTGGAGACCGGGATGGACCAGGCCGTCCCCGTGCGGTAGGTCGGGACGAGGGAGTTCTCGTCATTCATGAAGAAATCCACGACGTTGATCATCAGGACGGGCAGCGTGATCCGCAGCGGCATGTCGGACATGCGGATGTCGAAGGCCAGCCCCACGAGGCTCCTGTCGCCCTCCCGGCGCGAGAGGATCATGGGGTCGGCGCCGGAGGTGGCGGCGACCTCGTCGCCCTTGCCGGCGGTCATCTTCTGGGCCGTGGCGGCGAACTCGATGTCCTTGAGGGCCACCCACCGCAGCAGCGGGTCCTTCTTCTTGACGCCGGTGATCGTGGGCTTCTCGATCACGCCGTTGACGGGCCAGGGCGACCCTGGGCCCTGGGGCGCGACGAACATGAAGTTGCCGCGCTCCGGCAGCGCCTCGGGGGTGAAGCGGTCAAAGACGACGACGTCGTAGTCTTCGGCCAGCTTCGGGGTCCAGGCCGAGGGCTTGAACTCCTTGACGTCGACGTTCTCGTTGAGGACCAGGGGCGCGAGCAGGAAGAGGTTGCCCTCGGTGATCAGCGCCACGGTGGTCTTGCGGGCGCGAGGCAGGATGGCGTGGGCCTCGTTGTCCATGGGGAAGACGTCCTTGGCGTCGGCCGTCTTGAGCTCGACGCGGGCCATGAGCTGCTTGCCGCCGAAGCCCTGGTCGGGGAAGAAGAGCAGCTCGCTGCCGCCGGGGGCCAGCTTGATGGCCTTGATGTCGGCGAGGCTGCCTTCGGCAAAGAGCTTGAGCTCGACGTCGACCTCGCGCTCGAAGTAGCTGCGGACCTCGACGTAGATCTCGTAGTCCTGCTTGTTGGCGATGTAGCGGCGCACGTTGAAGGCCGTGATCGCGACGTTGTGGCCGGACTCGCCGGTCCTGACGTGGCTGAACTTGATCTCGCGGGGGAGCTGGGCGGCGGCCTCATTGAAGTCCTGGGCGAAGGCCCCGTCGCTCAAGAGGTAGACCTCGGCCTTGCCCTTGCCCTTGATCGCGTCTCGGACGAAGCGCAGCGCCTGCCGGATGTCGGCGGGCGTCGCGGTCACCTTCAGGTCCTTGATCTGCTGGCTGAGGATGGCCGACTCCTTGATGAAGGGCGTCAGGGGTCGCAGCTGGCCGTCCATGGTCACCAGCATGACCGAGTCGTCTGGCCCCATCGAGTCGAGGACCTTCTGGGCCTCGTGCCGGGCGATGTCGAGCCTGTCGACCCCGCCTGAGACGTCGATGGCGGCCATCGAGGCGGAGGTGTCGATGAGCAGGACGATGTTGCGGCCGACGAGCTGCTCCTCCTCGGGCCTCGGATCGGCCAGCGCCAGGACGACGAGCGCGACGAAGATGAGCTGGACCAGGAGGGAGATGAGGCGCTTGAGGCGCTCCCACCAGGTCGTGGCCTCCTTGCTGGCCAGCACCCGGCTCCACATGGGGCTGAAGGGCACGGTCACGCGTCGGCGGCGCATCTTCAGGACGTAGAGCAGCGTGACGATCGCCGCCATGCCGCCGAGCAGGGCCCAGAAAATCTCGGGGGTCAGGCCGATGAACTTCATTTCAGGAAGCCTCCGGCGCGGAAGACGCGCAGGACGAGCTCATCGAAGGGCTCCTGGACGGGGGCCTTGAAGTAGAGCAGGCGGCGCTTGGTGCAGAAGTCCTCGATCTCGTCGCAGAAGGCGAAGAAGGCCTCTCTGTAGCGCTTCATGAGGGCGGCGGTGATGGTGACCTCGCGCAGCTCGCCGGTCTCGCAGTCGACGAGGTGGAGGTCGCCGCGCAGGGCGGGGTTGAGCTCGGCCTCGTCGTAGATCTGCATGGCGATGACGTCGTGCTTGTGGTAGCGCAGCAGGTTGAGGCCCTCTTCGAAGCCGTCGGGGTCGTAGAAGTCGCTGATGACGCAGGCGACGCCGCGGCGGGGGTTCTGGGTCACGAAGTTGCGGAAGGCCTCGCGGGTGCTGGTCTGGCCGCCGCCTTCGAGGGCTTCGAGGAACTTGAAGACCTTGTAGATCTGGCCGCGTCCGCGCGAGGGGGGCAGGCGGCCGGTGAGCCGGGAGTTGAAGGGCACGATGGCGACGCGGTCGAGGTTGGCCAGCGCGATGTAGGCCAGCGTCGCGGCCAGCTTGCGGGCGTAGCGCAGCTTGCTGTTGCCGTCGATGCCGAGCTCCATCGAGTGGCTGCAGTCGACCAGGAGGTAGACGTGCAGGTCCTCCTCCTCTTCGAAGAGGCGCAAGAAGAGCTTGCGCGTGCGCATGAAGATGTTCCAGTCGAGGTTCCTGAAGTCGTCGCCGGGGGAGTAGCTCCTGTGGTCGGCGAACTCGATCCCGGAGCCGATCTTCTTGGTGCGGCGCTCGGCCCGCATGGTCCCGACGGCGATCTTGCGCGAGACGATGTGGAGCATCTCCAGCTTCTTGAGGAACTCGTCGTCGAAGAGGTTCTCGGTGTTGTCGCTCACGCTTCGCTCGCTTGTGGCCTGGGGTCGCCTGCGCGGCGAGCCCGGGCGAGGGGCCTGTCTGGCGACCATTGCAGCTGGCGAGGTCGTCCTGGGCGGCCTCGGTGGCGCGCCTAGATCTTGCCGACGGGGATCTTCTTGAGGATCTCGGTCAGGATGGCGTCCTCCTCGATCCCTTCGGCCTGACCTTCGAAGTTGAGGATCATGCGGTGTCGCAGGCTGGGGCGCACGGAGGTGCGGATGTCCTCGTCGCTGACGTGGAAGCGGCCGTCCATCATGGCGCGGACCTTGGCGGTCAGCAGGATGGTCTGAGCGCCGCGCGGCGATGCGCCGTTGCGCACGAAGCGCTTGACCATGTCGGTGGCCTCGTCCATGTCGGGGTGGGTGGCGCGCAGGATGCGCAGGGCGTAGCGCTGGACGGGGTTGGGGATCTCGACCTGGCGGACCTCATCGCGCATCTCCAGCAGGCGGGCCTTGGTGATGACCTTCTGGGCCTCGGGGTTGATGCCCTTGGTGGTGCGGTCCATGATCGTGTCGAGCTCATCGAGGGTCGGGAAGCGCACGATGAGCTTGTAGAGGAAGCGGTCGCGCTGGGCTTCGGGCTGGGGGTAGGGGCCCTCCTGCTCCAGGGGGTTCTGCGTCGCCAGCACCAGGAAGGGCAGGTCGAGCTTCATGGTGTTGTCGCCGACGGTCACCGAGCGCTCGGCCATGGCTTCGAGCATGGCGGACTGGGTCTTGGGGGTGGCGCGGTTGATCTCGTCGGCCAGCAGCAGGTTGGCGAAGATGGGGCCGCGCTGGAATTCGAAGCGCAGCTTGCCGTGGTCGTCCTCGACGGCCAGCCGCGTCCCGATGATGTCGGTCGGCTGAAGGTCCGGGGTGAACTGGACGCGGTTGAAGTCCAGATCCAGGACGGTCGAGATCGTCCGCACCAGCATGGTCTTGCCCAGGCCGGGGACGCCTTCGAGCAGCACGTGGCCGTCGGCCATCAGGCAGGTCAGGACGTCAAAGACCAGCTCCTGCTGCCCGACGATGACCTTGCCGATCTCGGCCCGGATCGTCTCCATGTCCTTGCGAAAGCGGCTGACGATGGCCTCGGGGCTCGCGTCGGCCTTCCTGGCCGCCTCGGTCGTCTTCGTCATGGGCTCACTGTCTCCTGGTGCTGGATGGGACGTTGATGTTGACGCCGAGACGTCACTGGCGCCGTCGGCGGCGCCGCTCAAGGTGCCCACGGCGCCGCCGTGGACATCCGATCGATAAATAGGCCCGCGCCGCAGACCCCGTCAATCAAATGGACGCTCACTCTTCCGCGCGCGGTCGGATGAGATCGAAGTAGCGCCGCACGTAGAAGCGATAGCCCGGCGGGATCTTGTCCTTCTCCATGACCTCCTCGGCCAGGTTCTCGTACTCGGCGTAGACGTCCTTGTACTCGGTGGTGGCGAAGCCGCCGCTGGCCGCCGCCTCGATGATCTCCGACTGCGTCGGACCCTCGCCCTTGCGACCCTCCACCTTCGTATTCTTGAACTTCGCCCCGTCGAGCCCCGTGGCCTCGCCCATCGCGTCGCCGCCGCCGCCCGTCCCGCGCCCCTCGCCCTTGCCGTCGTTCTGCTGATCGGGCTTGGAGCCCTTCGCGTGCCCCTCGCCCTGACCCTCGCCCTTGCCCTCGCCCGACTGCGCGCTCTGGCCGCCCTTGCCGTCCTGCTCCCCCTTGCCCTGCTGGCCCGGCTGGCCGCCCTCCTTGCCCTCCTGGCCCGCGCCCTCCTTGCCGTCCTGCCCGCCCTTCTGCCCGTCCCCAGGCTGCTGGCCAGCCTGCTGGCCTGGCTGCTGCCCCTCCTGACCGGGCTGCTGGCCCTCCTGACCTTCCTGACCCGGCTGGCCCTCCTGGCCCGGCTGCTGGCCCTTGGCCCTGTCGTTGAACTCCTGCATCGAGGCCTGCTTCTCCTCGCTGTTCGCATTGCCGCGCCGCGCCGTCTCCTTCATGTCCCCGACCTGCGACCTCGCCTTGTCCATCGCCTGGCCGGTCTTCTCCTTCTTGCCCAGCTCGCGCATCTCCTCCGAGCCCATCTTCATCGACTGCCCGAACTTCTTCTGCGCCTCGGCCCTGGCCTCTTCGTCCTTCGCGGCGCCCTGGCCGCGCTTCTTGATCTCCCGCAGGCCCTCGGCGCCCTCCTTGGACGCCCGCTCCAGCTTCTTGAGCGACCGGCCCCGGCTGCTCTTCTTGAAGTTGTCGCTGTCGCCCATCAGCTTCTTGAGCTCGCGCTCCAGCCGGCTGAGCTTCTTCTTCTGGTCCTCCGAGAGGTTGTCCTTGTTCTCCTCCAGCTTCTTCTTGAGGCGGTTGAGCTCCTCCTCCTTCTCCTTGGCCAGTTTTTCGAGCTTCTCCTGCTCGCCGCCCATCTTCTCGGCCAGCTTTTCGAGCTTCGCGGCCAGATCCTCCAGGTCCTTGTCCTTGATCTCGCCGCTCTCAAGCTTGCTGGCCAGCGCCTCAAGCTCCTTGGCCGCCTTCTCCATGTCGCCCTCCTTGAGGGCCGCGGCCAGATCCTTGGTGTGCGCGTTCTTGGCCAGCTCGTCCTCCGAGTCCTTGAGCTCCTCCAGGACGTGCTTCCACTCATCGTCGCGGTTCTCAAAGAACTTCTTGGAGATCTCGTCGACCCGGTGGATGAACTCCTCCTTGGACAGCTCCTTGAGCTGGAGCTGTTCGAAGAGCTTGTCCATGTCCTGGATCAGCGCCTTGGCCTGCGGATCTTCGCTCTGCTCAAGCTCCTCGCGGGTCTTGTCCCACTTCTCCTTGGCCATCTTGAGATCCTCTTCGAGCAACACGGCCTCAGGGGCAGGCGGCGCCTCCTCCGGGGGCATGGTCCCGTGGATCACGGGCGGCTTGACCACGACGAGGGCCGCCAGCACCAGCCAGACGAGCAGGAGCGCCAGGGCGTCGCGCGGGATCGCCATCGGGGCGGCCTTGGCGACGTTGACCTTGTCGGTGTGGCGAATGGCCTCGTTGATGGCCGCCTGCTGGAAGGCGCTGCGCTCGGCCTCGGGCACCTCCAGGAAGCACCACGCCGCCGTCAGCCGCGCGTGCAGGCCGTTGGCCTCGTCGAGCTTCATGGCGATCTGGCGAGGGTCGGTGCGCCGCGCCATGGCCCAGATGAGGCCGGCGGCGGGAAAGACCAGCGCCACGAGGCTCCAGGTCGTCAGGTCCTCGATCCCGATCCACGAGGTCTTGAAGAGCACCAGCAGCACCATCCAGACGGCCGTGCTCCCGATCAGCCCGCTCGTCAGACCCTCCAGGGCGCGCTGAAGGTAGAGGCGCAGCCACGCGCGCTGGATGAACTTCTTGATCTTCTGCTGGTGCATCTCGTCAACTCCTTGGCTCGTGGCGCTCTGTGGGGAGCGCGCACCGGGAAACCCTGTCAACGCGCCGAACCTTCCTCGGATCCAGATTTCATCGCGGATGGGCTAGGGCAGCCCGTCGAAGTCCAGCTCCAGGCCCTCGTCCAGCGACGGCTCGAAGGGCAGGTCTTCCTCGTCGAGCGGCTCGACCTGGGAGCCCTCCTCGCCGCGCGCTCGCCGGAAGGAGGGGCGGCGCTCGATGGCCTCGTCGTACTCCTCCTGGGTGATGTGCTCGCGCTCCAGCATGACGGCCATCAGCCGCTGCATCCGGCTCCACCACCCCTCCGAGATGAAGCCCTGCTCCTTGTAGCGGTGGAACTTCCTGGGCCCCGGCAGGATGCTGATCAAGAAGATCGACTCGCCCAGATCCAGGCCGCCGGGCGACTTGTTGAAGTAGTGCCGCGCCGCGGCTCTGATCCCGTAGACGCCCGGCCCCCACTCGACGATGTTGAGGTAGGACTCCAGGATCCGGTTCTTGGGGATGCGCTCGACCTGCTCCATGATGAAGGTCAGCAGCGCCTCCTGGAGCTTCCTGGACGCGGTGCGCTCGTGGGACAAAAAGACGTTCTTGACCAGCTGCATCGAGACCGTGCTGGCCCCGCGCACCACGCGCCCCTCGCGGATGTTCTGCTCGATCGTCGCCCGGATCTGGAGCCATGAGAAGCCCTTGTGGCTGTAGAAGGAGCCGTCCTCGTTCGTCCGCAACGCCTTGATCACAAAGGCGTTTATCCGGTTGAGCGGGGCCCACTCCGGGCCATCGGCCTGGACCTTGAACTTGTAGCCCGTCTCTGGCTGAACCCCGGCGTGGACGAAGGCCCCGTTGAGCTTGCGCACGTCCGCGCGCGGGTTGTAGGCGAGGATGTCGAAGCCCTTGAGCCGCACGTCCGACTCGGTCTGCATCTGCGCGATCCGCAAGGGATCGATCCGGAAGGCCAGGTTGAAGCCCACCGTCCCGCCAAAGCGCATCCCTTCGAGCTCATTGCGAAGCGCGAAGGGGACCGCCTCGAAGACCGCCTGCGCCTCCGTGTCGTCCATGGCGGCCTCCAGCCGCACCTCGCGCAGGTTCAGGGGCGACTTCGGATCGCCGCGCCCCATCCCCAGCAGGCTGATCCCGAAGCGCACCGTCGCGGCCTCCTCCAGCGCCAGCCGGCCGCGCTCGATGATCAGATCCCCGCGCTCGGGGTGCCACGCCACGCGCCCGGACAGGCCCGCGTCCAGCCCCTCGACGGGGACCTGGGAGAGCTTCCGGTGGAAGAAGCCCACCTCGGAGCCCCGCAGGTCCGCGTTGACCCGGATCGCCCCGCCCGCGTTCCGCCTGATGATCCCCACCTCGCCGCTGATCCGCCCGCGCCGAAGCGCCTCGTGGCCTGGGGCCTCGACGTGCTTCATCAGCCGCGCGACGTCCATCGCCTCGAAGCGCGCCTCCAGCTCCAGCCCCTCGCCGTACCCAAGCGACGCGCTGGCCTGGGAGGCTCGCTCGCCTTCGTCCTTCATCGACATCGACACTTCGAGCTTCTGCGCCACGACGCGGTGGGTCAGCTGCATCTGGAGATCCTGGGCCGTCAGGGTCCGCACCTCCGATCCCCGGTGGACCCAGATCAGGCGGCTGTCGACGGCGGCGAAGTCCGTCGGCAGCAACTCCATGATATTCTTGCTCTTCGGGTCGGTCGTCGCCTCGTCGGGGTCGCCCTTGACCTTCGCCCGGCTCCTGCGCCCGGCGGCGATCCGCTGGGCGAGGGCGGCGGCGCTGGCCAGGGTGGACCTGGCCTGGGTCTGTCGCACGAGGGCGTCCAGATCGGTCAGGTTGCTGGTCTTGTCCGCGCGCGTCTCAAGCCGGAAGGTCGCGCCCTGAAAGGTGACGGCCCCGATCTTGAGGCCGTCGGCGCTCAGGAGGCCGACCCGCACGGCGTCGGCGGTCAGAAGCGGGGCGTTGAAGCCGCGCGTGGTCACCTCGACGTTCGTGGCGGAGATGGCCTCCGGCCCGCTGACCCTCACCCCTCCGATGGATGCCCGCGCGAAGGGCATCTTCGGCAAGCGCGAGACGATCAGCGCGGGCTTCATGTCCACCTCCAGCCGCCAGCCCTTGTCGTCCGGCCCCTCCTGGCCCGGCGGATCGCGGCGCAGCTCCAGGGCCACCTCCCGAGGCAGCGTCACGGGCATCGGCTCGGCCGTCGGCTCCAGGACCGCCGTCGCCCGGATCGACGTGCCGTGGCCCAGATCCTCCTCGAAGTGGGCCTGGACCTCGATGTCCCGGACATACTCCACGGGCGAGCGCATCCCCCGCGTCAGCTCCGTCAGGCCGCCGCTCGGCGCCGCAGCCCCCGCGGCCAGATGGTCCTTGATCTGCATCGTGCCGCCGATCACCGAGATGGCCGGGAGCCGCCGCCCTTCGCCCGCCGAGCCGCCCTCCTGGCCCTCCTTGCGCGCACCCAGGCGTTCAAGAAGCGCGTCCAGATCGGTGAGGCCATCGGCCGTCCGCACCAGCTCGACGTGCGGCGCCATGACCGTCAGGCGCTCGATTTGCGGCTTGCCTGTCAAGAGCGAGGAGAGGTCGATCTCGGCCTCGATGCGCGGGATCGTCAGCAGCGGCCCTGGCGCCTGCGCCGCCAGCGCCTCGTGCCGGGCCACCGAGACGCCGTGCAGGACGGCCCGCTCGGCGCCGATCATCTCCAGGTGCCCGAAGGTGACCTCCTGGCCCAGCCGCTCCGAGACCCTCGCGAGCTGACTTCGGACCTTGTCCTCGGCAAAGGAGGGCACCCAGAAGGCGTAGAGCGCCGCGGCGGGTACGACGAGCGCCGCGCAAAGCACGCCCATCGCCCCGACCACCCGCAGCGCCCACGTCGAGATCCCCGAGCGCCGGTCGGGCGGCGTGACGGGCATCGGCGCGGCCACCCTGGAGGGCTGCGCACCCCTGCGCGGGATTCGGACGACCCGCATTCTTGTCGGGGGATCACTCAACGCTCGGCTTCCTTCCGATTTCACGCCCGCCCTGGCCTGACTGAGCCGCGCCAGTGTAATAGAGAAGGGGGCCGGCTGCAATTGAACCTCGATCCGCCGCTCGCCTTGTCAGCATGGGCTCGTGTGTTCATCATGAGGAGAGCGTCCTTCAGGCGGGGAGAACAAATTCCCCCGAGGGCCTGTTAACACACCGTGATCGACCGCCCACACCTCGAATGGAGCCGATGAGCGATGAACAAACTCCCTAGAAAGTGGCGCTGGATGCTTCAGATCCTCCGGTGGACCTTCCGCTTCCTGATGAAGGTCATCAAGTGGATCTGGCCCAAGAAGTAGACGCTCAGCGCTGGTCTTTGACTGTCCCAATGCTCGTGCGCCTGGACAACCACGGGAAGTCGTCCAGCGACACCACCGAGTCAAGAATCCCGTCGCCTTCGTCGTGCATCGAGGAGGTCAGGCGGCTCGTCTCCTCTCCCCGCTCAATGGGCGCCTGGGTCGTCAGCCAGCCGCTTCCCGACCCGACATGCTCCAGAAAGGCGACCTGGCCGCAGTAGCCCGGCAGCGCGCTGCCCTGGATAGCCTCATGAGGCTCCGGCAGATGTCGTTGCTGCGAATGACGCAGAGCGTCTGGTTCAGGTCGATCGTCCAGTCGTCCCGGTGTTCAAAGAAGCCCACGTTGACCGTCACTTCGAGCCGGTTCAGATCGGATGGGGGTTCTGGGCGTTGAGCAGGGGCTGCGGTCGTGAGAGAGATGGTGCCGCGTTGGAAGGTTCAGAGGCGAAGGCCGCCGGGATCGCGGCCAAAGGAGAGAGGATGAAAGGCTCGGGTGGGGCGATGAGGGTTGCGAGGGCGGGGTCGTGGCTGGGGCTGGCGGCGCTGGCGTGGTCGGGGTGCGTGGGGACGAAGGCCGCCGTGCCGGACAAGGAGGTCGTCGAGGAGGTGGCGAGCGTGGCGAAGGAGCCGGCCTTCGCGGACGTGGCCGAGCCCTCGGACGCGCCGGCGGGGGCCGAGGAGCAGGGCTTGCTCTCGACGATCACGAAGGTGACGGTCTACTCGGATCGGGCGCTGGTGACGCGGGAGGCCGCCGCGGAGGTGACCCCGACGCCGACGATCTTCGCGTTCAAGAAGCTGCCGGGCTGGGTGGACGATGGCTCGGTGCGGGTGTCGACCAGCGCGGGGCGGATCGTGGACGTCCAGGTGCGGCGGGACTTTCTGGCCCGGGCGACGGACAAGAGCTACCTGGAGGCCGAGGACAAGCACATGGAGTTGGCCTCGCGGCTGGCGGCGCTGGACGACGAGCTGCGGATCATGGACGCGCAGAAGCTCCAGATCGAGGCCATCAAGGCGTTTTCATTGGAGAAGATCTCCAAGGACACCGTCGTCGGCGACGTCAACGTGGAGAGCTACGGCAAGGTGATAGCCTTCATCTCCGACTCGCTGCGCAAGACGGCCGAGACCCGGCGAGGGGTGCAGATGGCGCGAAACCGCCTCGCGCCGGAGGTGGAGGCGAGCATGAAGAACCTCAACGAGCTCAAGAGCCTGATGCAGCTTGAGGAGACGACGGTGCTGGTGACCTTGCAGAGCTCGCAGGCGGCTCAGTGCGCCCTGGAGCTGACCTACATGATGCCGGGGGCGACCTGGGAGCCCATGCACGAGCTCAGGGTGGGGGCCTCGGACCCGGAGTCGGTGGAGGTGACCAGCTTCGCGGTCGTGACGCAGACCAGCGGGGAGGACTGGGGCAGCGCGGAGATGTCCTTCTCGACCCAGTCTTCGACCGAGGCGGTCAACATCCCGGAGCTGGAGGCGCTGACCCTGGGGGACACGGAGGCGGCCACGCGGATCATGACGCGGCAGGTGACCTCGTTCCAGCGAGCGCAGTCGGCCTTCGAGGGCCAGAACATGATGTGGAACAAGATGAACTCGAGCGCCTCGGCGAGGCACAACTTCGAACAGGTCTACAAGGACAACTACGACTACCTCCAGGTCGTGCAGAGCAAGACGGTCCAGCTCTTCCAGGCCCTCCACGAGCGCGGGACGACGGCCCACTTCAAGGCGGAGGTGTCGGCCCCGGTGCGCGGCGACGGCAACTCGGTCAGGCTGCGCATCGGCCGCAGCCGCCTCAAGGCCACCCAGAAGATCTACGCGGCCCCGGAGGAGTCGCTCAACGCCGCCCGGACGCTGGAGATGATCAACTCCGGCTCCCAGCCCTTCCTGCCCGGCCGCGTGTCCCTCTATCAAGACGGGGCCTTCCTGGGGATGACCGATCTGAAGTTCATCGCCGAGGGCGAGCGCTTCGCGATGTTCCTCAACGTCGCCGACCAGCTCAAGCTGTCGCGCAAGATGGACCGCAAGCTGAGCGACATCGTCCGCAAGAAGAACACGAGGATGAAGGTGGCCTTCGTCGTGACGGTCGAGAACCTCTCGGGGCAGGAGATGACCCTGACGCTGGCCGACCGCATCCCCGTCTCGGAGAACAAGGAGATCAAGATCGACAACGTCAGGATCTCCCCCGAGGCCTCGCCGGACTCCAAGGGGCTCCTGAGCTGGTCGCTGACGCTCAAGCCCAAGGAGACCCGCCGCTTCGAGATCTCCTACCAGATCGAGTACCCCCCGACGCTGGTGCTGGAGACCAAGGAGAAGCGATCCCGGATGCCCAAGCAGCAGATGGACGCGCCCTCACCCATGAAGCGCTACGACCTCGAAGAGCAGATCATGCACCTGGAGGACAACTTCCAGTGATCCACGATCGCCCCACGCTCCTCGCACCGCCCGTTGGGCGGGCTCGTCGGGTGGGGCTTGGATGCGCGGGGGGGCTGCGCCCGATGGGCGCAGGCCGACGGGCGGACGACAGCGGATCGAAGGGGCGGATCATCGCGTCGAAGTGAGCCTGTAGATTGGTGTTTTCACGCCCCAGGTGTCGACCTGGGCCGTTCGCTGGCCTGCGACCGACAGGTCGCAGCCCACCCCGAGTTTCTAGCCCCACCCGACGAGCCCGTCCCCCCGCAGGGGGGCGGTGCGAGGAGCGTGGGGCGCTCGTGGAGCGTGGGGCGGTGCGTGGGGCGGTGCGTGGAGCGTGGGGCGGTGCGTGGAGCGTGGGGCGCTGTGAGGGGCATGTTTGCGCTTGCACTCGGCCAAGAATCAGAAGACCATGGGGCGAGCTTTGACGGTCCAACGCTTCAACCACAAGGGCCTTGTCTGTGGGCCTCTCGACCACCATACGCGGCGTCCAGTACCGCTTCGACACGATCAAGGAGGTGTTGGCCAAGGCCAACCCGCCCAAGTCGGGCGATGATCTCGCCGGGATCTCCGCGCGCGGGGACATCGAGCGCGTGGCTGCGCGCGCGGTCCTGAGCCAGATCACGCTGCGCGAGCTTCGCAACAACCCCGTCGTGCCCTACGAGGCCGACGAGCTCACGCGGCTGGTCGAGGACAACCTCCATGAGGACGCCTTCAAGGCCATCGGGGGCCTGACGGTGGGCCAGTTCAGGGAGTGGCTGCTGGAGACGACCACGACGGGGCCGGTCATCCGGTCCATCTCGGCGGGGCTGACGCCGGAGATGGTCGCTGCGGTGGTCAAGCTGATGTCCAACATGGACCTCTTGATCGTCGGGGCCAAATGCCAGGTCGTGGTGCGGGCCAACAACACGCTCGGGCTGCCGGGGCGGATGTCCTCGCGCGTGCAGCCCAACCACCCGACCGACAAGGTCGAGGGCATCCTGTTGAGCGCCCGCGAGGGCCTCTCCTACGGGTGCGGGGACGCCGTCATCGGCATCAACCCGGCCACAGACACGGCCTCCTCGACCAAGGAGATTCTTGAGCAGATTCATGATCTTCGGCTCAAGAATGGCATCCCAACCCAGCATTGCGTCCTGTCCCACGTCACCGTCCAGATGAAGGCTCTGGAGATGGGCAGCCCGATGGACCTGATGTTCCAGTCGCTGGCCGGCAGCCAGGCGGCCAACACGGCCTTCGGGATCAGCGTCTCGCTGATGGACGAGGCCTGGGACATGATGAAGGCGCGCGGCACGGCGGCCGGCCCCAACGTGATGTACTTCGAGACGGGGCAGGGCTC
>SXGT01487981.1_pt1 | contig 16261 bp, 13 predicted proteins | sample 3176221 | NCBI WGS metagenome assembly SXGT01 (sample SAMN11356862, study PRJNA531348) | freshwater metagenome | isolation source: freshwater sample F1-120 | place: China: Fuxian Lake, Yuxi | collected 2017-12-25 | reverse complement strand
GTCCACCGCACATATTTCGCCGTCGACCGATTCGTCGGCAATGATCAGTGTCTCGGTCGGGCCGGCAAACAGGTCGATGCCAACCCGGCCGTACAACTGTCGCTTGGTCTCAGCCACGAACATATTGCCCGGGCCCACCAGCATATCCACCGCCGCCACCGACTCGGTGCCGATGGACATGGCGGCCACCGCCTGCACACCGCCCAGCACCAGAATCTGGTCGGCGCCAGCAAAGTGCATGGCCGCCACGATGGCCGGGTGCGGCGCGCCCTGGTAGGGCGGCGCTGTAGCCACCACACGCGGCACGCCTGCCACCTTGGCAGTCAAAACGCTCATGTGCGCCGATGCAATCAAGGGGTACTTGCCGCCCGGTACATAGCAGCCAGCGGCATTGACCGGAATATGCCGGTGCCCCAGGATCACGCCGGGCAGGGTTTCCACCTCGACATCGCGCATGCTGTCCCGCTGAATCTGAGCAAAATTGCGGATCTGGGTTTGCGCGAACCGGATGTCTTCAATTTCGCGCGCCGAGAGCCGTCCAACCGCAGCCTCGATATCTGCCTGCGACAAAGCGAAGCTGGCCGGGTCCCAGCCGTCGAACTTGCGGCTGTAGTCGCGCACTGCGGCGTCGCCGCGTTGCTCGATGTCTTTCAAGATGCCCTCCACCGTGGCGCGCACCTGCGCGTCATCGTCGGCCCGGCCCTGGGCGTCTTTGCCGCGTGTGAGATAGCGAATCATGGCAATTGCACCTGGTTTGATTTAGCCCAAAGATTGTCTTGCATACGTATGCAATGTAAAACAAAAAAAGGCTTTGGGTATTGGTAGTTTCCCGTAATTGGCCGGGCCAGACTAGCCGCGCCGGGCAAACTGGCTACGCGCCCGGGCCAGCACATCAATATCGAGCTGCAGCAGCACATTGATGAGGTCGATCGGCACCCAGTTCTCCCGGATCAGGCCCTGTTCGGCGCTGTAAAAGTCCATCACCCGCATGGTGATGGCGCGCCCGGTGGGCGGCAGGCCCAGCCAGCCGCCGCCCTGGTGCAGCATGTGCCGGCTCGGCCAGCCGCCAGTGGCCGAAAAACGGCCGTCGCCAATGCGCACATAGTGGCTGCCCCCGTGCTGGCCCATACCCACCGGCTGGGGCAGCTTGGGGTCGCGCGGGAAGGCGGTGCGAAAAGGCAGTTGGTGCACATCGACAAAACCATCGAGCCCGCGCGAGGAGCCAATGCCGCTGGGGCCAAACCACATCATGTGCGGGTGCCAAAACTCGCGCTGCGGCATCGCCAGCAAGCCCTCGCGCCCCAAATTGAGCGTGTCGTCATAGGCACCCAAAGAAGCCTGCATGGCCAGGCTCAAGGCCAGGCTGGCGGCAGATTGCGCCGGGTCCTGGGCGGTCAGCACCAGGCCGTCACCCGCCAGCGGACCAGGCCACATGCCCTCAAAACCCGGGCTCGGCGGCAGCGGCCAAAAGCCCATCTGGCGAACCGCGTCGAGCACATCGAGCAGCACCGTGCTTTGCACAATGCGCCCGTCCACCAGCTGGTGAAACTCGCCATAACGCAAGTACAGCAACTGCCCGGTGGCCGGCAGGCCCAGCCAATCCTGCTGAAAACGCCCGCACAGGTGGCCCAGAGCACCCACATAATCGCGCCCCTGGTACTGGCCGCCGATCAGCAACTGCTCGCGCCGCTCGAGGTCCGGGAAGGCGTGCAGCAGGGGCTGCCAGAACATTTGCGCAATGGCAGGCACGCCCTGCACTTCGTTCCAGGGGTGCGAACCGCGCCACTCGGCATCTGGGTGGTAGGCCTGCGCCAGCAACTCGGGCACGGCCGCCGCTCCGCCGCGCACCAAACTACCCATGGTGGACCGGACCCAATCTTTGCTGGCCAGCTTGGTGGCTTCATTGAACATAGGCTGCGGCTCCTGAATACGGCTTGCTTAACCCCACCCGAGCAGGCCATCCGCCCCGGCGCTGTCTGCATTCTAGTGTTCATGCATACGCATGCAAAGCAGGCCCGGTCGTGGCGGGGGTGTCAGTGTTGTGAGGGTGCCCGCCAGGTCAGCCGGTCATGACGGCGGGCTAAAGAGGCCAGGCGACACCTTTGTCATTCAGGATGGCGTCTAGCGGCAGGTCATGGGCTTCGGGTTGGAAGTCGGGCAAAAAACCGTTGGCAAAACCCAGGCCAACGGTGAAGGGGCGGGGTTGCAGGGTGGCGAGCATGCGGTCGTAAAAACCGCCGCCATAACCCAGCCGGTAGCCACCGGGCGCGTAGCCCACGCAGGCCACAAACAGCAGCGTGGGCGCGATCACCGAGGTCTCCTTGGGCTTGGGTATGCCAAAGGCGTCATCTTCCATCGGGCAGCCCGGGTACCAGGCATGAAAGCGCATGGTCTTGTGGACCTTGTCGACCACCGGCAGGCCAATGCGCCGCGGCTGTGGCTGATCAATCAGCTCGCCGTCTTCTTTCCAGCGGTGCAGGGCTGGCAGCGGGTCGAACTCGCCTTTGATGGGCCAGTAAGCGCCAATCACGATGTCAGGGCGCCCGACCAGCCAGATGCGCATCACCCGCTGCAGCAAATCAGCCCGTTGCAGGCGATCGGGCAGGTTCAGACGTTGCTCGATCAAAACCTTGCGCAGGGCTTTTTTATTCTGCGACTGCTGTGTTTCAGAGTTATTCATAATCCTGGCATGCTGTTGCCTTCCATTCTCACACCCTTCGCCCTCTCGTGGCTACTTTTGCTTGGCGCCGCTGGCGCAAGCCCACTGCCGGCCAAAACGGTCAAAGACGAAGTCCTGCTCGACATGAGCCAGGCCTTCAAGCAAGGCGACCGCAAACGGCTCAGTGCCCTGCTGCCTCAGGCACGGGGGCACACCCTGGAACCCTGGGCGGCGTTTTGGGAACTGCGGGCGCGGCTTGACAGCGCCACCAGCGCCGAGGTACAGGCTTTTTTCAGCCGCTACGCCAGCACCTACCAAGAAGACCGCCTGCGCGTCGACTGGCTGCTCTTGCAGGGCCAACGCCGAGACTGGGCCGGCTTTGCCGCAGACCTGCCCAGCTACCGCATGAACGACGACAGCGAGTTGCGCTGCTATGCGCTCAGCCGCGACGCCCAGGCCGATGCCACAGCCTTGGCGGGGGAGGTCAGGCGCCTTTGGTACCGGCAAAAAGAACCGGACGAGGGCTGCAGCTTTGCGGTGGCGCAATTGCATGCCGCCAAGCAGCTCAGCGATGCCGATATCTGGCGCAAAGCCAGGCTGGCCATTGAGAACAACCGGCCCCGTCTGGCGCGCCAGGCCGCCGAGATCATCTCTGCCCAGGCCGGCAAACCGGTTGATGACATCAGCAGCAGCCCGGCGCGGTTTTTGTTGAAAAAAGCCGCTGGCGGCAGCCACCACAAAGAGTGGGCGGTGCTGGCCCTGATTCGCCTGGCCGACACCGACCCGGAGCAGGCTGCAGGCCTGATGCAGCAGTACTGGGGCAGCCAGCTCACTGAAGAGCAGCAGGCCTGGGCCTGGGCCGCCATTGGCAAGCAGGCAGCACAAAAATTGTCTGCCAGCGCCGGTGCCCACTTTGCCCGCGCGCTCAACAGCCACCTCACCGATGACCAACTGGGCTGGCGAGTTCGCGCCGCGCTGCGCTCGGCCCGCTGGCCTGAGGTGCTGGCCGCCACGCTGGCCATGAGTCCGCCAGTGCGCGATGAAAGCACCTGGGTGTATTGGCGCGCCCGCGCTGAACTCCAACTGGCCAAAACCGAGGCCCAGCGGGACGAGGCCAAGCGCCTGCTGGAGGGCATCGCCGGGGTGCGCGGCTTCTACGAGCAGCTGGCGCTGGCCGATCTGGGCCAAAGCGTGATCACGCCGCCGCGCCCCCCCGCGCTGAGCACCGAAGAAAAAGCTGCAGCCCGCCAGCACCCCGGGCTGCAGCGCGCGCTCTATGCCATCCAGATCGGGCTGCGCAGCGACGGCGTGCGGGAATGGAACTACAGCGTCAACCTGCACCAGCGCGGCGGCATGTCCGACCGCGAGTTGCTTGCCGCCGCCGACCTGGCCTGTGAGCGCGAAGTGTGGGACCGCTGCATCAACACCAGCGAGCGCACCCGCGGGGTGTTTGATTTCGAGCAGCGCTACCCGATGCCACACCGCGAAGCCGTGCTCACGCGGGCCAAGCAAATCGGTCTTGACCCGGCCTATGTGTATGGCCTGATCCGCCAGGAAAGCCGCTTCATCATGGACGCCCAGTCCGCGGTTGGCGCCGCCGGTCTGATGCAGGTGATGCCGACCACAGCCCGCTGGACCGCCAAAAAAATTGGCCTGACCGACTTCAAGCCTCATCAAATCACCGAGCGCGACACCAATATTGCCATCGGCACGGGCTACCTCAAACTTGTGCTGGACAATTTTGGTGGCTCCATGGCGCTCGCCGCTGCGGCCTACAACGCCGGGCCCAGCCGGCCGCGCAGCTGGCGTGGCCAAACCGGCGCCCCCACGCTGGAGGCCGCCATTTGGGCCGAGAACATCCCCTTTGCCGAGACCCGCGACTATGTCAAGAAAGTACTGGCCAACACCACCACCTATGCCGCCGTCATCACCGGGCAGCCCCAGTCGCTCAAAGCCCGTCTGGGCAGCATAGGGCCGCTCGGGCCGGGCTCGCCAGACGTATCACCCGACCTGCCCTGAGCGGGCCAGCCAAGCCCCAACTGGCCGGCCCAAATCAAGCCGTAACCCTGGCTGCAAGCCAAACCCACCATGCTCAAGCTCTTTATTGGCAACAAGAATTACTCCTCCTGGTCGATGCGGCCCTGGGTGCTGCTCAAGCAGGCCGGCATTGAATTTGAAGAGGTGATGCTGCGCTTTGACTCCTTTGCGCCGGGCTCGGCTTTTCGGCGGCGCATCGACCCCCTCAGCCCGACCGGCAAGGTGCCGCTGCTGCAGGACGGCGATTTGCTGATCTGGGACACGCTGGCCATAGCCGAGTACCTGGCCGAGCGCTTCCCCGAGCATGGCCTGTGGCCCCGCTCGGTGGCGGCGCGGGCCCGGGCGCGCAGCATCTGCGCCGAAATGCACAGCGGCTTTGGCCAGCTGCGCAGCCATTGCCCGATGAACATCGAAGCCGCGCTGCCTGGCACTGGCGCGCTGATCTGGCGCGACAAGCCCGGCGTGCGCAGCGATGTGGCGCGCCTGGTCGTCATGTGGCAAGAACTGCTGCGCGAGCACGGCGGGCCGATGCTGTTTGGCGACTTCTCCATTGCCGATGCCTTCTACGCGCCCATCTGCATGCGCCTGAAAACCTATGCCCTGCCAGTGCCCCCGGTGATCGCCGCCTATGTGGCTCGGGTGTGCGCCCTGCCCGGCGTGCAAGCCTGGGTAAGTGAAGCCCTGGCTGAAGACGATTTTCTGGCCTTCGAGGAGCCCTACCGATTGCAGCGCAGTGCCGCCCTGCCCGCCCTTGCACCATCCGCCACACCGCAGCAGGCCGTTGCCGCGCACGGTAGCAGCCCGGCGCCGGCCCCTGCGCGCAGCCTGCGGCCATGGGGCTGGTATGAGGTGCTGGCTGAGGCACCCGGCTACAAGGTCAAACGCATCGGCGTGGCGCCGGGCCAGCGGCTCAGCCTGCAAAAACACCAGCACCGGGCCGAGCACTGGATGGGTCTGCTCGGCTGCGCCCGGGTCACCGTGGGCGAACGCAGCCTGGACCTCTTGCCCGGCCAACACATCGACATTGCGCTGGGCGAGGTGCACCGGCTGGCCAACCCGGGCAAGGCCGAATTGCAAATCATCGAGCTGCAGTTTGGCAGCTACCTGGGTGAGGACGATATTTTTCGGCTGCAAGACGACCACGGCCGCGCCAACGCCGGCCTACCCGACCTACCCGATCAGGCGAGTAGCACATGCTGAGCCCGGGCGCCACAGCCGCGGATGACTTTCGGCTGCCAGCCGGCGCCCCCCCGGTGGCCTGTGTCGACATTGGTGGCACCAAGGTTGCGGTCAGCGTGGCAGACGCAGCAGGTCTGCGCGGCCGGCTCAGCGAGCCCACGGTGCGCACCGGCGACCAGGGGGCGCTGGCCGCGCAAATCATGCGTCTGCTGAGCCAAAGCTGCGGCGTTGCCGGACTGCGCATGAACGACATACAGGCACTGGGCGTGGCCTCGTGCGGGCCCTTTGTGATGCACCAGGGCCAGGTCGAGCTGGCCGCACCCAATATTTGCGGCGGCCTGGCCGGGCCAGCGCGCGGCCTGCCCAATGACTGGACCAGCGCCTGGCTGGAGGCGCCGCTGCGGCGGCACTTTGCCCGGGTGAGGGTCGAAAACGACGGCATTGCCGCCCTGGAGGCCGAGCGCCGCTGGGGCGCCTTGCAACGGGGGGGCGTGCCACTGGCCCACTGCGCCTATGTCACCTGGAGCACCGGCATTGGCCTGGGCCTGTGCGTGGACGGCCATGTACTCAGAGGCAAAAACGGCAACGCTGGCCACGCCGGCCACAGCTTTGTCAGCGACAACCAAGACGCCCTGTGCGGCTGCGGCAACCTGGGCGATGTCGAGGGTCTGGTCGCGGGCAATGCCATTGCCCGGCGCTTTGCAGAACTGGGTTACCCCAGCGCTGCTGCCTTGTTCGCAGCAGGCCAGGCCGGCGACAGCGCTGCCAGCGCCCTGATCGACGAGCTGTGCCGGGTGATGGGGCGCGCCCTGTACAACCTGATCGTCACCCTCGATCTGCAGCGCATCAGCATCGGCGGCAGTGTGTTCTGGCACCACCGCGCCCTGCTGCTGCCCAAGCTGCAAGCCCAGATTCAGGGCAAACTGCCCTCGCTCACCGATAGCTGCGAGCTGCTGAGCGCCGGCCTGGGCGAGCGCGTGGGCGACTTTGCCGCCCTGGCACTGGTCGCCTGAGCCCGGCGCCAAGCCCACCCAAACCCGCCATTCCCACGCCGCCTGTCGTGCATCCCGTGGACACGGGAATCGATGACTTCCCCCATTGGCCGGTCTGAGCCGAAAACAGCGGCTGTGAGTGGCCGGGCCTGGCCAGCGCGAAATTGATATTTTTGAAAAAATAGCTTTTTTGCGAATTATGCTGTTCAAAACTTTGTCTAGCCAATACACTGCGAGCGTCAAAAAAGCCTAGCAATGGTGGGTTGCGCGGTAGGCTGTACGCCGACGCTCAACATCGGCCCTGCGGGTAGTCAAAACAAAACAGAGGTAAGGGATGGCTTATGAATCTGCTAGTTAATGCTGCTTTACTCGAACGCATGGCCGAGGGCGTTATTTTGCTGAACGCCAGCGGGCAGGTCACCGACTTCAATGCGGCTGGGCGGCCCTGGTTGGCGGCCTGTGGCGAGGCCCGGGCCAGCTTGGAAAAGCACATCAAGCGCCATGCGGCCGAGCTCGCCGACGGGCCCTGTGTGGTCGATGTTTTTGGTCCGCAGGCAGGCGCTGGCGCAGCGATTGAGGTGCACCTGTGCAGCAACGGCCCGCAGTCTTATGCCCTGTTCATTGCGCCGCCGCTGGCGGCGGCTCCAGCACCCGCCGTGCCCGCCGATAAAACCGGTTTTCTAGACCTGCTGGGCGAAGAGATACGCCACGAAATCACCCAGTGGCGCGCCCAACTGCAAGCGGGCCAAGCCGGGGCCACAGATGCGGGCCTGCTGGCCAGGCACTCGGAGCGCCTGGGGCGGCTGTTTGTGGTGTTCGACCAGCTCTCGCGCATCAGCCATGATGACGCCCTGGGCCAGGGCGAGCGCTTAGCGCTGCCAGCGCTGCTGCAGGAGGTTTTGGCAGACATGCCGCACCGCCGCGCCGACTACGCCCTGATCAGCACGCCGGCCGGCAAGGGCCGGGCCTTGGGTGTGGTTTATGGCAACGCCGGCTTGCTCAAGTGCAGCCTGCGCGGCCTGCTCGAGGCGCTTGACGAAGCCGCGCCAAAGCACAGCCAGATCGAGTTGCAAATTCGCCAAAGCGGCGCCTACATCATGCTGAGCACTGGCTTTGCCACGGGTGCGCGCCGGGGCCCAAGGGCGCCGGCGGCGACCGACGCGCAGGCCAGCGAGCCGCTGCGCCATGCCCCCGCCCTGCACACCGAGGCAGATATTCGCCTGCCCATTGCGCGGCGCATTGTGGCGCTGCATGGCGGCCAGCTCAAAACCGTTGACGCCGACAGCGCACTCCGGGGCGGCCCGTCCGGCCTGGCCTCTTTCACCCTGGTGCTGCCCACGGGCGCCATGCTGCCGGGCGGGCGGCGGCTGGAATGCGCCGACTGCCCCACCGCACAGCAGGCCCAGGCCTATGCCCGCGACCTCGCCGCCCTGATGCCTGGCCCCGACCCGGGCGCCGATGTATCGGGCGAAGAGGTGGCGTTTTTAATGCAGGTGATGGCTAACAAACCCCGCCAGTAAACCAAGGACAAGCGATGAAGACTGTGCTGATTGTGGATGACCATGCCGACATGCGCCGCTTGTTGTCGATCTCGGCGGGCAGCGACTTCCATGTGCTGGAGGCCGAGGACGGCGAGAGCGCGCTCGAAACCATCAGGCGCCAGCGCCCGGATGCGGTGCTGCTCGACATCATGATGCCCGGCGCCATGGACGGGCTGCAGGTGCTCGACGCCATTCGCGCCGACCCGGCGCTCAAGGGTATCCGGGTGGCCATGGTCACCGCCCGCGGTCAGGCCAGCGACCTGGGCATTGGCAAGGCACACGGGGCTGATGCTTATTTTGTCAAACCCTTCAGTCCGCTCAAGCTGCTCAGCTGGCTGCGCAACAACCTCAACTGAACCGGCCAAGACCCGCCCCATGGACAAGCAGCTTTTGGCCTCTTTGCGGCGCTGGCAACTGGCCGTTTGGCTGAACTGCTTGTTCTGGTCTGGGCTGCTGGCTGTTGGCGCTTGGTACGGGCTCGAGGCCATGAAAGAGCGCCATCAAGCTGCCGTTGCCCTGGCACACCACGGCGCCATAAGCCACACGGCAGCCAACCTGCGGCAACAGTTTGACCAGGCCGATCAGCTGCTTTGGGAAGCGTCGGGAAACTTTGGGGCGGCAAGGGGCCCAGCAGCAGCAGTAGCAGCAGCAGGCATCCCCCTCGCCGCGTCTTTCATTTGCCCCGGCTTGGCTGTGTTAAATGCCCGGGGCGAGGTCCTGATCAGCCAACCCGGCACGCAAAAAAGCGGGCCAGAAACTAAGAGCTTGGCGGCTGATTTAGCCTGGCACCGCGCCAACAACGCCCAGCAGATGTACCTGGGCGACATCCACCAAAGTCCGGGAAACGACCGCTTGCAATGGCATGCCAGCCGACGCGTGAACACCGCATCGGGCGAATTCGCAGGCCTGGTGGCCTGCCATATCGACCTGAATGCCAGTCTCTTATTTGGCTCGACGCCCGGCTTCAAAGACGGCATCAGTCTGCTTGCCCTCAGCGATGGGCAGGTGTTGGTGCAAAACACCGATGCTGGCAGCACGCTGGGCGTGGGCAGGCTAAGCCCTGGCCTGCTTGAGAGCATCCGCCTTGCTGCGGATGGCCCGCATGCGCACCTGCAGCAAGACCCTGACGGCGAGCTGCGCCGGTACAGGTGGCAGGCCGTGGCTGGCAAGCCCCTGCTGGTCGTCAATGGCATGTCGACGAAAAACATCAACGCGTTCACCGCCCCTGAGCGACACCTCATCGTCGGGCTGGTTGGCCTGACTGGCCTGCTGATCGCAATCGCTACGGCCGTTATGTTGTGGGTACTGTTTGCGCAGTTCCACTTGCGCCTCAAAGACGAGCAGCAACTCATTGAGCAACAGCAGTTGCTGCAGCAGGTCCTGAACAATGCTGGCGCCGGGCAATGGCAATTGCAATGGCCAAGCATGCGCCTGACTGTGTCAAATCTGCTGGCGCGGCGTCTTGGGCTGCAGGTGAGAGCCGGCGCTGGGGCCCCTGCGTTTGATGGGCAAATCAGCACCTTGTCGGCAAAGTTTTGGTTGCGGCTGATCCACCCGGCAGACCGGGGCCTGGCCGCAGATTTTGTACAAGCAAGGCAGGCGGGTCTTGAGACCCTGCCTGAGGTGGTGATTCGCCTGGGCCACCGAGCTGGCCATCTCTGCTGGTTTCGCCTGAGCGGCGAAGTTCAGCCGAACCAGATTGGCCCAGGCAAGGTTTTGAGCGGCCTGGCCATTGATGTCACTGAAGAACGCTTTACCCGCACGCAAATCGAAGACCGCACAACACAATTGAACACCCTGTTTTCGCTCAGCCCGGACGGGCTGGTGGTGTTTGACGCCCAAAGCATGGTCAAGTACGCCAACCCGGCCTTCGAGCGCTTAAGCAATGGCCGGGAGGTGCAAATCAAAAATATGCGCGAGGCCGAGTTTTCAAGCTGGCTGGGCAGCATGTGCATAGCCGAGCAGGGTTTTTCAGGAATTGCACTGCTGCGCAGCAAAGCCATCGCAGACCCGAACTCAGCCTGGGATCTGGTCACCACAGCAGGCCCGCCAAGCCGGGTTCTACGCTTGTCGCTGGTGCTGAGCAACGCACAGAGCGTGTCGCAAATTCTCCACATGCGCGATGTCACCCACGAAACCGAGGTGGCAAGAATTAAAAATCAATTTTTAACCAGCGCCGCGCATGAGCTGCGCACCCCCCTGGCCAGCGTGGTGGGCTTTGCCGAAATTTTGGTCATGCACAATCTTGCGGCAGACAAACAGCTGGAGTTTGCCCGCATCGTCTGGCGCCAGTCGCTGCATCTCTCGGGCATTTTGGACGAACTGCTTGACATCTCGCGCATGGACGCCCGTGGCGCGGCTGGCTGGCATCTCCAAGCGCTTGATCTCGCCGAGCTTGCTGGCCAGGTGCTGGCTTCTTTTCAACCGCCAACGGGGCACCTGCGGGCAAGCCTTGCGCTCTCGCCCCTCATCGTGAGGGCTGACCCGATGCGGGCGCAGCAGGTGATTCGACACGTGTTGTCCAACGCCCATCACTACGGCGAACCGGGCAGCCCGGTCAATATCAGCCAGGCACCGGCCCAGCTGCACCCGGACAGTGGCGCCCCTTTGCTTGGCATCGAGATCCAGGACGCTGGATGCGGCATGAACGAGCAAGAATTAGCGCAGGCCTTCGACCGTTTTTACCGCGCCGACCCCAGCGGCAGCCGGCCCGGTAGCGGCCTGGGCCTGAGCCTTTGCCGAGACATCATGAAGCTGTTGGGCGGCCTGATTCTGCTGCGCAGCGCACCGCAACAAGGCACCACGGTGACGCTGCTGTTTGTGCAGGCCGATCTGCCGGTGGGCGCCAGCCCAGCAGAGCCGGGCTGACATGGATATTTTTTTGTCGGCCCAGCCCACCGTTTGCCTGCTGGCTGAGACATTGGCTGGGCCTTTGACCGATGCATTGGCCGATGCATTGAAAGATATTTGCAGCCTGCAGACCCGCCAGCCCGATCTGTTGGCGCCCGATGCACTGGCCCAGGGCGCGCTGCCAGACCTGATTTTGATCGACGGCGACCTGCCCGGCGACCAGAGCAACAGGCTGTGTCTGGCGCTCAAGCATCACCCCCGCACCCAGCGCATCCCGGTCATCTGGCTGAGCAAGCGCAGCAGCACGCAAGACCAGATCAGGGGCTTTGCATGTGGCGCGGCCGACTATATTGCTAGCACTGTGCCGCCCGAGCTGCTGCGTGCGCTGGTGCAGGCACAACTTGTGCGCCACGGCGGCTCGGACGTGCTCAGCGATATCAACCAACTGCTCGAGCAAACTGTGCTGCGAAGCACCCAAGAACTCGCCACCATCCAGCATGTGACACTCGCCGCCCTCACCGCCCTGGCGGAGACCCGCGACAACGAGACCGGCAACCATATCCAGCGCACCCAGCACTATGTGCGGGCCCTGGCCCTGCGCCTGCAAAACCACCCGCGCTTTGCATCGTTTTTGACCGCCAGCACCATCGAGATGCTGTTTCGCTCAGCCCCGCTGCATGACATCGGCAAGGTGGGCATACCCGACCGTATTTTGCTCAAGCCCGGGCGCTTTGAGCCCGAAGAGATGGCCATCATGAAAACCCACACCACCCTGGGCCGCGACGTGATCGAGCAGGCCGAGCGGCTGATTGGCGCCAAGGTGGGTTTTTTGACCATCGCCAAAGAAATTGCCTACTCACACCAAGAAAAATGGGACGGCTCAGGCTACCCAGAGGGCCTGGCCGGGGAGGCCATCCCGGTCTCGGCCCGGCTCATGGCGCTGGCCGATGTGTATGACGCCATCATCAGCCGGCGGGTCTATAAAAAAGGCATGTCCCATGCCAGCGCCGTGCACATCATTACCCAAGGCCGAGGCCAGCACTTTGACCCCGACATCGTCGACGCCTTTTTGGCCATCTTGGACGAGTTTCAAGACATTGCGGCGCGCTATGCCGACAGCGACGCCGACTTGCAGAAAAAACAAAATTACCTGGAAATCGCCACCGTCAACCAGAGGGCCAACACGTGAGTGCCAACGCCGACACACACCCCAACACCGACAACCACAACCACAACGGCAGCGAATTGGCCGCCCTGCGGGAACAGGTCAGGCAACTGCAGGCCGAGGTCTTGCGGCTGGGGCAAGCGCCGCAGCCGGGGGGCTCGAAGTACGGTGGCCCTGCTGCAAAGCCTGTTGATCTGCTACCTGCAGACCCAGACAATTTGCTATCCAGATTCATCGACCACATGTCCCAAGGCCTGCTGGTTATCGATGCTCAGGAAGGTCGCATCAGGATCTTCAACCGAGCCTTTTGCCGGATCTGCAACTTCGACCCTGAGTTCATGGCCACTCGCCCGCTGCTCAGCGAGCTGTTGCGGCTTCAGATGGCACGGGGCGATTTCGGGCCTGGCATGGGCTATCTAGACCAAAAGATGAAGTCGTCTATCAGCGCGGCCGCCCTTCCCCACCCTGGCAACCCCTTGAACAGGTCCGAGATCTTCGCGCCGGCAGTCTATGTGCACAAAACAACCGACGGGCGCTACCTACAAGTGCAGTTACACCTCGCCGAGGCTGGCTTTCAGGTTCGCACCTTCAGCGATGTCACCGAGTTTGAACTGGCCAGGCAAGAGGCCCAGACCGCTGTTGCAGCAAAAGGGCGGCTTTTGGCTTCTGTCAGCCACGAACTGCGCACACCGCTGACCGCCATCATCGGCTTAAACCAGTTTTTGCTGAGCGGGGCACTCAAGCCAGGGCAGCAGAATTTAAGCCGCCGTGTGGATGGCGCGGCCCAGTGGTTGTTGTCCCTGATCGACAACCTGCTGGCTTGGAGCAGGTCACAGTCGGGCAAGATACAAATACGAGCAGAGGCTTTTGTACTGGGCAGCCTGCTCGAAGATATAAGTAGCGTTCTGGCAATGGGGCCCAGCAAATACCGTGTGCCACTGGTGTTTGATGTCGACCCGGCGCTGCCAGACAGCCTGATCGGGGATGGCTTGTGGCTCAAGCAGGTGCTGATGAACCTGGCGCACAACGGGCTCAAGTTCACAGCCCGGGGTGAGGTGCGCATCAGCGTACGCGTGTTGCGATCAACACCCGAGCAGGTCTGGCTGCGCTTTGAGGTCAAAGACAGCGGCATTGGCATCACGCCAGACCAGCAGACCCGCATATTCGAACCATTCCAACAAGTGAACCAGCCAAGCGGGGCGCAGTACGCCGGCACTGGCTTGGGCCTGACCATCAGCCGTGACCTGCTTGCCCTGATGGGCGGCCAATTGCAGCTCGACTGCGCAGCGGGGCAGGGCAGCTGTTTTTATTTCGAGCTAGCCTTTGGCCTGCCCAAGCAAGTTGGCGCCGCCGCTGCTCCGGCACCAGGCGCGCGCGCTCCAGCACCGGCTGTAACGCGCCTCGAGCCAGCCCAAGCTCATGGCCAACTGGCCGGCTTGCGGGTGCTGGCGGTTGACGACAACGCCAACAACCTCCTGGTGCTGCAACTGCTGCTCGAGCCGCAGGGCTGCCGCGTGACCATGTTTGACAATGCGCCAGCAGCCATTGAGCAACTGCGGCAATCGCCAACGAGCTTTGATGTGCTGTTGTTGGACATGCTGATGCAAGGAATGGACGGCCCCGCCGCCGCCCTTCAGATTCGCCAAGAACCCGGCCTGGCCCACCTGCCAATTGTTTGCATGACAGCCACCCTGTTTGATGAAGACCGCCGGCGCTGCCTGGATGCCGGCATGAAGGCCATCATCGGCAAGCCATTTCAAACCCCCGAAATCATTGCCATTTTGTCGCCCTACCTGAGACCAGCGGCGTCCGGCCCGGCAGCCAGCGGCGCCTGAGGCGCCTGAAGCGCTGAAGCGCCTGACGCGCAGGCCCGGCAAGCTTTGCCCGGGCGCTCCTCAGTCAGCTTTGAAAACCGATGTGAGTGCTGCCAGGTCGCGGGCGTATTGCTCGGCCTGACGAGGCGCCAAACAGTTGGTGCAGGCCGCGAGATTGCGGCCCAGCAGGGGCGCGCCGGTGGGCAGGCTCAAGTAAAAAGACTCAATACCGCGCAGCGGATCATCGGCCTGCGCCGCCGGCTGGCTGACAATCTTCAGCTGCCCCCCGTGCAGGGCCACAATACGCTGGCAAATGGCGATGCGGGTATCGGGGCCGCCAGACAGCGTGCTCTGGTGCAGGGCCCGGGATGGCGGCCCGGGCGCGCGGGCAAACGCCTGGCTGAAATGGCCTGTGAGCACCACAAAACCGCCACTCTGGCGCACCCGGATTTCAATTTGGCAAAGCGCGGGCGCGGTGTCTGCAATGCCCTCGAGCAGGCCCTTGAGGGCGATTTTCAACCAAGCCGAATCGCCAAACAGCATGCCCTGCTGGTCTGCGGCATCGCTTTGGGCCTGGTTGATGCTGAAGTCGCCGCGCCGGCGCGGCAACTCGGCAATCACCGCCTCGCTCAGGCTCTGCAGGTTGACCCGCTCACCCTGAAAAAACGCGTCTTTTTCGTGTAGCTCGCAGAGCTGCTCCATGGCAATCAGCAGGCGACTCAAGCGCCCGGACTGCTGCTGCACCCGGGCCAGTTGAGCCGCAGTGTCGGGCGCAGCTGTGGTGATTTGCTCGCGCAGCCGGCTCAGCTAGTGGTGGAAATTTTCGCCCAGCAGGAAAAAAAAACTATCTTGCGCCGCCACCTCGGGCTGGGCGGCGCTGGGCGGCGGGTGCCCGGTAATGAGCACAGCAAAATTATGCGGCTCGTTTTTGCACAGGTGGAACTCGGTTGTGCCTGCCGTGGGCGCAAACACTGAGTCAACCCGCAGCGGCAACTGCACCGTGCCAGCAGCCACCTTGCCCATGAGCTCGCCCAGCGCCGCTGCGCCAGCCAAACAGGCCTTGAGCCAGGGGCGCGCAGCGCGGTTGTAATCGGTCACCTGCGCCTGCGGGTTGAGCAGAATCACCCCTTCGGCGAGACGCTCCATCAGGGCCGAATTGAAGGCCAGGCTCACGCGGCTGTCCGGCCGGCGCGATGCGCCTTGAGCTCCCATAATGCGCTTGCAATACTGAGCAATTTCTCGAACGAAATGGGCTTGGGCAGCACCAGAAAATTATCCGGCACGCCGCCACGCAAATTGATATCGGCCCGGCTCAAGCCGGTGACCACCACCGCCGTCATGCCAGCATACTCGGCCTTGCTGTTGAGTATTTTGAGCATCTGAAAACCATCAACCCCCGGAATATCCAGGTCAATGAACAGCAAATCGGGCCGAAAACGCTCAATTGCCATCAGGGCGTCGATGCCGTTGTCCACCACCTCAAGCACCGGGCCCATCGGCCAAGTCCTGAGAATGGTTTGGTAGAGCAAACGCAAGTCGGGGTCGTCTTCAGCCACCAACACCCGCAGGGGGCCGCCCGAGGGCACAACGGCCGCCGTCGCCGCCACAGTCGGTTTTTGGTGCAGCATGCGGTTGATGGATTCCCGCGTGATGCGGCGGTGTCCGCCCGGGGTTTTCCAGGCTTCGAGCAAACCGGTGTCTACCCACAGTTGCACCGTGCCCACCGAAATCGACAAAACCTCGGCAGCTTCGCTGGTGGTGCAAAATATTTTTTGCTTTTTCAGATCCGTGCTTGCCATAGGAATAGAGCATAGCCCGTTTTTGACAGTATTGTGGAATCAGCTCAAGGGCACTTCTATAAAGTCCCCTCAAGTCCTGTCCTCGTTAAGCCACCCTGAAACGTTATAGAAGCTGATCCCCAAACAGACCGGTGTCGCATGCAAAACAGCCTCTTTGACCTTGAGAACCGCTACGCCAGCTTGAGCAAAACGGGAGATCCGCTGGAGCGGCTCAATGCCACCATC
>SXGT01804596.1_pt1 | contig 16267 bp, 18 predicted proteins | sample 3176221 | NCBI WGS metagenome assembly SXGT01 (sample SAMN11356862, study PRJNA531348) | freshwater metagenome | isolation source: freshwater sample F1-120 | place: China: Fuxian Lake, Yuxi | collected 2017-12-25 | reverse complement strand
CCCGCCCCGCAAGTGAAGGCGGTGCCCATGGTAATGGCCCGGCAACTCGCGCGGACCCCGGCGCTTGACGGCCAGGGTCGCGGCGGTGTGACCCGTCTGCGCTCGGTGCCCAGCCAGGATGCCATCGCCAAGCTGGAAGATACCTACCATGACCTCAGAAGCCGGGCCGGTCCCAACGACCTGGGGCCGGAAGCATTCCTGCTGTCCGGCCTGTTTGACATGCGGGAACTGGAGCGGGTCGAAAGAGCGATCGGCGATCTGCAGCAGGAGCGGCCCAAGAACCCCGAAGCCGCCTTGCTGGTCTCGCTTTACAAGAAGGCCGTGAAAAATGCACGCGAAAGCAAAAACTAGTATACTTTTAACGATGAGGGTTATTACTTTCGGGAGGCAATGATGATCAAGCAGCTTAGATTTGTGTTTGCGGCTGGTGTTCTTGCGATCAGTGGGGCGGCGAGTGCGACGACGTGTCCCAACGCAATCATCGCTTTTAATGCTTGTAGCGGTAGTGCATCGTGCGAGGCTCTGGTTACAGGATCACACCCCGAGTGTTTTGGCTCGAGTTCGAATACGGCGGCTGGCGCGAAGGCCGTTCAGGCGACATCGCTCGAGCAGATGCTGGCAATTTCGGCCAACGTGAGTAATCGTGGAAAGACACTGACGGCACCTCCGGGGGGTGTTTCGGATTCAGGAGAGCGCAAAGGCTTGGCCGCCGGCAATCCAGGCGGAAAGTGGAATGTTTGGGCCAGCGTTGCCGAGGCCGACGGGAAATATGACCGCGGGACTTACAACTTCAACGGTGCCGACAGAACCAATAAATTCGACAACCGCATTGATAATTTTGTTCTTGGCGGCGACTATCAATATGCGCCGAACTTGGCTCTTGGCCTGTCGCTTGCGTTCGACAGCGGCAGGGGCTCGGCAGCTTCCTATACCATCGCAGCTCCGGACGCTTCGAAATCAGTAAGTACCAGCGGCTACAGCTACGCGCCTTATCTGGGCTGGCAGATCAACAAGGATTGGGCGCTTGATGCGACTGTCGGCTGGGGTAGCGGCAAGAGTACCGTCGATAGCACCGTCAAGACCGATTCTAAGCGTTTCTTCTACGGCACCAATATCGGCTATACGAGTTGGCGCGGCAACTGGCAGTTGACCGGCAAGGGCAGCTACCTGTTTGGGCAGGAGAAGAATGGTGACGCCAAGAACAACGGGGCTACCTTGGCCAACACCAAGGTTACCAACGAGGTCGGGCAGTTTCGGCTTGCCGGTCAGGCCGCCTACTGGATGAACGGTGTAATGCCTTACTTCGGTGTTGCCTACGTTGCAGATGATCGTTCGAGCACGGCAACGGCAGCTCAGCAGGACGCTACAGCGATGGGCAACAGCGCCTGGGTCTGGTCTTTGGGCGCCAACTTCATTTCGATCAAGAATGCGATGACCGGTGGCATTGGCTACGAGCAGGAAACCGGGCGCAGCCGTTCCAAGAACAACAAGCTGATGGCGAATATCAACGTTCGATTCTGATGCTGCCGGGGTTTTCCCCGATCAAGGCCGCGCTCTTGGGCGCGGCCTTTTTGTTTGTGGCCTTGTCCGGCTGCAGCACGACTGATTCCTTTCGCAGCGCTCGCGAGATTGCAATTTGGGCTGAGGAGCGGGGTTTCTCTGAAACGGCCATCAAGGCGGGTGCGTTCAGTCTCGCCGCGTTCGTGCGCAAGCCATCAAACCCAAGCGAAACGCTGACCATCTATATCGAAGGCGACGGCGCGGCCTGGCCCACGCCCTACCATCCGCCGCGCGACCCGACCCCGACCAGGCCTGTCTCGCTGGCCATGGCGATTGCAGATCCTTCGACGGCCGTTGTCTATCTCGGGCGTCCCTGCCAGTATCTGAGTGCCGAATCCCTGCAAGGCTGCGACAGCGCGTACTGGACTGAGAGGCGTTTTGCGCCCGAAGTAGTTGCCGCCTACGACGCGGCGATCAGCCAGCAAAAGTCGGCGCTGGTGGTACGGCGCTTGAGGCTGATTGGCTACTCCGGCGGCGGCGTATTGGCGACTCTGATCGCTGCGCGACGTGATGATGTCGACATTCTGGTGACAGTTGCCGCGCCGTTGGCGGTTGCGAAATGGGCGGCCTGGCATGCTGCATCACCGCTGAAGGGCTCGCTCGACCCGGCTGAATTGAGCGAAAATGTGCGCCTGCCACCGAGTGTGCATTTTGTCGGCGGGAAGGACAAGATTGTGCCGGCGGCGATTGTCGAAAGTTTTGTCCACCGCAAGGGTGGCCGCATGGAAACCATCCCCGGCTATGACCACGAGTGTTGTTGGGTGCGGGACTGGGCAAAGCTGCTGGAGCGGGTGACGGTTCGGGAGGCAAGGAAATGAAATCGAGAGTGTTGTTCTGGCTGGTTCTGGCTGCCGGGTGGACGGCTTCCGCAGCCAACGCCCAGATGATTCGCCCGCCTGCCTTCATGGGCGGTATCCCGGGGATGGCCCAATTTCAGTCGATCCAGATGCAAAGACATCAGGCGCGCACGCTGCTCTATCGCGAGGCGCTGGAAGAGTTGCGCAAAAATCCGGCGGCGGCCGACGTAGCGGAGTGCAAGGTAGGGCAGAGCCCCAAGGGGGGGCAGTGTCTGGCGCGGCCCGAACCCGTTGCGGCAGTGGTTGCGGCGCCGGCTCCGGCTGAACCCCCGGTTGTGGCTGTCGTCAGTACGCCAAAGCCCGCCGCATCTGTAGTGCTTGCTCCAGCACCGGTTGCCGTACCCCAGCCTGTCGTCGCTGCTGAGGCCCCGTTGCGCCGTCGCTTTGCCGTTCTGGTAGGCAACAATGCCTACACTGCGCCGATTCCACCGCTGGAAACACCGATTGCGGACGTGTCGCAGATCGCCAGCGTGCTGCAGACCCGCTTCGGCTTTGAAACGCGGATCGTCAAGGATGCGGGCAAGGCGAAGCTCATCGAGGCCCTCAACAGCGTCGCGGCCGAAGCAAAGCCGGACGACGCTGTCCTTCTGATGTATGCCGGCCACGGGTATCTGATGGAAGACATCAAGATGGGCTACTGGATTCCGGTCGATGCCTCGGTCAAGACGGCCCAAGGCTGGATCTCCAACAGCGACATTTCCAAATTGCTGGCAGCGATCCCTGCCCGCCAGTTGATCCTGATTTCGGACAGTTGCTATTCCGGCAGCCTGACCAAGGAACAAAAGCTGACCCAGGGCCGGGAGATGAAAGCGGAAGAAATTCTCAAGCAGCGTTCGGTGCTGGTGTTTTCTTCAGGTGCCGACGAGCCTGTTTCGGATGAAGGCAAGGAGGGCCATTCGATCTTCGCCTGGAACCTGATCAAGACCCTGAAAACCACCGGCAGTCTCACGCCCGGCGCCCAGATCTGGAGCGTGGTCAGCAAGGATGTAACCAAAGAATATCCGCAGCAACCCCAATACGGAGCTGTGGTTTCGGCTGGCCATGCCGAGGGTGGGGATTTTCTCTTTCAGACGCCAAAATAGGCCGGTGGAATGGGTAGAATGAAACGTTCCTGCTCCTGCTGCGGAGGCTTTCGCGATGAAGATTACCTGGCTCGGCCTGTCGAGTTTTAGTGCCGTCGTTAGTCTGGCTTTCTCTTGTCCGGTTGTCGCCCAGACGAACCCTGCCGGTGCACCGGGACAGGCCGCACAAGTATGGGTGGCGCAGGTCAAGGTTTCGCGCGGAATTGTCCGCATCGAGCGCGCAGGCCAGCGCTTTCCGTCCCCGGCCGGCGCCCGTCTCAAGGTTGGGGATTCGGTGATCACCGAAGCCAATGGCTCGGTCGGCCTGATGTTTGCCGACAACTCGACGCTTTCGATGGGGCCGGGCGGCGAGGTCTTGCTGAAGACCTTCAACTATGACCCAACCACCTATCTGGGCGCGTTTGATGCATTCGTCAAACAGGGTACGGTTTCGTTGCAAGCCGGCAATCTGGCTCAGGGCGCCGCGGATAGCGTGAAGATCAGCACGCCGCAGGCAGAGGTCAAGGGCAACGCCCGGCAGTTCATGGTGAACGTTGAGGAGAAGAAGTGATGAACATCCCGGCGCGTCGTTCCCATGTATTGGCCGCGGCTTTGGCGGTCGTGTTGCTGTCGGCATGCAGCAGTCCGCGCGAGCATTTTTCGGTCATGCCCGACCGCGACGGCAAGACCGGCAAGATGGTCGTCACGCCGCGACAGGGAAACCCCCTGACGCTTGATCAAGGAAATGCAAGCGCAACGGTTCGCGGTGGAGAGGCTGCTCCGGCCAAGCTGAGCGAGGCGGAGCTGAAGGAAATGTACAAGGAAGCGCTCGATGCCCAACCCATGGCCCCCGTTCGCTTTCTGCTCTATTTTGTCGAGGGCGGTGATGTCCTCACCACCGAGTCGCAGCGCGAGCTGGAGAACGTCCTGGCCGAGATCAAGAAGCGTCCGGCCCCCGATCTGATTGTCGTCGGCCACACCGATCGCGTCGGCTCCATAACGGACAACGATCGGCTGGCCTTGCGCCGCGCCGAGAAGGTCCGTATCCAACTGATCGCGCAGGGTTTTTTGGCTGAAAACATCAGTGCTTCGGGACGCGGCGAGCGGGAGCCTTTGGTCGCCACCGCGGATGAAGTCGCCGAAGCGCGCAACCGGCGAGTCGAGATTCTGGTTCGATGAAAACACCTCCGCTGGCCCACGCCGCCTTGGTATCGTTGCTGCGCTGTTTTGGCGTTGCGGTCTTCGGTTTCTCTGCCGCTGTCCTGGCAGCGCCGAATCTGCCGAAGGAGCCAGTGCTGAGGATCGAGACCGGCAGCCATCTGGGTCTGATTTCCCACATCAGTGCCGATGCATCCGGACGCTGGATCGTTACCGCTTCCGAAGACAAGACAGCGCGATTGTGGGATGCCCGCAGTGGGCAGGCGATTTCGGTACTGCGCCCACCGATCGGTACCGAGAGTCTGGGCGTGATCTACGCCGCCGCCATTTCACCGGATGGGCGCACGGTAGCCTTGGGCGGCAATTCTGCCTTCGATGGCGGTGGAGACACCCATCTTGTACACCTGTTTGACCGCGCCAGCGCAAGCGTTCCGCCGAAGAGTACGCTCATGGGTATGCAGGCGCCGATTACCCAGCTGGCATGGTCACGCGACAACCAGTATCTGGCGATTGGCCTGCGCCAACAGGGCTTGCGGGTATTTCGCCGCAACCTGCAATTTATCGGCGCCGACCCGGAATTCAATGAAGCCGTGTTTGGCGCCGAGTTCTCTGCCGATGGCCGGCTCGCCGTGGCGAGCATCGATGGCGCCATCCGCCTCTACCGGATCGGACCCAAGGGGCTGGATCGCATTGCCCGCAAGCAGGCGCCAGGCGGCAAGCCCTATGGCGTGAGTTTCTCCCCCGACGGGCGCACGCTCGCCGTGGGCTATCAGGATCAGGCCCGGGTCGATTTGCTCGACGCAAGCAGCCTCGTCGTGGTTCACAGCATCGAACTGAAGGGCGGCAATCTTGGTCGGGTCGCATGGTCTGCCGACGGCAGCACACTGTTTGCGGCAGGCAGCCATGTCAGCGGCGGCCGCTTTCCGGTGCTCGCGTTTGGTCAGAGTGGTCGTGGCTCGAAGCGCGAAATCGGACAGTTCAGCAACACCGTGATGGCGCTGGCAAGCCTGCCGGACGGCAGCGTCGCGGCCGCCTCGGCCGAGCCGGCTTGGGCGGTTTTTGACCCGCAGGGCAAAACCCAGACCGCCAGTCGCACGCAAAGCGCCGATTTTCGCGATGCCGGAGAAAGCTTCAAACTCAATTCGACAGCGGAGATGGTCGCCTTCCGTTTTTCGTCCCAGGCCGGAGACATGGTCTTCGACCTCGCCGCCGGTAGCCTGAAAAGCGGTCCCGCCCCGGACAAGGCGACTTCACCTCGCAGTCGAGGGGATTCCGGCGACTGGAAGAACTCCACGACGCCGCGATTCAATGGACGCGTACTGCAAATGAAGCCGGGCGAGGTGGCGCGCAGCCTCGCCATGGCGCCCGGCGATCGCAGCTTTGTCCTCGGTAGTGAATGGTTCCTGAGGCATTTCAGTGCCGACGGGGCCGTGCTTTGGGAGCGTCGCGCACCGGCCGCGGCTTGGGCCGTGAATATCAGCGCGGATGGTCGCTGGGTGGTCGCCGGACTGGGGGACGGAAGCATCCGCTGGCTGCGTCTCAACGATGGGGCGGAGCAGATGGCGCTATTTGTTCACGCCGACCGTGAGCGCTGGATTGTGTGGACTCCTTCCGGGTACTACGATACTTCCGTTGGCGGGGAGAATCTGGTGGGATGGCATCTCAACCGGGCGTTCAACCAGTCTGCCGATTTTTTCAGTGCGGGTCGGTTTCGCGATCGGCTCTATCGTCCCGATGTGATACAGAAATTGTTGGCCGCCGGAGACGAGAAAGAAGCCTTGCGCCAGGCGCAGGCCGATCTCGCCGCCCTGGAAGCGGCGAACGCCGAGCCTCCACCCTCTGCCCGCGCCCAGCCGCAGGCGAAGGCAAAGCCGGCTTCCGCCGCCGCTATGGCGCCTGCGGCCCCAGCCAAGCTGGTGGAGATCGTGCCGCCGATCATCGAACTTCAGTCCGACAGTCAGGTTGAGTCCACCGGCGATCTCGTCAAGGTTCGCTATGCGGTGCGTTCGCCGCCGGAGGCGCCGGTAAAGGACATCAAGGTTCGCGTGAACGGACGTCTTGATCGCAGCATCAAGCCCGTATCGCAGCGCGGGGTGCAAGGAGAAATTCCGGCCCAGGAGATCCAGGTGCGCGTGCCGCCCGGCAAGGACGCCGAGATTCTGCTGATCGCCGAAAATCGCAATGCCAAGTCGGACCCGGTAATCATCAAGGTAAGCCGTGCAACGGTGGCCCCCCAGCCACCCGCCAAAGGGAAGGCTGACTTCGAAACGCTCTACATGCTGGTGGTGGCAATCAACAAATACCCTGCTCCCAATGACCTGGTGAGCCCGGTCAAGGATGCCAATGCCTTCAAGTCGCAGATGGCCCGAATCGCCAATCCCCCGGCCGGCGTGCGCAAAATCTACAACAAGCTTGAGTTCAAGATGCTTACCGACGAAACGGCCACGCGTGAGGGAATTCTCGAGGGCCTCAACTGGCTCAAGGCGAACGTCAAGGAAAAAGACGCCGGCGTGCTGTTCCTTGCCGGTCATGGCATCGCCGAAGGCAAGTCCTATTACTTCATTCCCTTCAAGCCGGGCGGCATGGCCGGCAAGTCGGCGGAATGGGTGCCGGGGGATCAAATCGTCGGGACCCTGCAAAGCCTGCCGGGGCGCGCCATGTTTTTCCTCGATGCCTGTTATTCCGGCGCCCTCACCAATCAGGCCTCGGGCAAAGCGTCGACTGCAACCGAGATGATCAACAAGATTGACGATGAACGTGGCGTCACCATCTTTGCATCGTCCACCGGCAAGGAAAAATCCGGTGAGGATGATGAGAATGGATTCTTTACCAAGGCCCTGATTGAAGGGCTGCGCGGCAAAGCGGCGGATAAGGAGGACAATCTCGTTTACCCGACCGGGCTCAAGCGCTATGTCACGCGCCGAGTCAAGGAATTGTCCAATAACGAGCAACGCCCCTTCATCAGCGATCACGGAATCGATGAACCGATCGCCATCGTAATTAAATGAACAATCGCAAATTGGAGACATGAAATGAACCCGAGTTGTCTGCGACGCCCCATAGCCGCTGCAGTCGCCCTGATTTTTCTGGCGACCTCAAGTGGTTGCGCCACCAATCCCGACGGCAGCTTCAAGAAGAACGCCGACGGTACCTTCGTTGTGGACGACAAGGCCAAGGGCGCGCTGATCGGGGCCGCTGCCGGTTGTGCCCTGGGAAGTGCCACCGGCGCCGGTTGCGCCAAGGGGGCGGTGGTCGGCGCGGTGGCCGGCTTCCTGATCGGTTGGTACTTTGAGTCGAAGAAAATTGCGAGCGCGACCGAAGTCAACAAACAATATGTAGCCGAGGCGGCAGCAAGCAAGAAGGCTCCGCCACCCAAGAAGGGGGCGGCACCCACGCAAGTCAAAACTGATGTGGCAACGTCGCCACCCAGGAACGATGTGGTGCCGGCCAGCTTCAGTACCAAGGTGACCACGGCCGCACCTGATGCCTCCGGACAGAAGGAAGTTCAACTCACTTCGAATACCGACATGATCGGCTATGGCGACAAAGTGCCGGAGGTGCAACAAAAATACGCCATCTACGACGAGAACAACAAGCTGGTCGAAGAGAAGACCGAAAAGCTTGCTGCAGTGGATGGGGCCGGCCGTTATCAGAGCACTTCGAAGTTCAAGCTGCCGGCAGAGGCCAAGGGCAAGAATTACACGGTCAAGACCTCGCTGGTCAGTAACAACAAGACCTACAAGGAGAACAGCTACAAGGTGGCGTTTGCGGACGATGGCCGCCTTGTCGTGCTGGCAATGGCAAACTGACCCGGAAGAAGGACGTAAAAAAGGCGGGGTTGCCCCCGCCTTTTTTTGGTCAGAACAAAGACCAGTATTACTTGCCGCCGATCACGCCAGCTTCGTTGGCTGCGGTGTTGCCCTTGCCGACTGCAACAGCGGTCGCGCCCGTCTGCTTGGCCTTGATGCTGGTGTTGCCCTGGATGTTGGTGCCGCCCTTGATGGCGCCGGCGGTGTTCTTGGCAGTGTTGCCCTGACCAACGGCAACGGCGGTTACGCCCTTTTGCTCTGCCTTGATGTCGGTGTTGCCTTGGATGTTGACGCCGCCGCCCGTGCCTTGGGCACCTTTGCCGCTGATTTGGCCGCCAGCCTGAGCAAATACAGCGGTGGAAAGAACGGACAGAGCGATGAGTGCAATTTTACGCATGGTTACTTCTCCTTTTGGTTGAAAAATGGGTGTTGCCTATTTACCGCCGATAACGCCTGCTTCATTTGTTGCCTTGTTATCCTTTCCAACAGCAACGGCCCTTGCGTTCTTCTGCTCGACCTTGATGTTGGTGTTGCCCTGGATCTGGGTGCCGTCCTTGATGGTGCCGGCTGAATTTTTTGCCTCGTTGCTTTGCCCTGCGGCAACCGCCGCCGAGTCTTCCTGCTTTGCCCGGATGTCTGTATTGCCCTGAATCTGAACGCCGCCAGGGCTGCTGGAACGCATCACCGGCTGCGCGCAAACGGGAGCCGCGACAAGCGCGGAAACAACAAGAAGGACGATGGTGCGCATGATCAATCTCCAACTCTGCCGTCAGCCGGCGACAACCTTGAAAACGACACGGCGATTCTTGGGATCGTTCGGGGCGAGACCCGTTGCGGGGTTGCTCGAACCCTTTCCAAACGGTACCAGGCGCTTGCGGTCAACCCCCGCCTTTTCGCTGATGTAATTGACGACCGAACCAGCCCGGTCCCTGGACAAGGCCATGTTCTTGTCGGCATTGCCGGTGGCATCGGTATGCCCTTCGACGATCACGCAACGATCAGGGGCAAGTGAAAGGATCTTTGCAATGCTGCCTAAGGTGGCTTCCGACGCAGGAGATATCCTGGCGCTTCCGACCTGGAATTGAATCGCAAAATCAACCGCGTTGGCCCTGACATCAGGCGGAAGGCTGGCACAGTCCAGCGCCGCCGCGGGCGCTTGCGCACCAGCCGCCGCCGGAGATCCGGCATTGTCAAAAACGATGGCGCGGGTCCGCACCTTCTTCTTGGCGGGCTCGCCGTCACCCGGTGCCGTCATGGCGCGTTGTAGCGCTTCCAGTTTTGCAGCTTCGTCATCAGCCGCGACAGACTGACCGCTGCCCATGGCCAGAAGCATCAGGCCACACATCAGCGCAGAAGTCGCGGGGCGGAAAAGGGTCTTCATTGATTCGTTTCCTTATTTACAGACGTTGATAACGTTCTTGGTAGCGACCACGATTTCCTTCGGAGCCTTTTGCGGCTTTTCACCGGCTTTGGTCTTTCCGGTTTGCACGGATCCGACGTTAACGTCGTTGCAGCCGCCGTTTTTCTTTTTCTGAATGTTCACCACGTCCTTTTGGAGAGCAGGGTCGTTGCTGATTGAACCGGTGCTCCACCCCTTGGCTTTGGCGTTGTTGATCTTCGTGTTTGAGTGGGCGTTCAGCGGTTCTGCGGAGACGACGGAAACTGCAAGGCCCAGGACAAGGCCGGCGCAAACGCGCAGAATTCGGTTATTTGCATTCATCATTTTTTGCAATCACTCCAATGTTGGTACATGCTTTCTTGTTGCGCCCGCCCGCCACCGTGACCACGTTGGCTGCGCTGACGGAAACTTTGGTGTCGCCGGTCTTGTCACCCTTGACCACACCAATCCGGTTTTTTGCTACGTTGTTTTCCCCCACGGCGACCGCCGTCGTGTTTTGTGTATTGACGTTGATTTCGGTATTGCCCTTGATGTTCGTGCTTTTTTGGGCCGTCGCGGCGGTGGCAACTGCAAGCAACGCCACGCCGAGAAGAATTCCGGGTGATTTCATATTCACTCTCCAATATTCCAGCGCAGTGGCAGGCTGGTTGGCGGTTTGCCCTTGCGGAAGGCGTCTCTCATGGCTTCTACTTCCTGCACCGGAACACCCAATTTACGGGCGCTGAACGACGCCGGATCCGGTGTGAACATCAGATAAGCCTGAGTTTCATTGATCATCAATTCCTCGAACCCCGTGGCATAACCGTACTTGCCGAGAAATGCCTTGAACGCTTCACGCTGGGGCTCGGTCAGCGATTCCTGCCAGAAGCGCCGGCAATACTGCGTGTAATAGGGATTGGTGTAGTACTCGCCATGGGCCATTTCGTGCAGCAGGATCGCATAGCGCGCCGTCGCATTGATCAGGGGCTCGCCAGCGCTCTTTTCCTGAGTTTGCGGGATCGAGAGAATAACATTGTTGGGCTCGACGGCTTGCCAGAAACCACGCCAGTCGCGCATCATGCCTTGTGCGACCAGAAAGTCCCTGACGGCGGTTTCTTCCGGATTCAGCGCTACCTTGTCGCGCTGGGCAAAATTGAAGAATGCCACCAGCTCATGGACCATGATGTCGTGGCCGAAAGCGAAATCGGATTCGGTGCGTCTGGCGGCGGCAAGACGCACCGCCATTTCCTGCTCGGTTAGCACTCGCGGATAGGGTTCGGTGGTTTGCTGTTCAGTGAATTGCGTGATCCGATTGAAGCTGCGCCCCTGATAGGCAAGACCAGGGAAGTCAAACACGTAAATATTCGGATTTTCGGCATAACGCCAGACCGCGAGCTGACCAGTGCGGCTGGCGACAATCTGGGAGAAGTTTCCGCTGATGGGTTGCGGCGGTGCAGCATAGGCAAATAGCGCCGTTGCGGCGGCCATAATCAACAGCCCGAGACGAGCCACGGTCAAGACTACTGGTTTCTGGATCGACATCATTGTCCCCGGCTATTTCTTGAAATACTCAAGTCGATACGCGGTGGCGCGCGCGACATGAGAGCGAACCGTTGCTTGTCTGGGTGAGGTGGCTGACAGTGCGCCGCTGCCCGCGGGATCGACCAGCAGCAAGCCGGTCGAACTGTCCGCGCGACGATAGGAAGACCAGGCCAGTGCGCGCTGGCTCATGAAGCCGCTATTGCCGCGAATGTCCGGCGCCCAAACGATGCCCGGCATGGCCTGGGTGCTGTTGGCAAACTGGTTTCCATTCACCCAGACGCCGGTATTGGTCTGCAACAGAATGCCTGCGCTGGCCTGAACCGGGGCAAGCACCAAAATCAGCGCAAGGGCGGCCGACGCAAAGCCGGCAAGCACGCTAGTTCTGTTCAACGCTGATGTTTCCATTTTTCCCCCACTGTATCCGATACGACTTGCCGGATTTTTTCGATGTGTGTCGGGTTTTTCCGCGCTGAATCTTTTCACCGTCGATAAACACATCATCGTTGATCACGGCTATGCCTTCCATCTGCACATCGGCGTCGATCGATCCCGAAGAATTGCTGGCCGTGCTGCCGGGACCGATGCTGATTGCCGTATTTCCACCTTTTCCCTTGCCTGTGTTCACGCTGACTCCCGGTACATCCACGGAAACCTGCCCGATTGCGAGGCCGGACAGGGTGACCAGCAAGCCGGAACAGGCAATGACAGAAAGTGACAGCAGCTTCATGTTGATCTTATCAAACGCATATTTCGACTAACGCCCCATGGGGTTCTGCGTTGACAAGGTGCACGCAATGCCGCCAGCCGACGTGACTTTCGTCACATTATTGCAGCGCACACCGAACCTTGAAGGGTTTGTTGTCACGCATGATGAAAAATACCCCGCCGGGTTGCATGTCATCGCCAATGCGTCCCGCCACGTTGGCCGCCAGCTTGCTGCAGGAAACGATCGGAATCCCGTCCGACCCTATCCGTTCAATGACTACCGTGTTATCGGTAGATACGTAACTGCGTGCCTTCAGGCGGCTTTCCTGTGCCCGTTCTGCCGTGCTTGCTCCGGTGCCGCCGGAATCCTGTGTGGTCGGGATCGGAACCTGAGTCGATCCTTGCCCTTGTCGATATTGACTCGCCTTGGCCCGATTCTGCGACGCACCGCTCTCCGGTTGGCGCCGGGGACCGAGCAGGCCTTCCTCTTCTTCCTCGGGAATGACAATGATGGTGGGGCTTCCCGATGCCGATTCCTGATACGCCTTGGCCTTGCTACGAGACTCCGCTGCCGATTTCCTGGTTTTCAGCCCGCTGTCCTGTTGAGCTGGAACCACGATTTCGGCCAGCAGGAATGAGGCGCGGGACTCGATCCTTTCGCCGTCTTCGGCCATCACGATCCCAGCCGACGAGAGCACCAAGGCTCCCGTCAACAGGGGCAACCAGGATCCAGTGATGCCCTTGCCCTTCATGGCTCGTCAGCGATTGACGGTGATATCGATCTGGCTGACCATCGCCGCCGGGTTGATCTGGCGGAACTGATTGACGATTTCGTCCACCGATTTGACCGGCAGCGGCCTCAGGTCCGCCACGCCCTGCAGTGCTTTCGGAACCACCAGTTCGCGGTCGGCGCCGATGCAGGCGACGCGCTCTCGACCGGGTTGGTCGAAGCGGATCTTGAAGCCGCCGCTTGGCAGGCGGACGCTGCTGTTTCCCCTGAGTGTCGGATTGGACTGGAACTGATTCGGGAAAATGCGTGCGGTATTGTGCGCGTTGTCTTCGTAGTAGCAGTAAGCCGTGCCATCGCTTGAAAGCGAGAGGTTCATATTGAGGAATTCGCCGACGCGATACGCCGGACGTCCTCCCTTTTCGCTATCCAGATTGACGCGAAACGCGCTGGCGGGAGCGGAGGCGCCCGGTGGCACATAGGCGGGTACCGCGGGAGGCGGCGCGCCAATTGCCGCATAGACGCCGGGAACGGTTGCGGGCTTGACGGCCGGTAGCGCGGCGAGGCTGTTTTGCACATCGTCCAGCAGGCTGGCGTAGAGGTCGAAGTCGATCTGCCCGTTGGCCACCAGACCGACGGCGGCCTGATATTCGCCGACAGCTTGCTTCAGATCCGCATTGATCGCGCCATCCACGGGTCCCTTGTAGCGGTTCATGCTGCCACCCAGTTTGCGCTGAATGAAGGTGATGCGCTCCTTGTCCTGCAGCATGTCGTAGCTTTCGCGGGCCTGGTCGCGAATCAGCGGGTTGGTGATATCGGTATCCAGACAGCGCCAGTAGGGGACTTGCGTGAATTTGCCGAGGGTTTCGATAAGGCTCAGCTCAAGCAGGGTCCGGGTGGTTGCTCCCAGGCCTTCCGAACGGCTGAGATCCATGTTGAAACTCAGGCCGATCTTCCCCAGCTTGCCGCCCGCTTCCCCGGATTTGCCGCCCTTGACCATCACCATGGTGTTGGAGGTGCTGGTAACCGGCAATATCTTGCGCGTAGCCGCTTCACCGACGCTCATGTCCATGCTGATCAGATCGAAGGACTCGTCTTTCGAGTAGCCCAAATCCAGGAACGGCAGCGAAATGCCGGCACCCTTGCTGCTACGCACCGAGTTGTCGTCCATCTGGGTGATGGAGCCGCGAATGTAGTAGTCGGGAATCTTGCGGCTGGCGTCGCCGCGTGCCTCGAACAACCGCGCCAGATCGTCGCCGCCGCCATGGAAGTCGATGAATTCGAAGGCGTTGCTCTGCAGCGTCATTTTTGCAATCGCCGTGATGACCATTTCCTTGGTTCCGGTGCGGACCTTGCCGGTCTCGTCCGGAACGCCCGCCGAAGTGATCACGATGCCCTGCTTGCCATGAGCCATGAATAACTGATCCATGCAGCGCAAGGCCTGGGTGAAATTGGTGATGGTCTTGGTGGCCGGGGTTTTCGGTCCGGCGGCGGAGGTGGCTATGGCCGAAGGCCCCGCCGGCCCGAGTTGGGCGCATGCAAGCGCGGAAAAAGCCAGAAGGGAAAATCCGAGCGAAAGACGCGTTGGCGAGAGTACTGACATTGCAACCCCTTTAGCAGTGAACCGCGAAAATAGAAACGCGAAAGCAGGGGCATTCGAGCGCCCCCTTGTCATCAGAATGCGAGTGTAGACCTTCGTTTGCGAACGGGCCAGACAAAATCATGCCAGATTCCGCCTGCACAAGGCAATGACCTCCCGTCACGAGCGCGAGGTGAATGTGTCGCTGGCAAGAACGCATCTCCTGCACAACGTTGCGAGCCGGCTCGCGGTTGACCATGGATTCGGGGCAGCGTGACTTATGTCACACTACTCCGAGCAGCCCCGCGGGATATCTCCCCCAAGGCGCACCACGTGCCGCGAAGCGCGCGACTGCCGAGCCTTTCCAATTGCAGCGGGACGGTGCATTTTCATGAACTTTGACTTTGACGTGCTTATCGACAGAGCTGACACCGACTCGGTGAAGTGGGCGAAATATGCCGACAGCGGCGGTCCGGGTGACGTGCCCCGGGATGCCCTTTCCCCCCAAAGGGGCGACAACGTAATACCGCTTTGGGTCGCGGACATGGACTTCGCCGCACCGCCGCCCGTCATCACGGCGTTGCGGCAGCGCATCGATCACGGCGTGTTCGGTTACAACCAGCCGACCCGGAGCCAGGGCGACGCAGTGGCGACCTATCTTGCTCGCAAATTCGATTGGATCATTGATCCCGAATGGCTGGTCTGGCTTCCCGGTCTGGTGTCCGGACTCAACGTGGCCTGTCGTACCGCTGGAGTGGCCGGCGATGCGGTATTTACCGCGACACCGATCTATCCACCCTTTCTTTCGGCGCCGAAATTTTCCGGCCGGCGGGTGGCGAGCGTTCCGCTGGTGCGCGACTCGGCGGGCTGGCTGTGGGATTTCGCAGCGGTGGATGCGGTGCTCAAGACCAGCCAGGCGAAACTGTTCCTGCTTTGCCATCCGCACAATCCGACGGGACGGGTGTGGAATGAAGACGAATTGTGGCAGATCGCGCTGCTGGCCGAAAAACACAATCTGGTGGTGTGTTCCGATGAAATCCACAACGGCCTGGTTCTGTCGCCGTCCCGGACTCTGTCTGCCGGGGATTCCGCTTCGCGGGCCGGCAAGCACCGACTTTTCGCCACGCTCAGTCCTGAAATGGCTGCGCGTACCATTACGTTGATGGCGCCGTCCAAGACCTTCAACATTCCGGGACTGGGCTGTGCCTTCGCCATCATTCCCGATGCCGATCTGCGCTGCCGGTTCCGTGACGCCATGCACGGCATCGTGCCGCACGTGAATGCCCTGGGGCTGGTGGCGACCGAAGCGGCGCTCACCCTATGCGATGACTGGCAGGCGGCACTGCTTACTTATTTGCGCGGCAATCTGCGCGCCGTCGAGCGCGCGGTAGCCGCAGCCCCGGGTCTCGACATGCGGCCGGTGGAGGCGACCTACCTGGCGTGGATCGATGCAAGAGAGTTTGCCGCGGATGCCGGCATCGAAAATCCGGCGCGCTGGTTCGAGCAATGCGGCCTGGGACTTTCCGATGGCGCGGATTTCGGTGCGCCGGGTTTTGTCCGCCTCAATTTCGGCACGCGGCGCGCGCTACTCGACGAGGCGCTGGCGCGGTTGTCCCGGGCCACGAGCCCTTAGGCCACCAGCCGCTTGCCCTCGCGCACCATCTCGGCAAACTTTTCGGCCGGCACGGGCGGTGAGAACAGATAGCCCTGAATTTCGTCGCAACCGAGACTCTTGAGAAACATCAGCTGGTCAGTTGTTTCGACACCTTCCGCAATCACGTTGTGCTTCAGTTGCTTGGACATGCCGACAATGGCGCCGGCGATGGCGCAGTCGTCGGCATCACCGGGGATGCTGATAACAAAGCTGCGGTCGATCTTGAGGGTATCGATG
>SXGT01025501.1_pt1 | contig 16267 bp, 11 predicted proteins | sample 3176221 | NCBI WGS metagenome assembly SXGT01 (sample SAMN11356862, study PRJNA531348) | freshwater metagenome | isolation source: freshwater sample F1-120 | place: China: Fuxian Lake, Yuxi | collected 2017-12-25 | reverse complement strand
GCTCAGCACTATATCGGCGACATCGGGATGATCGGGACAAAAGTGGAAGTCGGCGACGAGATGGTTGACGGCTATCACGTCTTTGTCGGTGGAGGGTATGGAGAGAAAGCAGCGATCGCAGAAGAGCTGTTCCGATCCGTGACCGAGACGGAGTTGCCGTCGAAGATTCTGCAGTTGCTGGAACTGTATATCGAGCAACGCATGGAGGGTGAGCAGTTCGTCGATTTCGTGAGTCGTTTTGGAATAACGGAACTCCGACGACTCTGTCTGGAAACGACCTTTGTCACCGCGTAATCGAGTAATCATTTCTTTCTGACTGAATGTTTCACCTTATCTCCAGGGCGTGACAATGACTGCAATGCTGATTCCTGAAACAGCTCCCTTCTCCAGCGAACAACGGGCTTGGTTGAATGGCTTCTTCGCGGGCATGCTCGGTCTCAATGAGACCAATGGAACGATGTCGCCCGGGCTCGTAGCATCGAGTTCGTCAGTGGTCATTGAGCAGACTGTTGAAGAGATCGCAGACACGGATCTTCCCTGGCATGATCCTGGCTTGAGCATCGACGAGAGAATGGAAGCCACGAAGGATCAGCCGGTTGAAATGAAATTGATGGCAGCCATGGCGCAGTTGAACTGCGGTGCCTGTGGTTATCTCTGTCGAACCTATTCGACCGCGATCGCCACAGGAGAAGAAAAAAGCCTGACGAAATGCGTCCCTGGAGGAAAGCCAACCTCGAAGATGCTCAAAAAGATTCTTGAGGAGAATCCCGTCAACGTCAGCAGTTCGATGACGTTAGAAAAAGCAGCGACAGAACCGGCGTCACGATTCAGCCGCGATACGCCGCTGCTGGCGAAGCTGGTTCAAAGTTCCCGACTCAATGCAGAGACATCTGAGAAGGATACGCGACACGTTGTGATCGACCTTGGAGAAAGTGGGCTGACGTATCAGGTGGGAGATGCACTCGGCGTTTATCCTTCCAACTGCGATGAACTGGTCGAAAGTGTGATGTCAGCCATTGCCGCAGATAGGACAACAACGGTTGAGTACGCAGGCTCGACGATGTCACTGTCTGAGGTGTTGACGCATCACGTTTGTTTGAAGGGGATCAGTGATGACTTTATCGATCTGGTCAAGAAGTCATTGAAAGGGGAAGAACAAAGAGCAGAATTAGAGACCTTGATTGACGAAGATGAGGCGGGAGAACTCGATATTCTGGATGTCTTACACAATTGTCCCGGCATGGTCATCTCTGCTCAAGAGTTTGTCACCTCGCTGTCGCCGCTGTCGCCTCGGCTTTACTCCATTGCCAGTTCGCAGAAGATCAATCATCGCGAAGTTCATCTGACAGTCGGTCGTCAGATTCGCCATGTGAAGAATCGGATACGAAAAGGGGTTGCATCCACGATGTTCTCGGATCGCCTGCAGGCGGGAAGTGACGTCAGAGTTTACGTGCATCCCGCTCACGCGTTTCATGTGCCAGTCAATGATGACAAGCCGTTGATCATGGTGGGCCCGGGAACGGGAATTGCCCCCTTTCGTGCCTTTCTTCAGGAACGAGCAGCCAGAAACGCCAGAGGTAAAAACTGGCTGTTCTTCGGCGATCAACGATCGGAGTCTGATTTTCTCTACCGCGAAGAGCTAGATACTTATCTGCAGACTGGTCAGTTGACACGTCTGAGCACCGCTTTTAGTCGTGATCAGGAACAAAAGGTGTATGTGCAGGATCGGATGATGGAGTCAGCAGTTGAGATCTTCGAGTGGCTGGAGGAAGGGGGCTCATTCTGTGTCTGTGGCGATGCCAGAAGGATGGCCAGAGACGTCGATCAGACACTTCATGCGATCATTGAACAACAGGGGAAGATGACTGCTGCTCAGGCAAAAGCCTATGTATTGGAAATGGTGAAGCAGAAACGATATCTTCGCGATGTCTATTGATGAGATCGCTGGACTTGCCTTCTGCCCCTCAAAAAACATGTTGCTTATTGGACAAGATGTCAATTCGAGAAAATCAACCGATCCGATCCCCTAGCGGCGTCGTCCAGACGCTGGTGGTCGTTGGCAACGGGCCAGTCGGTTTCGCTTTTCTCGACAAGCTGACGTCTTTTGAAGAAGCAGTTGAGTGGACGATCATCGTCTTTGGAGAAGAATCCGGACCGGCTTACGATCGGATTCGGCTGAGTGAGTTGTTCGGAGCAAGTCCAGACGTTCCATTGGATCTGGCTTCCTTGCAATGGTATGCCGATCGCCGGATTGAACTCATTGCAGGTGATCCGGTGACCTCCATTGATCTCGGCAGGCAGTTGGTCATGACCTCACGGGGATGCTGCGTTCATTACGACCGCCTTGTGCTCGCGACAGGAGCAAGTCCGTTTGTCCCGCCGATTCCTGGCATCGAAAGCGAAGGCGTGTTTGTTTATCGGACACGAAAGGATGTCGAAAAAATTCGCTCATACGGAGCAAGGGCGACGTCCGCAGCAGTTATTGGCAGCGGGCTGTTAGGACTGGAGGCAGCCAATGCTCTTCGACAGATTGGCCTTGAGACGCACATTGTCGAGGTGGCATCGGCGATTATGCCCAAGCAACTCGATACGGAGGGAGCAGCGCTGCTTCGAGTCCAGATGGAACAACTCGGACTCACGTTTCACTTGCTTCATCGCACACAAGCCATTATTCGAGATCGTCAGAAACTGGTCTTAAATTTTGATCTGTATGAACCGCTGTCCGTTGATATGGTTGTGGTTGCAACGGGCATCCGGCCTCGTGACGAACTCGCTGCCGGTTGTGGTCTGAAGTTATCCGAGCGTGGAGGAGTCATCGTGAATGACAATCTTCAGACTTCGGATCGCCGAATCTTTGCGATTGGTGAATGTGCCGTGCATCGTGGCATTCATTATGGACTAGTCGCTCCGGGGCGTCAGATGGCTGATGTCCTGGCCAGCAATTTTGTCGGCCACAAAACCTCCTTTACGGGCAGTGACTTTTCCACTCGCTTGAAGCTGATGGGTGTCGATGTCTGTACGTTGGGGGATTATCTGCAGTCGGGCGCGAATTATGATCATGTGAGTTGGTCTGGTGAAAATGTCTATCGAAAAATCGTATTGAAGTCGGGACGAATCGTCGGGGCGATTCTCGTTGGCCAGGCAGCGGAACTCTCGCGGTTACATCAGGCGATTTTGAATCACGAATCGGTTTCACTCTGGCAGAAGAATCGCTTTCGAATTCAGGGACGAATCTGGGATCGTGACGTAGCAGAACATATTTCCCGCTGGCCGGGCTCTGCTGTTGTCTGCAATTGTGCGAAAGTAACGAAAGCTCAATTAACCGCGGCCTATGAAAATGGCTGTGTCAGTGTCTCGCAGCTCTCCGCATGTACGCGAGCAGGGACCGTCTGCGGATCGTGTCGACCGTTGCTGTCTGATTTTGTTGGTGATTCTTCGATCGAACGTGGTCGTCTCAGCAGCACTCGCCTACTGATCTGCTCGATCTCGACGCTGGCGTTCATTGCCGCGTGGATCGTCATTGGGCCGATCCCTGCTGCTCAGTCTGTCACATCCGCATGGTATGACTGGCAGAAACTCTGGAATGATTTTTATTACCAGCAGGTGACTGGCTTCTCGGCTGTGGGAGTGCTGGCAGCCGGAATGGTGTTCAGTTTGAGAAAGCGCTGGAAGCGATTCCAATGGGGAGAGTTTCGAGACTGGCGTCTGGCTCACGGCGTGCTGGCGTTGTTCGTAGTCATACTCGTCATGGTTCACACAGGACTGCAGTTCGGGCGAAACTTCAATGGAGTCCTGCTAGCAACATTCTTACTTGTCTCAGCCTCAGGAAGCCTGGTTGGCATCGCGAGTTCGTTGTCGGATTCCAGCCCCAAGTCAGGAGTGCGTCTAAAAACTCGCTCGATGATGTTTGGGATTCATGTCGCGTTGTTCTGGCCTCTTCCGGTTCTCTTAGTGTTTCATGTCATCAGTGCCTATTACTTTGGGAATTAGTCAAAAGCCTCCCCCCACATGTTGAAGTACTCATTCTGGATCTGGATTGGAATCACCATCGGGCTGTCGATTGCCCTGTCGCTGGCGTTTCCATTGTCCAAGGGAATGAATGCCTCCGCAGCTGTCTTTCTACCTGGCAAGACATCCCATGGACATCATCAGATCGAGCTGAAGTGTTCTGCATGCCATGATGCCATGATGGGAGTTCGTGAAAATGCCTGTCTGCAATGCCATCAGGCGGCGCTGAAAGCATCACGTGATACCCATCCGAAATCCAAATTCGATGATCCTGCGATGGCAAAGCATCTGAGCAAGATCGACGCGCGGAGTTGCCTGACGTGCCACAAAGAACACGTTCCCGAGCAGACACACGCCATGGGCGTCACAATGCCTGCCGATTATTGCAGCTTTTGTCACAGCGACATCGGCGAACATCGAATTAGTCACAAAGGATTTTCTTTCCAGAGTTGTTCGACGTCTGGATGCCATAACTACCACGATAACACCTCGCTCTATGAGAAATTCCTGACGGATCATGCTGACGAGCCGAGCGTCAAAGAGAATCCACGTCTGCCAGTCAGAAAGTCCACAGTGTCTGCGAAATCACTGATCCTGGGCCAGCAGGATGTTCCACTAAACATGGTTGTCGAAGGATCGATTCTTGAGGACTGGGCGCAGACAGCACATGCAAAGGCCGGCGTGAACTGCCAGGCGTGCCATACGTCAAAGAGCAAGTCACAGAGTCTGTGGTCAGACCAGGTGGGAATGGAATCCTGTCAGGCATGTCATAATAAGAATGTCGATGGTTTTTTAAATGGAATGCATGGAATGCGACTGGCCGTTGGGTTGTCCGCAATGACCCCCGCTCAATCAAACTTGAAGATGTCACCACATTCTCTGCACGCAGAATTGAACTGCATGGCCTGCCATGATGATCATCGCTTCGATACACAGTTCGCTGCGGTAGAAGCCTGTCTCAAGTGCCATGATGACACCCACTCACGGGCCTATGTTGGCTCATCACATGAGCAATTATGGCGAGAGGAATTGGCTGGGAAGGCGGAAGCAGGGAGTGGAGTGACATGCGCCAGCTGCCACATGCCACGCGAAGTCGACCGCAAAGGAAACGTCGCCGTTGTGCACAATCAGAATGAAACCTTGCGACCCAATGAGAAGATGATTCGTACGGTCTGCATCAACTGTCACGGACTTCAGTTCAGTCTGGATTCTTTGGCCGATCCTCAACTGGTCGACTTGTGTTATTCGCAGACACCTGACATTCATGTCCAGAGCTTGACGATGGCTGTCGAGCGAATGAATTCACGACTCAAATCGAGAACAAACGCTAAGAAATAATCCCCGATTCAATCATTTTTCGACTTACGGATACGCCCATCGTGATAACTTACAGCCCCTCGATCTTTTGGTTTCGTTATGCAGTCACAGTGACCGGACTCAGCTTCCTGATCGGTGCAGGCTGTACGCACTCAGAAATGAGCGTCGATCCCAAAGCCTCATCAAGTACAAACTCGGGAGGCATCTCTCCGCAGAGACTGGCAGATGCGGTGCATGCCGTTGTCATGGCGGATCGGACAGTTTACGCCACTCATGTCGTCTCGAATCTGCAGGAGCAGAATGCACCTGTGATGCCCAGCGAGTATTGGGATTCAGAAGACCATAAGGTTCCTCTTCCGGCGCAGATGTTTCGCATGGGGGCAGAACTTGTCAACAAGAACCCTGACATCGGGTTTACTTATGGGTTGAAATCAAAATGGCCTCTCAACAGGCAGAACAGGCCTGGCACAGATGTGGAAGAGAAGGGACTCGAGTACGTCGCTGAGCATGTCGGCGAAAACTTCTATGCCGACGAGGTCATTGAAGGAAAGAAGTACCTCGTGGCTGTTTATCCAGATAAGGCGGTGACTCAGGCGTGTTGGGACTGCCACAACACTCACGCCGAGCGAGGTGATGACTATCCTGTCTTCAAAGAGGGAGATGTGATGGGTGGAGTCATTGTCCGCGTCGTTGTTCCTTAAACCCAGCGATTTCTTTTGTCATCATTTTCTCTTTCTTCTCACCTGGATTGCCCATGACCCCAGAACAAAAAACGCTCGTACAATCATCCTGGAAACTGGTCTCGCCGATTTCCAGCACTGCAGCCGACCTGTTTTACGGACGGCTGTTTGAGTTGGATCCATCATTACGCAGTTTGTTTCCCGACGATATTCATGAACAAAAGGTGAAGCTGATGCAGATGCTGGCGTACTGCGTTCATGGGCTGGATCATCTTGACCGAATTGTCTCGAATGTGCAGGCACTTGGTATTCGTCACAATGATTACCGCGTGAAACCTGAGCACTATCAGACCGTGGGGGCTGCCCTTCTGTGGACTCTTGAGCAAGGACTGGGCCCGGCATTCACCGATGAGACCCGTCAAGCATGGATTGAAGTCTACACGATCCTCTCAAGTGTTATGATAGAAGCAGCCCGCCAGTCTCCGAATGCCATTCTCGAGTAAACTGCGAAATACCTGACAGCATCCCGAGTCGATCATGCCCTCTTCTTCTAAAAATGACGCAAACGCCGTGTTGGCTGAAAATCAGCGACTCGCAGAGAAGTGCGCGCGACTCGAAACCCGATTAAGCGCGATCGACCACAATTATGAGCTTTACCGAGTCCTCGCGGAGACTGCGACTGATGCAATCATCTCGGTCGACAGCGCAGGGTTGATCATCTACGTCAACGAAAGTGTGGGGAAGCTTTTCGGAGTCGAGGCCGGTTCATTGGTGGGGCGACCATTGATGTCGCTTATCCCAGTCGAGTTTCAAGCGAGTCATGAAGCTGCTTTTGCAAAATTTCAGAGGACTCACGAAAAAACCATGAACTGGTCCGGCGTGGAAGCGCATATTTTCCATTCCTCTGGAACAAAGATCCCCGTTGAGATCTCATTTGCATGCGTTCAGGATGCGTCAGGAAAATACAGTTTCACTGGCTATGTTCGGGATATTCGGCAGAGAAAGGCGACCGAAGAATTCATCCGACGTCGAATTGATGACCTGGCTCATGTTCATCGACTTAATACCGTCGGAGAACTTGCAGGCGGTCTGGCACATGAACTCAACCAGCCGCTATCTGCCATCTGTCTGCAATCAGACCTTCTCCGTCATCTGGTTGCAGAGCGAACTGATGTCGAACAAAACGTCATTGATACTTTGTCTGACATCGCCATGCAGGCCGAACGTGCTGCGTCCATCATTCGCTCCTTACGCGCGATGGTTCGAAAGTCAGAACCGAGCCGTGCCCCTGTCGATTTGAATGAGATCATTCGCTCTGCTGTTTCTTTCTCGAATCACTACACCAACCACGGCAAGGCTGAGGTCAAGTTACACCTGCAGGCATGTCTTCCGACAGTCTATGCGGACCGGACGCAGTTGGAGCAGGTTCTACTTAATCTGATCTACAACGCGCTGGACGCAATGCCTGTCAGTCAGAAAGACGATCGGGTCTGCATCATTCGGTCCCAGTTCGATCCACAATCACCTTCGATTCTCATCGAGGTCGCTGACTTCGGGCAGGGAATCACGGGAGATGACTATGAGAAAGTCTTTGAGCAGTTTTACACAACCAAGATCCATGGGATGGGACTTGGGCTGGCGATCTGTCGCCGAATCATCCAATCCCACGGCGGGCGACTCACATCCGGTCCCAATCATCCGCGTGGAGCAATCTTCCAGATCGTTCTTCCTGTCAGCCATGCGCAACTGGAGCAAGATTCACAACTATGAGTACTCCAGTGGTCAATGTTGTCGATGATGATCCAGCCGTGTCGCAGGCAATCGCGATTGTGGCCAAGTCGTTGGGTTATGGCGCAGCCGTTTATCGAAGCGCGGAAGATTTTCTTTATGGACACGACCCGGAACGCCCGGGATGTCTGATTCTTGACATCAAGATGCCAGGAATGAGCGGACTCGAACTGCAGAAAATGCTTGTCGACGCAGGGGTTTGTCTTCCCGTCATTATGATTAGCGGACATGCCGATATTTCGATGGCGGTAACAGCGATGAGCCGAGGGGCATACACGTTTCTCGAGAAGCCGTTTCGTCTTGATGTCCTTCAACAGCAGATACGCGGGAGTATTGAAAAAGACAGACTCATCCGGCTGAAAAAGTCGAAACGTATTGATGCTCAGAACCGCTTAGCACGCCTGACCGACAAAGAGCAGGAAGTGCTCGAGATGATTCATCAGGGACTGACCAATAAGCAGATGGCAGAGAAGCTGAACTTGACTGTAAGAACGGTGGAAGACCGCCGCTCGCGAGTCATGCGCAAAGTCGAGGTTAACACGCTCGCCGATTTATTTGAGCTGATGTTCGCAGTGCGCGATGAACCTTGCGTTTGAAAGAATCCTCGGGGCGGAGAGGTTCAAAGGAAATCACGACGGTACTAGGAGAGTTATTGTCAGCTGCTTTTTGATTGCAGGCCCCAACAAGTTGGGCTGAGCAATTGTGGAAATTTGCAGCATTTGTGGCAGAACTCAGATTTGCAACCACGACGTAAGGTAATACCACGTAATGATTTGAGGGATTTCACGCATTCCTGAGTCCGTATTGAACCGGCAGAGACACAAAATCTGAGCTATTATGATTGTGGTTTCGCGAGTCCAATAACGTATTTGTTGAGTCGCTTAAATGACTCTGGCTAAAGGAGATCCATATTCTCATCAGAATTATTCTGACTATAATTTCCGGGCTATTCATCCAACTTGATCGATTGTTCGTTTCAACGATTGACGTTACCACTTTGACTCTCGATTTTGAGGAGAACTCGTGAACCCCACCTCGACCAAGGGCTCGGCCGAGCAGGTCACCGCGATTCTTGAAGCCGTCTTGCAGAACTGCGGACAGGCAGTCGAACGATCACAAATCAGACGCGTTGCCTCAGACGCATTCACCTCCGCGCAAGAAGCACGACGGGACGACTGGTGGCGTCCTGCGATCGAGACGACACAAAGTCTGGGCCTGAAAGCGAAGGTTATCGACTGTAACTTCGCGCAGTTTATTCAGTTGGCGCGCGAAGGCGCAGCCCTGGTTACCCTGCAGGATTCGGACACTTGGAACGCTGTCATTAAGGTGAAGTCCAAGAAGTTTCTGCTGGTTTATTTTGATGGGGCGACTCAATCCATCTGGCTGAGGAAGAACGAGCTCAGTGAACAACTGAAGGCTGATAAGACCACGATTCGATGTATCGTTATCGAGCCTGGAAATCTAGAAGCCTGTCCATCAGGTTTCGCACAGGCGAACAGCGTTCTGATCCCTGGTGACAACGATCCGACCCATGGCGGTCTGGAACCCGATGGTCGTCGACACAAGAAAAGTCATCACGACGATCATCAGTCTCCGTCGAAACTGCTATGGCGACTTCTGAGACCGGAATGGTCGGATATCTGGATCGTCGTTCTGTTTGCGATGGTCGCGGGTGTGTTGTCACTGGCGACTCCGCTGGCGATTGAATCGCTGGTCAATACGGTCGCGTTTGGAAATGTTTTGCAGCCCGTCGTGGTGCTGTCGGTCATTCTGCTGGCGTTCCTGCTGTTCCTGGCTGCGATCAAGGCGTTGCAGACGTATGTCGTCGAAATTATTCAACGACGACTGTTTGCCCGCGTGGTTGCGGATTTGGCATACCGACTGCCTCGCGCGGAAATTGATTCGTTTGGGCATCACGAGCCGAGGGAACTGGTCAACCGATTCTTCGAGATCGTAACCGTTCAAAAAGTCACCGCATCAATGTTGCTCGACGGGGTTTCGCTGGTGATTTCGACGCTCGTCGGGATGGCGGTGCTGGCGTTTTATCACCCTTGGCTGTTGGGGTTTGATATTGTCCTGCTGGTCGCTGGCGCAGTGATTATCTTTGTCCTGGGACGTGGCGGTATCAGAACGAGTATTGATGAGTCGTACGCGAAGTATGCCACTGCAGCATGGTTGCAGGATATCGCAGGCAATACGAAGACGTTCCGTCATTATGGTGGTGTCGAGTTTGCGATGGAGCGTGCCGACCGTTTCACGCACCAGTATCTGACCGATCGACGGCTGCAGTTTAATATTCTCATGCGACAGATTCTGTTCGCGCTCCTGCTGCAGGCGCTGGCGAGTACGGCGCTCCTGGGTATTGGAGGCTTCCTCGTCATTTCCGGTCAGTTGACACTGGGACAACTGGTGGCGGCAGAATTGATCGTCACGGTCATTGTGTCTTCCCTGGCGAAGCTGGGCAAACACCTGGAAGAGTTTTATGACCTGATGGCTTCGATGGATAAGCTTGGTTATCTGTTCTCGCTTCCGGTGGCTGAGCAGTCGGGACTTCTGTCGTTGCAGACAGGTAAGCCTGCTTCGGTTGAGATCGTCAATCTTGCTTATGTGACCCCTCATGGGCACGACGTCTTGAATCACGTCAACCTGATGATTGGTGCGGGAGAGCATTGGGCGATCACCGGGCCGAGCAGCAGCGGCAAGTCCACGCTCCTTAGTATGCTCTTCGGCCTGAAAGTGCCGACCCAGGGTCACCTGACGATTGATCGTTTTGATCCTCGTGATGTTCGTCCCGATGTTCTGCGTCGTCATGTCTCGCTTGTCTCGGAAGTCGAGATTTTTACAGGGACGCTCGCCGAGAATCTGCACCTGCAGCGTCCCGATGTTACGATGCCACAGCTACGGGATGCGCTCGAACATGTCGGCCTTCTGGATGAAATTCTTAAGCTTCCGGATGGATTGGAAACATCTTTGATTACCGGTGGGTCGCCTTTGACTCAGAACCAGTCGCGGCGTCTGATGCTGGCTCGCGCGATTGTTGCAAGACCGGGGCTGTTACTCATTGATGAGGTTCTCGATGCCCTGCCTGACGAAGAAGCAGAGCGGATCATGAGTTATCTGATTCGCCCTGATCATCCATGGACGCTGATCCTGGTCACAGGTCGCAAGCAGCTTGCCTCGATGTGCGAGTATCGCCTGCGACTGATGGGGCATACAGCCGTGCCAGAGATGTCCAGCCCGCGTCTGATTGATGCGACGTCGACTTGATTTTCTCGCGACTGTCGAATCCACGCCCTTCATGCCAAGACCGAACCAGCAGATAGAGATCGAGGTTGCACGATGAAAACGAAAACGGACGAACGAGAAGTCACGCGACGGGAACTGACGGATGTAGAACTCTCGCAGGTCCTGACACGTCCGGGATCGACTATGCTGCAGCCGGTGGCGTATGACGAGACGCTCATGCCCACTCTGCGTCTGGCTCGGTCGTCGCAGAAGGCCAGAAGGATTGCGAATGTCCTGATGTGGTCATTGATCGTCACGATGATTTTCGTTGTCTTTGCGCCGTGGCAGCAGTCGGTCAAGGGGACGGGCAACGTGATCGCTTTTAGCCCGACAGAGCGTCCGCAGACGATGCAGGCGACGATCAAAGGACGAATCGTTCGCTGGGGTCACAACATCTTCGAAAACGCCCAGGTCGAAAAAGGACAGTTCATCGCCGAGATCCAGGACCTTGATCCGGACTACGTCACTCGGTTGAATGATCAGCTTAACGCGTCGAAATCGGTCGTAGAAGCAGCTAAGAAAGTTCTCGAAGCCAACGAACAGAATCTCGTCAACGCCAAGCAGATTGAGCAAATCTACTCACAGCAGATCGAGCGTTACCGCACGATTCGTAGTGACACGCTCGACTCTGCCAACGCCTTAATCGAAATGACCAAGAAGAAGGTCGATGCTGCCGAGCAGGAGTACAGCGAAGCCGTCACGGCTAAAGAGCAGATCGATCTGGAGTTTCAGCGTGATCAACTGCTGTATCGCGATGGGATTTACAACGACGAATACTTCCAGGTCTCCCAACGGAAGATGAAAGAGGCCGGCATCAAAGTCGACAAGGCAGCGACCTACATCCAGATTGCCAAAGAAGAACTCAACAGCAAGATGAAGGACCGCGATGTCAAGCTGGCGCTTGCGGATATTGATATCGACTACGCACTGGGAATGGTGCAGAAGGCTCAGTCCGATATCGCTAAAGCATCCAGCGAAGTCTCGAAAGCACAGAGTGAAGTCAACAAAGCTCAGAAGGATTTGACGGAATCAGAGATCAAGACAGCCCGTCAGCAGTCGCAGACCCTTAATGCTCCTTTCGATGGGACGATTGTGAAAATCACGCCCAACCAGGGAGCAGCGATCCTCAAGGAAGGTGACCCGATCTGCGTCATCGTGCCTGAGACGGAGAACCGTTCGGTCGAGGTTTACTTGAAGGGCAACGATGCCCCGCTGGTCGACGTCGGTCGACACGTCCGTCTGCAGTTCGAAGGCTGGCCCGCGATTCAGTTCTCCGGCTGGCCTCAAGTCGCGGTGGGAACATTCGGCGGAACAGTCATCTCAGTTGATGAGACCGACGATGGCATGGGACGCTTCCGTGTCCTCGTTGCTCCCGATGAGACAACTCAGGAATGGCCGGAACCTCGCTTCCTGCGGCAAGGCGTCCGGGTCAACGGCTGGGTTTTATTGGACACCGTTCCGCTGTGGTACGAAATCTGGCGTAACCTCAACGGCTTCCCGCCTTCGATCCAGATCGAGAAAGACGGTAAGATCCCCAAGGCCCCGAAGCTGCCGAAGGTTTAAGATTAATCCAGCGCCAGCGCCGCCCGGTAGTCGGCTCGGGCGAGGAAGTAACGCAGCTTCGCCTCGACCAGAGTGATGGCAGCCTTCACGGCGTCTTCTTCGCGTCGATTCAGCAGAAACAAATCTGTTCGACCAACCGCGAAGATGCGTCGTTCGACCTGCGCCATATAGGTTGCCAGTTCGACGTTGCGTTCTTCCTGAGTGATGACCTGCACCGCAGCGTTGATCCCTGCGACTGATCTCTGGACGTCGATACCGATCTTGTCGGCAGTGAGCTGGCGTTTGTAGGCGACCTGAGTCATCTTCGCCTGGGTCGAAGTCAGTTTTCCTTTCGCCTTACGACGTTGCAGAGGGACTTCAAATGCGAGTCCTGTTTCGTATTCCAAACGGGATTTATCGCGGGACGGGCTGGTTGGCTCACCAACGTCTTGTGAGCTGATGGCGTAGGCATCGAGTGTCGGTTGCAGGTCGTTGGTTGCCAGGGCGTACTGGATGTCGAGGTCTTTCTTGACGAAATCGAGCACCGTCAACTCAGGGCGACGCGCCAACGCGAGATCCAGATCAATCGGTAATTGATCGGCAGGGAGTGAATCGATCACCGGAAAGTCGGGCAGTTGCTCCATAGTAACGACAAATGGACGTCCGGAGGGATCGCGATAATACTGTGACAGCTTGATGGCTGACTGTCTCACTTTCAGTTCTGCCTCAATCAACTCGGCCTGACGCAGGGCGATAATACGCAGGTTATCCTGCAGCACGGGCGGGTCTTTCTTGCCGCGTTCGACTTCAAGACGAATCTGCTCGTTACGATCTTCTGCGAGTTTCAGCAGGACGCTCTTGATCTGGTAAGCATGGCCAGCAGCCACCCAGGACCAGTAGGCATACGCTGATTCCTGGACGAACTGGATTCGCTGAGCCTGGATATCGGGCTCGACGGCTTGACGCTGCACGCCAGCCTGCCAGAGTTCTGCACGACGAGGATCGATCTCGAGGTTTCTCAGTAAAGGCTTCTCGATCCCGAGCTTGAACTCACCGCCGCCGTTGGTCTCACGTTCGCGATACCAAGGCTCGTAATAGCCTCGTCCAATGCGGTATTGACTAAAGACCTGGCCCCCATTGTACATCGGGAGATAGGCACCGACGGCTTGTCGGTAAGTCTGATAATAGCCGATGGGCTGGTTGTTCGAATCGGCGTAGAGCTTGGTGTCGAACTCGCCGGATCTTGTCACCATTTCGCCAAAGGCAACTTGACGTTCCTGCTCGGCTGCTGCAAGAGCAGGATAAGCACTGTAAACGGAGCCGATGACCTCATCGAGCGAAAGGAGCTGGCCAGTACCAGTTTTGTGATCGGCTTCGATAATTTCTTCATAAGGATTATCGCGATTGGGGTCGACGACCTGCCGCGGCGGAACATTTTCTGGAGCTGCGGGGGGCGGCGTATCAGGTGTCGTCACAGGAGGCTGTACTTCAGGAAAGACAACATTGGGTTTTTGACCGGTTGTTTCCTGAGCAGCGGCCGTCTGAAACGTCTCGCTGGTTTCTTCGATCACAACATCTGATGAAGCGACTTCAGCCGGAACAATTTGTTTGAGTGCTTTGATATTGTCCGGACTGCTGAAGCGGTGCTCAACTGAGAATTCCGACGAGGTCGATGGCGGAGGTGTGGAGGCTGTTTGTTGGAAGGTCGAGTCGACGTGACGCGACGTGCAGCCCGCAGCCAGAAAGGCAAGAGTCAAATACCATCGAACATATCCAGACACGCTATCGCTCCCTCAATCTTCGTGCGAACCGCACGACACCTTCCCTGGTGTGATCTTTTCATCGTGTTGGAATAGCGTGAATCTGAATGTAGAGCGAGCAAACCCTCAACAACCGTTCCTGTTACAGCTGCTGCGACCCGCAGCATTGATACAACCGTTAAAGTTTGACAGACGCACGGCGTGTCTGGAATCAGAATGGTCGGGATCCAGACATCATCTCGAATTTGGAGTCGCGAAGTTCATATCGTGACTGTGTGGGAATGCCTCAAAGGGCTTTGCAGAATTTCGTTCTCTTGGCACTGAGACGATTCTTTGTAACTTCCATCGGAAGAGTACAAAATATCCTTGGTCGAATCGATTTTCGAATCAGGCGCAATTGTGTTATTGCGTGTGCTTTTTAGGCGTTGTGACTGCGTCTTCAGGCCGCGTTGATCAGGAAATAGCCGATCAACCCCGAGCCTACGATCACGGCTGGTGTAGTCGATTTGCTCTTAAGTATGATCAATGCAGCGAGGGAGAATGCGAACAGGAATAACTGTGGCCAGCCTGTCACGACTTGTTGAAAAATGTTCAGGGCAGTGAGAGCGAGCAGACCGACGACGGCGGCGGAGATGCCTTCCAGGGCACCGTGAAAGGCGCGATTTTCGATCAGGCGTTCGAGTTGATGATGGCCAATCAGGGTGAAGGCGAAAGCGGGAAAGAAGATGCCAAACGTCATCAGCAATGCCCCTGAAAGTCCACCGGCGATGTATCCCAGAAATGTGCCGAAGATGATGAGGGGGGCAGGTATGACGTTGCCCAGCGCGATGCTGTCCAGGAAAACAGTCTGAGTAACGGCAGGGTAATGCCCGACCATGCTGTTTTGTAGGAATGGAATCGCGGTGTAGGCACCGCCGAAGGATAACAAGCCTGCTTTGAGGCCTTCAATGAGGAGATTCCCGGAACTGCTTGGATGGATCACGTTCGCGGTGGGGTAACGTGAAGTGATGAAAATCGCGAAGGCAGCAAGGGACATGCCCACGGCGATTGCAACGCTACGTCGTCCTGCTGACCAGAGTGTCTGCCAGATCGCCGCGACGAGAAATACCATCAGGAAATGCACGCCCATCAAAGTGAGTCCGACAGCAGCGATGGCAGCCACCCAGTGTCCAACGCTGACGAGTGACTGACTGCCCAGACGCTGAGCGGCGCGTACGATGATCGCTGTAACAGCTGGAGCCACGCCGACAAATAGCGGCAGCAGCACATCGGCTCCATAGAATGAATACGCCCAGGCCAGCAGGAGCATCAGCAGCAGTCCGGGCAACATGAAGCCCAAGCCGGCCAGGAAGCCACCCAGGCGACCGGCACGGATCATGCCGAAATAGACACAGAGTTCATGGGCTTCCGGACCTGGGAGTGCCTGATAGACCGCCAGTGCCCGCCTGAACTTTTCGGGAGTGATCCATTGTCGTCGTCCGACGAGTTCGTCCCGGATCATGGCGATCTGTGCAACGGGACCGCCCCACGCCAACAGACCGAAACGCAGAAAAATGAGGAAGATCGAAGCATAGCGATCGTCTTTCTCATTCATGGTGGATACGGCAGTGAAGGTGATGTGGTTTTGCCGACTGGCAGCTTACAGATAGGAAAAAGTTGCGAACCAAGTTTGCCCAGGGAGTAAAGACGTACCTTTTTCCGGTGTCAACTAAGGAACGAAGAACACTGGCACAGCCAGTGGCACCCAACTTGTGAATTTGACCGCTTATTCACGGACCGAAAAGCATGCTTGCTTGGAGGCGCAAGCATGACGTTTTTCACGAGAATGTCAGTTTCGTGAAACAGACCCGGTAACACAGACCATAATGTTTGTGTCACCGGGGAGCT
>SXGT01777385.1_pt1 | contig 16268 bp, 14 predicted proteins | sample 3176221 | NCBI WGS metagenome assembly SXGT01 (sample SAMN11356862, study PRJNA531348) | freshwater metagenome | isolation source: freshwater sample F1-120 | place: China: Fuxian Lake, Yuxi | collected 2017-12-25 | reverse complement strand
GCAGCAGATCAGCCTGACCGCCGCCGGTGAACGGTTCCGCAGCCACGCCCTGGACGTGCTGCACACCGCCAGGGCCGCCGCAGAATCGGTCCAGGAGTTCCGCGGAACCCTCTCGGGTACTGTCGAATTCGGCTCGCTCATTGCCTTCGGCCCGCTGGATGTCGCGGCCGCTCTCGGACAGTTCCATCGCGAGAACCCGCATGTCCGGCTCCGCCTGCACCTGAGTCAGAGCGGTGCGTCGGCCTACCTGTCCGCGCTCACCGAAGGCTCACTGGATCTGGCGCTGGTGTCGGTACCGGAGCGCCTTCCACCGAGTCTGGACATGCGATTGCTGTTCGAGGAGCCGATGGTCTACGTGTGCCGGGCACAGGATATGCCGACTGCCGCCACTCCGGTCGATCTCACAGATCTCGCGACCGCCGAGTTGGTCGGCTTCCCGCCGAATTTCGGTCTGCGCCGGCTTATGGACGATGCGCTCCACGCCGTCGGTGTGCAGTCGCGCACCCCCTACGAGGTTCCCGCCGGATTCGCGGCGATCGCCGAACTGGTGCGCAACGGCCTGGGCACCACGTTCATGCCGGCATCGGAGGCCGACCGATTCCCCGACCTGCGCTCCTACCCATTGGCACAGCAGGTGACGTGGCAGGTTTATCTGGCCTCACCGCCGGCGGCGCGAATGACGCCGGCCGGCACCCGGCTGGCGGACACGCTGCTGGCGGCCGCCGCGGCTACCCCAGCGCGACGCCGAGTTCCTGGGCGAAGACCTTGATCATGTGTTGCACCGCAATCTCGTTGCGGCCGATGATCATGTGATCGTGCTGGCCGTGCCGGACGCCCTGGCCACACTGCGGCAGCATCGCGAAATCCTCATCACGGACCGCGGCGTGCACCCCCTCGTAGACGGTGTCGTAGAGCGCGCGCATATCGTCATCGGTCGCCGGGATGCGTCCCATCCAGCTGTGCCGGACGGTGCAGCGCGTCGGATCTCCCTCGGGCAGCATGTCGATGATCTCCACGCCGACCGGGCTGTTGGCAAGGATGAGATTGGGATACACCCAGTAGATGACGCCCATGTTGGCCGACGGATCGAACGATGCAGACGGATCAGCCTCTGTTTTCCCCGTCGCTCCGCTCGCCCCGGTGTCCGCCTTCCCCGTCGCACCGGTGGCGAGGTTCTTGATCCAGCTGAACGGAAATCCGATGCGGTGGTGCTTGCCGAACTCGTCATAGACACCCGTATTGGGCAGGGTGTTCTGCCCGATGAGACTCTCGCCGTGCACGAAGGGGAAGTGGTAGCCCTCGGCGAATGCCTCCAAGGCGCCCTTCCAGGACACCTCCGAGGAGAACTCCCGTTCGGTGTGGTAGCCGTAGGAGCTGTAGTTCCACAGTGCGAGTTCATCTTTCAATGGCCCCAGGTGCGCGTCCAGATCGATGGTGGCGTCGGCGGTGAGCACGGCCCAGATGAATCCGTAGCGTTCCTCGGACGGCAGTTCGACCAGGCCGTAGTCCTTGACATCCATCGAGTCGAAACCGGACTTGCCCGGCACCATGAACAGTTCGCCGGTGTTCTTGTACGTCCACGCGTGGTACGGACAGACGAATCTGGCGGCATTACCGGTGCCACAGGCAGGCATGGCGCCCCGGTGGCGGCAGTAGTTCAGCAGGACGTGACTCGCGCCGGTCCGGTCCCGGGTGACCAGCAGCGAATCGCCGAGGACCGTGCGGACCACGTAATCGTTGCGCTCCGGGATCTGCGCGGACGGCACGATGGCCAGCGGCACCCGGCGCAGGATCTGCGATTCCTCGATCTCGGTGATCTTCGGATCACGGTAGTAGTGCAGCGGCACCTTGAGTTCGCGGTCGGCCATATCGGTGGTGCCGTCCAAAGCGTGGCGCAGCGCACGGCGGGTCAACTCTTCGTCGGTGCTCTGCACTGGGCCGGTGATCACACTCAGACCATACAGTCACTACTAATTGTATTGTCAAGACTTCGACGGGGATCGTGCGACGATCGACCCATGCGCAGGCACGGCTGGTCGGGCGATATCCCGATCGATGACGACGAAGCGGTGAACCGCATCATCGCCACGAGCCGCGCCGCCATCGACGCCCGTGGAACGGTGAGCGTGTCCGAGGTGGCCCAGACTCTCGGCGTCACCCGGCAAACCATCTACCGCTACTTCCCCACCCAGGAGACCTTGCTCGCCGCCACCGCGGTCTCCTCGGTGGCGGCCTTCCTGGACCGGCTGGCCGACCGGCTTGGCTCGATCACCGACCCGACCGAGGCCGTCGTCGAGGGACTGGCCTACACGTTCGAACAGCTTCCACACGACAAGTACCTGAGCCTTGTGCTGACACCCGGGAAGGCGAGCGCGTTCACCGCGGGGGTCACCTCGGATCTGGCGATCGGCTTCGGCAGGTCGATCCTGGAGCGCTTTGACATCGACTGGTCCGCAGCGGGTTTCGCCGACGACACACTCGACGAGCTGGTCGAGTTCATGCTGCGTACCCTGCAGTCCTTCATCCTCGATCCGGGCCGCCCGGCACGCACCGGCCGCGACCTGCGAGCCTTCCTGAACTCCTGGATCGCCCCCGCGGTCCGCGCCCACGCGAGCGAGCGCACATGGTGAGTATCCGAGAGGTCGCCGCGGCGGCGGCAGTGTCGGTCGGCACCGTCTCCAATGTGCTCAACTCACCCGACAAGGTGTCCCCGGCCACCGTGGCGCGGGTGCAGGCCGCCATCGACGAACTCGGCTTCGTCCGCAACGACGCCGCCCGCCAGCTCAAGGCCGGCCGATCCCGGTGCGTCGGACTGGTCGTCCTGGACGTCGGCAACCCGTTCTTCACCGATATCGCCCGCGGCGCCGGGGCGCGGGCCACCGAACACAATCTGACCCTGCTGTTGGGCACCTCCGACGACGACCCGCAGCGGGAGCGCTCCTACATCGACGCATTCGACGAGCAGCGGGTGTTCGGGTTGCTGGTGTCCCCCGTCGGCGACGACTTCGACCGCCTCGACGCGCTGCGCCGGCGCGGCACTCCCGTCGTCCTCGTCGACCGCGACGGTTCGGGCACCGATTTCGACTCGGTCGCGGTCGACGATATTGCCGGCGGCGCGCTGGCCGCCGAGCATCTGGCCGGGATAGGGCGCCGGCGGATCGCCTTCGTCGGCGGGCCACCCGAACTGCGCCAGGTCCGCGACCGCCTGCAGGGCGCCCGAAACGCCCTGGCGCAGGTGCCGGATGCCGAACTGGAGGTCATCTCGACACCGGCGCTGACGGTGCTGGCCGGCCGCGCGGTGGGCGAGCAGATCCGCAATCGACCGGCATCGCGCCGGCCCGACGGTATCTTCTGCGCCAACGACCTGGTGGCCATCGGCGTGCTCCAGGCGCTCGCCCTGATGGGCGATGTGACGGTGCCCGGACACATCGCGCTGGTGGTTTACGACGATATCGAGTTCGCCCGTTCCGCCGTGGTCCCGCTGACCTCTGTGCGCCAGCCCAGCATCGAAATCGGCAGCACTGCAATCGATCTGCTGATAAAGGCGACCGACAACGCCGGCCGCGACCCGCGCCATGTCCTGTTCCAGCCCGAGCTGGTGACCCGGCTCTCGACACGGGCGTGAAGCACGCACGACGGGGCGCTTGACGCGTCGGCGGCCACGTCCTATTGTTGCCCCCATCACAAATTGAAACGTTTCAATCAGGGAGTGGCGAATGGACGACATCCAACGCGTGTGCTTTGTGATGCACCTGAAGCCCGACCGCGTCGACGACTACCTCGAGGCACACACCGAGGTCTGGCCCCAGATGCTCGACGCGCTGCGTGCCGCCGGCTGGCGCAACTACTCGTTGTTCCTGCGCCGGGACGAGGGCATGGTGGTGGGTTATCTGGAGACCGACGACTTCGCCCGCGCCACCGCCGAGATGAGCCGGACCGCGATCAACGACACGTGGCAGGAGCAGATGGCTCAGTACTTCCGCACCGAGGCCCACCCCGACAGCAGCCTCGAGCTGCTCACCGAGTACTTCCATCTGGCTTGATCACCCCACCTCTGCACACACCTAGGACACCCATGAAAATCGGAGCGCGCTCCACCACCGGATGGCGGGCGACCATCTCGGTCGCCATGTCGAACTACATCGAGGCCGGATCGATCATCGCGATCGCCACCAGCCTCGGGTTCTGGCAGGCCGAGTTCGGCATCAGCAACTTTGCCGTCGGACTACTGGCGGCCTTGAGCGCCAACGCTTTCGGCGCCGCCATCGGTGCCGCCATCGGCGGGCCGCTCTGCGACCGCTTCGGCCGCAAGGCGATCTACACCTACGACCTGCTGGTGTACATGGCGGGCGTGCTGCTGGCCGCGTTCGCGATGAACTTCACCATGCTGCTGGCGGCGTTCATCATCACCGGTATCGCCGTCGGCGCCGGCGTGCCCGCCTCCTGGACCTATATCGCCGAGCAGGCGCCGTCGGGCGAGCGCGCCAAGCACGTGGGCACCGCCCAGCTGGCCTGGTCGGTCGGGCCGTTCATCGGCTTCGCGCTCGCCGCCGCGCTGGCCCCGCTGGAACTGCTCGGGTCGCGCATCATCTTCGTGCACCTGTTCGTGGTCGCCGCGATCGTCTGGTGGATCCGGCAGGGCCTGGCCGAATCGCAGATCTGGAAAGAGGAAGCCGTCGACGAGAGTCGCGAGCTGCAGTCCTCGGTGGGCGCACGTGGTGTGCGCGGCTTGTTCTCCCGCAAGGTCAACATCACCGCCCTGTTGTTCCTCGGCGGCATCTACCTGTTCTGGAACACCGTGGCGGGCCAGGCCGGCATCTTCATGCCCCGCGTCTATGACACGGCCGGTCTGCACAGCCCCGTGCAGCAGAACCTGCTGCAGGTGCTGGTGTGGGGCTGCACGGTGGCCGCCACCTACTTCGGCTTCATGCTCTACGCCGACCGGGTCTCGCAACGTGCCCTCTACATCTTCGGTGCCGCACTCGGGATCGTCGGCTGGATCGTGCTGGTCGCCTTCACCGACAGCGGCATCTCCACCATGCTGATCTTCGCTGTGCTGTGGGGTATCTCGGCAGGCATCGGCTGCCAGGCCTTCTACAGCCTGTGGGCCAGCGAGCTGTTCGCGACCCCGTACCGGGCCAGCGCCCAGGGCATCATGTTCTTCGTGGTGCGCACCGCCACCGGCCTGCTCAGCTACTTCTTCCCCACCATGCTCGCCGCGACCGGCCTGACCACCGTCGGCATCCTGCTCGTCGGACTGCTCACCGTCGCCCTGATCATCGGCGCCGTCTGGGCGCCCAAGACCCAGGGCAAGTCGTTGCAGCAGATCGAATCCGAGCGCTACGGGGCACCGGTCAGCGCTCCGGCCCACACCCCCTACACCGCAGTCTGAGGAACCCGCAGATGACCACCGCACTGGACAATCTCGCCATCGAACTGCCCTCCTGGGCATTCGGTAACTCCGGCACCCGCTTCAAGGTGTTCGGCACCCCCGGCACCCCGCGCACCATCGAGGAGAAGCTCGCCGACGCGGCCACCGTGCATCGGCTGACCGGGTTGGCGCCGGCTGTGGCCCTGCACATTCCGTGGGACACTGTCGACGACTACGCCGCGCTCGGACGCTACGCCGGCGATCTCGGGGTTCGGCTGGGCACCATCAACTCCAACACCTTCCAGGACGACGCCTACAAGTTCGGCAGCCTCACCCACACCGACAAGGCGGTGCGGCAGAAGGCCATCGACCATCACCTGGTCTGCATCGAGGTGATGAACGACACCGGATCCCGCGATCTGAAGATCTGGCTGGCCGATGGCACCAACTACCCCGGGCAGGGCGATATCCGCGGCCGCCAGGACCGGCTGGCCGAATCGCTGGCTGCCATCTACCAGCACATCGGCGCCGAGCAGCGACTCGTGCTGGAGTACAAGTTCTTCGAACCCGCCATGTACGCCACCGATGTCCCGGACTGGGGCACGTCCTACGCACACGTGACCGCGCTCGGCGCGCGGGCCAAGGTGTGCCTGGACACCGGACACCATGCGCCGGGTACGAACATCGAGTTCATCGTGGCTCAGCTGCTGCGGCTGGGAAAGCTCGGCTCCTTCGACTTCAACTCGCGCTTCTACGCCGACGATGACCTGATCGTGGGGGCGGCCGATCCGTTCCAGCTGTTCCGGATCATGTTCGAGGTGATCCGCGGCGGCGGTTTGGACAGCGGCTCCGACCTGGCCCTGATGCTCGATCAGTGTCACAACGTCGAGGAGAAGATCCCCGGCCAGATCCGCTCGGTGCTCAACGTCCAGGAGATGACGGCACGCGCCGGGTTGGTGAACACGGAGGCACTGACCACCGCGCAGGAATCCGGGGATGTGCTGGGCGCCAACGAGATCTTCATGGACGCCTTCTACACCGACGTCCGTCCCATGCTCGCCGAACGCCGCGCCGCCCAGGGTCTCCCGGCCGACCCGATGGCCGCGTTCCGCGACAGCGGATACCAGGACACCATCAACGCCGCCCGCGTCGGCGGGACCCAATCCTCGTGGGGAGCATAGGTATGGCCATCAACACCACCGTCGCCGAACTGATCGCCCGCTCCAATGCGCTCGGCTCGGACCCGAAGAACACCAACTATGCCGGCGGTAACACCTCGGCCAAGGGCACCGATACCGACCCGGTCACCGGTGAGGACATCGACCTGCTGTGGGTCAAGGGATCCGGTGGCGATCTCGGCACCCTCACCGAGAACGGGCTGGCCGTGCTGCGACTGGACCGCATGCGCGCCCTCGTCGACGTTTATCCGGGCGTGGACCGTGAGGACGAGATGGTCGCCGCATTCGACTACTGCCTGCACGGTAAGGGCGGCGCCGCGCCGTCGATCGACACCGCCATGCACGGGCTGGTCGACGCCGCACACGTCGACCACCTGCACCCCGACTCCGGTATCGCCATCGCCACCGCAGCCGACGGAGAGGCGCTGACGAGCAAGATCTTCGGTGACCGGGTGGCGTGGGTGCCGTGGCGGCGCCCCGGCTTCCAGCTGGGCCTGGACATCTCGGCGATCAAGAAGGCCAACCCGCAGGCAATAGGCTGCATCCTCGGTGGGCACGGGATCACCGCGTGGGGCGAGACGTCCGACGCGGCGCAGGCCAACTCGCTGGAGATCATCCGCGCCGCCGAGGAATACATCCGCGCCAACGGTGCCGAGCAGCCCTTCGGCGCGCCGCTGGACGGGTACGCCGCGCTGCCGGAGACGCAGCGCCGCGCGAAGGCCGCCGCGCTGGCACCGTTCATCCGCGGGCTGGCCTCGGCCGACCGCCCCCAGGTCGGGCACTTCACCGATGCCGCGCCGGTACTCGAATTCCTGGGCGCCGCCGAACATCCCCGCCTGGCCGGACTCGGCACCAGCTGTCCCGATCACTTCCTGCGCACCAAGGTCAAGCCGCTCGTACTCGACCTGCCCGCCGACGCCGGCATCGAGGAATCCAAGGCACGGCTGACCGAACTGCACGAACAGTACCGCGCCGACTACCGGGCCTACTACGAGCGTTACGCCACGGCCGACAGTCCCGCGATGCGCGGCGCCGACCCGGCCATCGTGCTGATCCCCGGTGTCGGAATGTTCAGCTACGGCAAGGACAAGCAGACCGCACGGGTCGCCGGCGAGTTCTACCTGAACGCCATCAACGTGATGCGCGGCGCCGAGGCGATCTCGAGCTACGCGCCCATCGACGAGGCGGAGAAGTTCCGCATCGAGTACTGGGCGCTGGAAGAGGCCAAGTTGGCCCGCATGCCCAAGCCGAAGCCACTGGCCACCCGCATCGCACTGGTGACCGGCGCCGCGTCGGGGATCGGTAAGGCCATCGCCACCCGACTCGCCGCCGAGGGTGCCTGCGTGGTCATCGCGGACCTCGATGCCGGCAAAGCTGCCCAAGCCGCGGCAGAGATCGGTAACGCCGATGTGGCCGTCGGCATCGCCGCGGACGTCACCGACGAGGACGCGGTTCAGGCCGCGATCGACGCCGCCGCACTGGCCTTCGGCGGGGTCGACATCGTGGTCAACAACGCCGGACTGTCGCTGTCGAAGTCGTTGCTGGACACCACCGCAGCGGACTGGGATCTGCAGCACAACGTGATGGCCCGCGGCTCGTTCCTGGTCTCCAAGGCCGCCGCGCGCGCCCTGATCGACCAGAAGCTGGGCGGGGACATCATCTACATCTCCTCGAAGAACTCGGTGTTCGCCGGACCCAACAACATCGCCTACTCGGCCACCAAGGCAGATCAGGCCCATCAGGTGCGGCTGCTCGCCGCCGAACTCGGCGAGCACGGAGTGAAGGTCAACGGCATCAACCCCGACGGGGTGGTGCGCGGTTCGGGCATCTTCGCCGGGGGCTGGGGCGCCAAGCGTGCCGCGGTGTACGGGGTGCCCGAGGAAGAACTCGGTGCCTACTACGCCCAGCGCACCCTGCTCAAACGCGAAGTGCTGCCGGAGAACATCGCCAATGCCGCATTCGCGTTGTGCACCAGCGACTTCTCGCACACCACAGGGCTGCACGTACCGGTCGACGCCGGCGTCGCCGCAGCGTTCCTCAGGTGAGGAAGTCCGGTCAGGTCGCCGCCGTCGACCTCGGCGCGACCAGCGGCCGGGTGATGCTCGCCGACATCGGGCCGGGCCGGCTGGAACTGGAACAGGTCGCCCGCTTCGCGAATGATCCGGTGCAGCTGTGGAACGGCCATCGCACCGCGCTGCACTGGGATGTCCCGGGGCTGTTCCGGGAGGCTTGCGCGGGGTTGGCCGAGGCGGGTCGGCGGGCGGACAACCTGGTCACCGTGGGCGTCGATTCGTGGGCCGTCGACTATGGCCTGCTGCGGGGCGGGGCGCTGGCCTCGTTGCCCTACCACTACCGCGATGCCCGCTCCGACGGCGGCGTACGTGCAGTGCACCGCACGATCGACCCCGCGGAGCTCTACGCCCGCAACGGCCTGCAGTTTCTCCCGTTCACCACGATCTATCAGCTGGCTGCCGAAAAGGCCCGTGGTCACCTGGATCTCGCCGATCGTGCGCTGCTGATACCCGACCTGATCGGGTACTGGCTCACCGGCCGCCAGGTCACCGAACGCACGAACGCCTCGACGACCGGCCTGCTACGCACCACCGGTGAGTGGGACGACAATCTCGCCGTCCGGTTGGGCCTGCGCCCGGATCTGTTCCCCGCCGTCGTCGAACCCGGCCACGAACTGGGCCCGCTGCTCGGCGAGGTATCCGAGCCGCTGGGCCTGACAGCGGCCACCACGGTCACCACCGTCGCCTCGCACGACACCGCCTCGGCGGTCGTCGCGGTCCCGATGGATTCCGGCAGCGCGGCCTACATCTCCTGCGGCACCTGGGGATTGGTCGGGGTGGAGATCGACTCTCCGGTGGTCACCGAGGCCGGCCGGGAAGCGAACTTCACCAACGAGGTCGGCGCCGACGGCCGGATCCGCTACCTGCACAACGTGATGGGACTCTGGCTGCTCAGCGAGACCGTCCGGCAGTACCAGCGCGAGGGTTACCGCGCCGAGCTGTCCGAGCTGCTGACGCAGGCCGGTGAGGTGCGCGCCACCTTCGACGTCTTCGACACCGCGGACCCACGGTTTCTCGCCCCCGGCGATATGCCCGGCCGGATCCGCGACTGGTACGACGAGCGGGGTCTGCAGGTCCCGATGACCCGGCCCGAAGTGGTCCGGGCGATCGTGGAAAGCCTGGCCGCGGCGTTCGCCGACGGGGTCCGCCGGGCCGCCGAGCTGTCCGGCACACCGGTGCGCACCGTGCACATCGTGGGCGGTGGGTCGCAGAACAGACTGCTGTGCCAGCTGACCGCCGACCGGGCCGGGCTGCCCGTGCTGGCCGGGCCCGTCGAGGCCACCGCACTGGGCAATGTGCTGATCAGCGCGCGCGCCCACCACCTGGTCGATGGCGATCTCGAGGCCCTGCGCCATATCGTTGCCGCCAGGTTCCCACCCCAGCAGTACACACCCCGCACCCGGCGCACCCGCATCCCGCGTACGGTCGGGCCAGGAAAGCGCATCGGCGTGAAAGAGGTCCTGTCATGAAACGTCGCATCCCCAAGGTCGCCGATCTGGCCCCGCTGATGCAGTTCAAGAAACCCGAGCTCAATGCCCGCACCCGCCGGCTGGCCGCGGCGCTGACCGTGGAAGATCTGCGCGCGATCGCGAAGCGTCGCACCCCCAGGGCCGCGTTCGACTACACGGATGGCTCCGCGGAGGCCGAGCTCTCGCTGGCGCGGGCCCGGCAAGCGTTTCAAGACATCGAGTTCCATCCGGCGATCCTGCGCGACGTGTCCAAGGTTGACACCAGTTGCACGATTCTGGGCGGCCGCTCGGAGTTGCCGTTCGGGATCGCGCCCACCGGGTTCACCCGAATGATGCAGACCGAAGGCGAGTACGCGGGCGCGCGGGCCGCTGCCCGCGCCGGCATCCCGTTCTCGCTGTCCACCATGGGCACCGCATCCATCGAAGATGTGAAGACCGCCAACCCGCACGGGCGCAACTGGTTCCAGCTCTACATGTGGAAGGACCGGGACCGCTCGATGGCCCTGGTCGAGCGTGCGGCCGCCGCCGGATACGACACCCTGCTGGTCACCGTCGACGTCCCGGTGGCCGGGGCGCGGCTGCGCGACAAACGCAACGGGATGTCGATCCCGCCCGCGCTCACCGCGAAGACGGTGCTCAACGCGATCCCCCGGCCGCAGTGGTGGATCGACTTCCTGACCACCGAGCCGCTGGCGTTCGCCTCGCTGGACCGCTGGTCGGGCACCGTCGCCGAACTGCTCGACACCATGTTCGATCCGACCGTGACCTTCGAGGATCTGGCCTGGATCAAGTCGCAGTGGCCGGGCAAGCTGGTCGTCAAGGGCATCCAGACCGTGGCCGATGCGCGGGCCGTCGCCGATCTCGGTGTGGACGGCATCGTGCTGTCCAATCATGGTGGACGCCAGCTCGATCGGGCCCCGATCCCGTTCCACCTGCTCCCGCGGGTGGTACCGGCGGTGGGTGATCGCACCGAGGTCATCCTCGACACCGGCATCATGTCCGGCGCCGACATCGTCGCCTCCATCGCTCTGGGCGCACGTTTCACCCTCGTCGGACGCGCCTATCTGTACGGCCTGATGGCCGGCGGTGAAGCCGGGGTCGACCGGATGATCGAGATCCTCTCCGATCAGATCTCACGCACCATGCGACTGCTCGGGGTCGCCTCGCTCGAGGAACTGGCCCCCGAGCACGTGACGCAGTTGCAGCGCCTGGTGCCGCGGCAGACCTGATTCACGCTGGCGGGTTGAGGTGGCGACGCCGGCGCGTTGAGACGAGGATGACGTGATGGACCATGTCACCTTCGTCCCGTCGCCCGAGCAGTTCGCGTTCACCTTCGGGGGCGCCGATCCGGTATTGCGCATCAAGGCGCCGACGGTGCTCACCCTGTGGGCCGAGGACGCCTACGGTGGCCGTATCACCAGCGCAGACGATGTGGCCAGCAGCGCGCTGGACACCGAGGACCTCAATCCGCAGACCGGGCCGTTCTGGATCGAGGGCGCCGAACCCGGGGACACCCTGGCGGTGCATCTGGTGGATCTGACGCCGGCGCGCAGCTGGGGTGCGTCGACGCTGATCCCGTTCTTCGGCGGACTGACCAGCGTGCCTGCGAGCCCCACGCTGCAGGATCCGCTGCCCGAGCGCACGTGGATCTACGAATACGATTCGGCGACAAAGACTGTCGGGTTTTCGGCGAAGGGTAGCAATTTCGAGGTGGCGCTGCCGGCCAATCCGATGCTCGGCACCGTCGGCGTCGCGCCGGCTCGCCGGGAGGTCCGGACCTCGCTGGTACCCGATGTGTTCGGCGGCAACATGGACACCCCGGAGATGACCGTGGGCGCCACCTGTTATCTGCGGGTGAATGTGCCCGGCGCGCTGTTTTCCCTCGGCGACGGGCACTACCGGCAGGGCGAGGGCGAGTCATGCGGCACCGCGGTGGAGGGTGCGATGAACGTGACCGCGATCGTCGAACTGATCAAGGGCGGTGGGCCCGCCTGGCCGCGGCTGGAGACCGACACCCACCTGATGTGCATCGGGTCCGGCCGCCCGCTGGAGGAGGCCTGGCGGGCCGGACAGGTCGAGATGATCACCTGGCTGGGCGAGTTGTACGGGTTGGACCGGCTGGACGCCTATCAGTTGCTCACCCAGATCTCGTTGGCACCGCTCGCCAACGTGGTGGACACCAATTACAGCGCGGTGACCAAGATCGACAAGCGGCTACTGCCCAGGTCCGTCGCATACGGCGGCGTGCACACCGAACTGCGCTCCGCGGCAAGGTCCTTCGGAACCATTACGTACTAGGAAGGCTCATCATGGATCTCGGACTCACCGGTAAACGCTTCGCGGTCACCGGCGGTACCCGCGGCATCGGAAGGGCGGTGGTGGAAGGGTTGATCGCCGAGGGCGCCAAGGTCGCGTTCTGCGCGCGCACCTCCGAGGATGTCGCGCAGGCACAGAAGGAACTCGGGGACGATGCGCTGGGGTCGGCGGTCGACGTCGGTGCCACCGCGACGCTGGCGGCGTGGGTGGATGCCACCGCCGACGCGTTCGGCGGCCTGGACGGTGTGGTGGCCAACGTCAGCGCGCTCGCCATCCCGGAGTCGGCGGAGAACTGGCGCACCACCTTCGAGGTCGACCTGATGGGCACCGTGGGTCTGGTGGACGCCGCGCTGCCGTATCTGGAGGCCTCCGGCGCCGGATCGATCGTGACGATCTCCAGCGTGTCCGGACGGGAGGTGGACTTTGCGGCGGGACCGTACGGGACGATGAAGGCCGCCATCATCCACTACACGCAGGGGCTGGCGTATCAGCTCGCCGGAAAGGGTGTGCGCGCCAACACCGTCAGCCCGGGGAACACCTACTTTCCCGGTGGGGTGTGGCCGTCGATCGAGGAGAACAATCCGGAACTGTTCGCCACGGCCCTCGCGCTCAATCCGACCGGCCGGATGGCCACCCCGCAGGAAGTAGCCAACGCGGTGGTGTTCCTGTCCCGTGGAGCGGCGAGCTTCATCACCGGGACGAACCTGCTTGTCGACGGTGCCCTGACCCGAGGTGTCCAATTCTGAAAACGGCAGCGGGTCACGCCTGCCGTTCCGGCCGGACCAGTCCACGTGGCCGGACCAGCCCCAGATCCAGATGCGTGACCCAGCCGGGTGTGGCATCGCACACCGCGGGAATGGTGTTGATGGCGCCCATCGCCGTCCAGTCATAGCCCGGATGGGTCATCGTCCCGTCGGTCCTGGTGACCCCCTTGAGGGTCAGTTCGGTCGGCGGATCTCCGTCGATGACGATCTCGTAGCGGGTCTCACCCCAGTCCCACGGCGGATCCAGCTTGTCCGGTCCCGCGGTGACATAGATGGCGTGGAAGACGATCAACGGCCGGCCGGCCACCCAGGCCGTCCATTCGTGTCGCTGCGCGGCGACCGTGCCCACCGCGATCGCTCCCTCGTCGTGCGCGATGGGTTCCCGCGCTGTCGCGACGTCGATCTCGGCGGCGGTCACCTCGTCGATGGTGACGCCGAGGCCGTCGGCGATCATGTACATAGATTGCGCGAAGAACGGCAGTCCGAGTCCGAGAATCGTCGGTTCGGTGAGGAATGTGTCCTTGTCCTTGCCGAACCCCATCCAGTCGATATGGTCCAGCGGCGCATCCTTGATGACGTCCACGACCTCGTACACCTGGATGGTGTCGATCCTGCTCATCACCCGGGCCAGGGTGAGCGGAAGGACGTCTCCGGCATAACCAGGGTGGATGCCACCGCCGTGGAAGGAGGTGCCGCCGTCGGCGCAGGCGCCGCGGATCTGTTCACCGGGATCCGCGAAATCCGTTGACGGATAGAAGAACCCGCTGGTGGTGACGACGTTCTTCCCGGAGCGCAGTATTCGGCAGACGGTGGCGACGTCCATGATGATCGGGGTGTAGAACACGCAGTCGGCATTGAGGGCGAGGACGGCTTCGGCGTCGTCGGTGGCGACGATCCCGGTCGGTGCGATCCCGGCGATCTGTCCGGCATCCATGCCCACTTTGTCCGGGGAGTGCACCAGCACGCCGACGAGATCGAACACCGGGTTGTCGGCGAAATGCCGAAGGCCGACCTGGCCGACGTCACCGGTCATCCACTGGATCACCCGATAGCTCATCGCCTCAAGCCTTTCGACAACACGCCGCGGCCCACGATGGTGGGCAGGTCCAGGAAGGTGCGGATCCCGGGGGCTGCGGCGCAGACCGGAGCGATCGCGTGGACGGCGTGCATCGCGGTGCCCAGGCACCCCTGATCGGTGTCGTCCTCGTCGTGGATGGCGATCCGGGATTCCAGCACCATCGATGGCGCCCCCTCGACGGTCACCTTCCAGCCTCGTCCGTTCGGCCAGCCCGGTGCCTGGTCGGCGCCGAGGCGGGTGATGTGTTCGACGGCCAGTGCCCGTCGTCCATCGATCACGGCGGTATAGGAGAAGCGCTGCGCCGAAACGGTTCCCGCCTCGATACGGCCGGCCTTGATATCGATCGGCGTGTCGGTGACCGCCACCTCGCGCTCCCAGATGTAGTCGTCGATCGTCGCACCCAGACCCTCCGCCAGCAGCATGAGCGGCGCCTTGAAGGACAGCCCACCGATCGCCGCCTCGTCCATCGGTACCCGCTCATCGGGTGGCTTGCCGAAGCCCATCACGTCGAACAATACGAACGGCACGTTGTAGGTGGAGTAGTCCATCAGCTCCTGCACCAGCAGCGAGTCGATGTGGCGGAATAGTCCGGACATCGTCAGCGGCAGCACCTCCGCGGCCCAGCCGGGCTGAATTCCGGTGCCGTGAAACGAACACTGCCCCTCTCGGCAGGCCGCCTCCAGCCGCTGCGTCACGTCGTCGCCGACGCTCAGCGGGTAGATCCAGGCGGTGACCGCGGTGGACACCACGTTCTTCCCCGATGCCAGCAGCCGGCAGATGTCGTCCAGCGCGGCGGGTGGATTCCACTCCCCCTCGGCCATGTAGAGCACGCAGTCGGCGTCGAGCGCGAGGATCTCGTCGACATCGGTGGTGGCCAGGATGCCGGTCTCACCGATTCCGGCCAGTTCGCCGATATCGCGTCCCGCCTTCGCCTCGTTGTACACCCGGACGCCGACGAGTTCGAGGTCGGGATGGTCGTGCACCGCGGCCACCGCGTGGGTGCCGACATTGCCGGTGGCCCACTGGATCACCCGCAGCTTTGAATCCATCTCAGCCGCCTTGTTCGTCGAGCCGGGCCTGGCGTGCCTCGTACCGGTCGACCAGTTCCCGGAATCCGAGCCGGTCGTACTGCGGGATGGGCTGGATGCCCCAGACATCGCGGGCGGTGTCCTTGCCCTCGGCGCCTTCCGGGGGGCCCAGCGGCGGGTAGGGGAACTTGCACTCCAGGGCGTCATCGGAATAGCGCACCTTGAGAAGCTCACTGCAGATCTGGGTGAGGCTCAGCGTCGGGTAGCCGTAGTAGACCGCCATGAACGGCAGCGTGAATGCCCCCTCGATGACCAGCGCGATCAGACACACGAGCACGGCACGCTTGATGTACTTGTGCATCCGCGCGTAATAGGGCGTGGTGCCCGGCGGCAGACCCTCGGTGGTCGCTTCGGCGTGCGGTATTGTCACGGTGTCACTCCTTCAGTCCGTGAAGATTTCGCGATTCACCGTGTGCAGGTACGGGATCGCGAGGAACGGGGTGATGTAGAAGATGTCGTAGAGCCACCAACCGATGACCGGGAAGATGACGCCCGCGAACCGGACGTCGGCGAACATCGTCATGTTGAAGACGTAGACGGTCCAGATCACCACGCCCATCCAGCAGGTGACGATCATCCACTGGTGCCCCCAGCGCTTCATCTGCAGGAATCCGATGGCGGCGGCGCACCGCATGGCGAAGACCGTGATGATCATGCCGGCGACCATGGCCTTCTCGCCGGGACCTGCGGCGCCGCCGATCCACAGTTCGTTGTAGTGCCAGAAGTATCCGGCGTCGAACATGTGCCCCCAGCCGACCATCAGCACCCGGTTGATCAGGGTGTGATTGGCCACCAGGTCCAGCGCCCAGCCCAGGCTGTTGAGCATTCCGTCGATCAGCACCAGGTAGCCGATCAGGGTGACGATCATCGGGCGCACCGACAGTCCGGCGCGCGCCGCCTGCCGCTGCAGCCACACCCCGCGCATGAAGATC
>SXGT01487067.1_pt1 | contig 16270 bp, 23 predicted proteins | sample 3176221 | NCBI WGS metagenome assembly SXGT01 (sample SAMN11356862, study PRJNA531348) | freshwater metagenome | isolation source: freshwater sample F1-120 | place: China: Fuxian Lake, Yuxi | collected 2017-12-25 | reverse complement strand
TGGCGCGTTTGCGATCCATCGCCCATAACATTATTCAGCATAATCACTTGCCTAATACGGCCGAGGCCATCTTCAAAAACGCGCTCTCTTTTGATCATCTCATCGGACTTAAGGGATTATGAGAACTTAACAGCCCTGATCCGGTGATGGCGGGAAGCGTATCTCCTGGTCATCATGCAATCGACCGGGTGGCGTCTTCAGGATCGTCGGCCAGATATTGAAGTAACCCAATGACCTGGGCGACGGTAATCGCTCTGCGGTGTCGGCGGCCTCTTCAAAACGTGCCGCGACTTGTTCTCTCGTCCACTCAGCCACGCTCCACCTCCTGACGACGTCCGTACAGTTTCTGACCAATTTGTTTCAGCAACTCTTGTTCGGTCCAGTCGAGCCGATCATCACTGATAGAGATCACCAGAATGCCTTCATGCCTCCAGCCGTTACGTTTAACGTCTTCAGGATCGGGGCGTTGCATGTTGGGACGACCCAATGGGCAGCGGTAATGTGTCGGTGTGATATTCATGCCATCACCTCCTGCGTGCCCAAAGCCCAATGCAATAACGCCAGAGCATCCGCTTCGTTGTCGTCAGCCGGATTGAAGCCTCGCTTGATAACTGCCGCTATCATATCGTCCTTGCTGGCGTTGCCTTTGCCAGTAGCGTGTTTCTTGATCGTACCGACCGGTACACCTTGATACGGAATCTGATGGTGTTCGCACCAAGCCGCCAGCGTCGCCAGGAAACCGCCGTAAGCATGGGCAGCATCCACGCCGACATGCCGACGGACTTCCTCGAAATACACCGCATCGATCGTGTCGACCGTTTGCTTGATTTCCGTGAGCCAACGTTTGAAACGGAGGTAACGCATACCACCGCCTTCGAAGCGCTGCGGCTTAAAGGATTCACTACCACTGGTGATAGGTTGATCGATAGCTGACAACGCCCAGCCAGTTTGTGTGCCCAGATCAAGGGCTAAAAATGTGGTGTTCATTAATGTCTCCAGTTTGGGCGGTGACAGATGGGACGGTTTTGTCCTATAACGCTCTACGTGTGCGCGCACGTGTAACGGGTTAATCAGAAAGACTGTCCCATCTGTCACCGTGTTGTCAGTGTTCAATCGTGATAGCCGTAAGTGACATACGGTTTGGGACGAGGACTGATACCGGTAAACCCTCTTGCCCCGCCATGCATGCGGCATTTCTCGAACTTGCGATTGGTCAGTAATTCGGAAAATCGCTTGATCGACCCCACGTATTCGCCGGCTTGTTCAGCCCATTCCTTCCAATCGGTGAAAATGTCGGAAACCGTTGCTTTATGGTTGGGACCAAGCAAACAGCGCTCGTCCATCCATTGCCCAAGGGCATCTTCAGCTTCGAAATATTCCTCGGTCGCCGATACCACGCTGACTGGAGGTTTCAGGCCTTGTCGCTGCCACAGACAACAACCTTCGACCGCCCAGGCTAGAATGCCGTCACGCTCCCTAAGTAATTTCTCGGTCAACTTGCCATCGCGACGTTCGGGCGGAATCGTCACCGTGAACGGAATCAGATGCAGGCGACGTTTCATGGCCTCGTCGACGTTACGGATTGAGGGTTTATGATTACCGGCGATCACCAACTTGAACTGTGGTATGTATTCAAAGAAGTCCTGGCGCATGAAGCGTGCGGATACCTTGTCGCCGCCAGTAATGGCTTTGACCTTGGATTCATTCCAACGCAGCCCCTGTTCGGTTTCGATGGATGACACGAATCGTGACCCACGCAACCCTGCCAAATCGGTCGGGTGACGGTCGGTGCGCGATTCCATAAACGTATCCATGGGTGCGTTGGCTGCGTAGTCACCCAGGATCGTGGTCAACACATTGACAAATACCGACTTACCGTTGGCGCCGGTGCCGTAAAGGAAAAACAGCGCGTGTTCGCTGGTCACCCCGGTCAGACAGTAGCCGACCATCACCTGCAGATAAGCCATCAGTTCGGCATCGCCGCCGGTAATATCATTTAGAAATGCACGCCAGATAGGGCTATTGCCTCTGGGTGAGGCCGTGGTGATTTTTGTCATCCGGTCTTCACGCCGATGAGCGCGGATGGCGCCGGAGCGCAAATCCACCACGCCGCCAGGCGTATTGAGTGCCCAGGTGTCAGCATCCCATTCATCCGCCGTAGCGGCATGCTTGGGATCGGAGCGAGCAATTTTTTCAACCGCCCCAATGGTGGATGCGCTTGCCAGTTTTGCCTTGATTCGCGCTGAATCCGCTTTATACGATGCTACCCGGCAAACACCTCGGACCAAATGCGGTACATACAACACTTGGTCAGCGTTCCAGCGCACACCGGTCCAAACCAGCCACTTACCCCACAGCGAGCAATAGCGCCAGTCATCCCCATAACGTCGGGTGAATGCTGTCGATAAGCCATCTTCAGTGCCCCAATCGATACCGACTAACAAATCAGATTCTGGCTCATCGTCCAGATCCGGCATGACCGGCATGCGTTCTCCAACCGCGATAAATCCGGCAATATCGAAATCCTCAATCAAGGCATCGGCAGCATCCCAACCCTCAGCTTTATCGGCTGGCGGCACCAGGATGGCACAGGCATTGGCACCCGCACCCAAAATCGCCTGGGCCGCCTGTTCGGCATAATTCCAGCCTGGCTTGTCCTTATCGGGCCAGATCAAGACCGATTTACCGTTCAATGGCGACCAGTCGGTTTTATCGATGGGCGCGTTAGCACCATTCATTGCTGTGGTGGCGCAATAACCCACCTCGATCAGTGACTGCGCGCATTTCTCGCCTTCTACCAGAATCACCTGTTCGGTTTGAGCGATGCCAGGTTGATTAAACAAAGGTCGAGGATCGGGCGGTGATTGTTTACGCCGTTTTGCATCCCATGGCCTAAATTCTTTTTTGCGTCCAGGCGGATCGTAGCGATACACCACGCCGATCAGTTCGCCATGGGCATCCAGGTAATTCCACTTAGCCGTCGCCGGTCCCAAATCGTCAGTTGCCACCTCTTTTTTCTTGGCTACAGACCGGTCCAAAACACCACTGAAGTCGGTTTTTAGATTGATACTGTAATGGCCACCAATAATGGCGAAGATATCGCCGCCGTCACCGGTGGCGCGATCAGTCCAGAGACCGGCTTTATCGCCGGCCAATACCACTTCCAGACTGTCGCCGGGACTCCCCAAAATGTCACCAATCAGGAAAACACCCCATCGCACTTTGCCGGCCGGAAAAAGTGTCAGCAGCACAGATTCCAGACGGGCCAAAAGTTCGGCACGAATTTCATCCCGCTCGACTTGACCGCAATGCTGACCGGCACTTGGCTCATCGTTAAAATCAAGCATGGGCAATTTCTCCCGTGTGCTGGCCAATGGGTAAAACTGGCGTGTTCTCTGGCTCGATTCGTACCTTGACTCGCTTGCGTTTAAAGTATTTATCCTCGGCCGCGAGATAACCGCCCTTGAGAGCAATCATGCGCACGAACTCCGGATTCAAGCCCACCAAACTTGTCCAACGAGCCAGGTTGCTCCCCAAGATGAAGCGCCTGGCATCTCGGCGAACAAACTCATCATCGTTACATAAGCAATCAACCACCCCACGACCGATGACAGCAATCACCAATCTTGACTCGGCACAATGGAGTACCGAGTGGCGACTGAGTATTTTTTCCACCGTGGCAAGGCCAACGAGTGGTTTTGGAGGACACCAAACATTCTGCCATTCATAGACAAATCGACTCATTGATCCTCCTCGTGTGTTTGGGCCTCAGCGCCTTCGATGCGTTGGTTGTTGGCAATGTTTGCTGCCCAGTTCGCCAATTCCGATAAGCGGAAACGAACCATACCCACCAGCAGGTAATGAGGAATATGCAATTTGGTGCGCATGGTGTTGTCGGTGAACCAGTAGAGCGGCAGCGCTAAACTGTCCGCTGCCTGTCTAGCATTGACCATAACGTCAATCACGTTGACCTCCCCAGCAGCGCTCTTGCCAACTGCAAAATTTGCATTCAAAGTGGCAGGCATCTGAAAAACTGCGTGGTAATAGCTCACCGGCTTCGGTAGCACTAATGACTTTGACGGCGCGATCCGACATGCGTTGTGCAAGCGCCGGATCAAAGGGCACCAGTTCGAACCATAGTTCCTGGGTGTCCTTGTTGATGGCAGTGAACAGTGCCGGGTTTTGGCTGATACCTTCGATCGCACCTTCCATGTAGGCTTGATAGGTTGCCATCTGTCCGGCATACACCGGCTTGGAAACTGTCACACCGTTTTTGACACAGTCCTTCCAATGCTTGGAAGCCATGGTTTTGCATTCCCAAAGCATCGGAAAACTGAGTTTCAAATGTACCGGTGCGGCGGTGATAATGCCGTCGACATGACCTTTGATGCGGCCGCCCGCTACGGAAAAGCCGAACTGACCACCGTTGGCTTTCTGGTTATGCAGTTCAAAGCCCGCAAGACGCAGCCAGCGGATGGCCGACTCTTCCAATGCATGACCAACTTCGAACACACGCAAAATCCGCCCTGAAAAATTCCGACCAGGATCGACCGGCGCGCCAGCATATTCATATTGCAAGGCGCGTTCGCAGCTGACGCCCAGGCGTGAGGCGCCGAGATAATTTCGCGGTGCTTGTCCTCCGTGTTCATCAGCCAGCGCCGCATCGATGACCGAGGTCACTTGTTCGTGAAAGACTGGGGTATGGTTGTAATCCAGCATCATTTTCTCCTTCCGGTTTTGCCGGTGGGGGTCGGTGTTGGGGTATTCCAGATCGAAGGATCTTCGAGATCAGCGAAGGGGTTGTTGACGGTTTCGGTTAAGCCCTTGATGGGTGGAAAACGCGTCTCTTCGTGCTGTTCGATCATGGTGTCGGTGTAGCAAGTGACGATGGCGTCGATGACGAGCAAGGCCTCTGCTTCGGAATAGTCACCGAGCGGTTTCTCGAAACCGATGCTGCCTGCGACACTACCGAAGGCTTTCAAGCAGCCGCGCATGGCGGCTTTTTCCAGTTCGGATGCATCAATCATTTCAATCTCCTCGCTGCCGAAGCGCTTGGCTTCGCGCCAGTTGCCGTACAATTTGTGAAAGGCGTTCTGGCAGCGTTGGCTGCAGAACACCCAGTCGAGTGGATATCGCCGGGGATCGGCGATGGCAAAGCGGCCATCGCCATGTGCAAATCCCCGGGCCTGTCGTGAACAGACCCAGCATTTCATTGGCCTCCCTCTATTGCGCCCAGGCCGGTTTACCAGGTGCAGCCGGTTTTTGAGGCGGAGCTTGGTAGACTGGCACCGCTTGTACCGGTGCACCGGAATTGCCGCTACCGCCATAGGTTTTGGAGGCCACGCCTTTTAGGGCGGCGTATTGCGGGTGATCGGGCTCGATGGCGATGCGCACGACGTTGCGATCGTCGCCGCGACTATCTTTCTCAATGTCGATTCGGGCGATAAACTCCAGGCCATCAAGATCGGTAAAGCCGTTGATGCGGCGTGCTGCCGAAGCTTCGGGACCGTTATCGCTGGGATGGATGTTGCGAGCACTGTTGAGTGCAGCCCGAATAAAGCTGCGTCCCATTTGGCCCCAGGTCGGACCTTTCGGTGAGAGAAGGCCGATATTGCTCCATAGCTTGCGCTTAGCGAATTCACCGTCCGTAACGACAAATTCCGCTGCCAGATACACCGAGCCGGTTTCAAAGGATTGCGTGGCATAGCCACCATCCCAGCCTTGCTCCAGGTTGTTGAAGCCGCCAGGCTTAATCGTCATACGCACCGGCACCAGGGCACCTTTGGGCATCAAGTCAAAACCGGACTGTTGGGCTTCGGCGTCATTAAAGTCATTCCATGGGTTCATAGTCATGGTTCAATCTCCTTAAGATTCGGTAGTAAAAACAGGTGAAGATGGATTGCCGGCACACTTGGCGATGAGGTTGCCGAGGTGCGGCGGCTCTAACAGATCAAGTCGACCGCTGCGGTCTTTGGCGGGGAAGCCATAAGGATTCACGGTATGGGTAACAAAGGCACGATAAGCACTGCCATCGTCGGCTTTGATTTCCGCCAAGGTGACCACTTCGTCGACGATGCCAGGCAATTCCAGACTGGTTTTGCTGCCTTCGATCTGAGGGACGAACACCTTGCGGTTGTAGTCATCAAGCCGTTCATCCAAGATGCAGACGAAAATCACGTTCTTGCCTCGGGCATGCTGCAAATGGGTCAGCGCGCTGATCATTTCCTGACCTAGCAAGCCATAAGCAGCACGCAGATCCGGCTTGCCTGAGCGGTCACTAGTGGCGCCTGGTTGGTTTTTGCACCAGGCAAAACACTGCCGCGACAACTGGGTGATCGAATCCAGGAAGAAAGTTTGGTAACGATCCAGTTGGCCAGAGTCGCCAAATTTCTCGCAGACATGGTCGTAATGGGCCTGAGAAAAGGCGCTCTCCGCTGGTAGTGACTTATCGGGACCTGCCAGAAACACAAAGAAATCGCGGCTTTCCGGCCAGGAGGCAGGACGAATGGTGTCGCCCGGCCAATCCGCCACCGCAAGATCACCGGCTTCGATATCCAGAAACAACGTCGTGTCAGGGTCGAGATCTTTAAGTCGGGTGGTTTTGCCGATGCCGGATTTTCCAAGCAGCATCAGTTTGACGCCTTTACGTTCGGCCATCCGCTCCATGGCAGATACGATGGGTAGTCTGTTCATTGCTCACCCCCATCGATCGTCAGGGTATAGGACGGCTTGCCAGCGACGACAGTACGAGCAGCGGCAAATTGTTCTTGCAAAGCGGGTGGCCAGTTGGTGTAACGAGACTCCGAAACGGACAGTTTGATGTCAATGTAACTGTCGACTTTTTCGCCGGAAGCGACGATGCGTTCAGCCAGTTCATGTAACAGGGCTTGATTCCAGTTGACCTTCTTGGGCAACTCGAATTTGATTCGCAAACAGCCTTCAGCAAGATGTGCTGTACCGAAATCACGACCGGATTCGCGTAAGTTCATGCGGCAGGGTTCACCAAAGCGTTGATCCAAAGCGGTATCGAGTTTGGTGCGTGCTTTTTTCAACCAAGCGATGGCTGCATCCAGGTTAGCGTCGACTTCATGCAGTTGCTCTGCAGGCAAATTCGCTAATTGGCTAACGGACATCTCGGCAATGTCAGCGGGAAAGATGTTCAGATTGCTCATGGTCATCTCCCTAATGATTTGCGCGAGCAAAGGTTGAATAACGCGATGCGCGTCGCTCGAAAGCTTCAATCTCAGCTAACAGGTAGGTAACTCGACTGCCTAATTTGCAAAAAATCGGGCCAAGTTGATTCTGACGCCAGCGACGCAGGGTTTTGACAGAGAGGCCCCAGCGGGTAGCTAATTCGGCCTCGTTCAGAGCTAAACGCTCTGTAGCAGTTAATGTCGAACGGTTTCCAGACCGTTCGTTTTGTTGGGATAGTGCTTGTTTTGGCATTTGCAGTGCTCCATTAAGTTATCGGGCACTGCTTATTGTCCTCACGGATTTACGGTCTGAATCCGGTTCGATTTACGGAAAAATCTACGGATTTTTAATGACGTCGGACTTGGTAATACCCTCCAGTTTTTACCAAAGTAAGAAAATCTTCGCGCGTGGCTTTATCACCAAAAGCTTCATCAAAAGATCGATATCCACTGGCAATCCTGACGTTGACCTCTGCCCATTTCATAGCCGGAGGCAATTCGTCGTCGTCACCCCACATCAACTTCAATATCTGTGCTCGGGTTTCGCTGACTGTTCGTGAGTTTTGGAAATGCGGCAATTTCACTCTCAAGCCTTGTATATACTGCAAAGGTTCATCACCGGTTTGTGTTGCCATGTACCCCCGCATTACCCTATCCAAAGCATCCAGATCAAACCTTTCCTGACCGTCTTCGGCATACAAAAAATCACTGAGTGGCCGGAAGGCATGATCACCAAGCAAAGGTTGATGTGGCGGATTGATATGCAAGACAACACCCCGGTTCCTGATCGGATCAGCTAGCACCACATTCAACTCTGACAAGTTGGCTCCAACTGCTAATCGAGCGATAAACACCGGTGCGAAATTGTGTGAGCCCTGGATTCGCATGTGTCCTAAATGCCAGAGATGACGAGGTACGAGCACACGATTTTTCGGTAATTGCCGGGTGTCGATAGCCATCAGTTTTGCCAACTCATCCAGCCAGGCATTCTCCCGAAATTCATACAAGGTGATGCTAGCGAGCGCCTTTTCGATCTTGCTCCAGCGATGCTGAGGATCGATATGCCGGAATATTCCGGCGTCTTCATCGATTTCCTCGACATCCACTTCTTCAGAAAAATCGAACTCATCACCAATCGCTGCCAAATATCCAGCAGGGGAAATCCAGCCTGCTTGTTTGAAGTGATTGAAATTCGGACCTAGTTGATAAGGCAGACGGTAATTTGATCCCGAAGGCCTCTGATCCAGTCGGGTCCAATAATCCAACATGACAGACATGCGTCTTCTCCCGACTAAATTGATTTTAAGACACCGATTCGTTCGAGTTGCTGTAAAACCAGTCGGCGATCTTCCGCCGTTTTGCTTTTTTCGCTCAGCCGATTGGGTGCTGACATATCAATACTCACAAGATGGGCTTTGCGATGGGTTTGTTTGGCGATCTTCATCGATAGTTTGATGGACAGCAGCTCATACCCGGCAAGACTGTCCAGACCATGTTCTTCGTAGGCAATCTGGTAAATTTCTCGGTCATCGTAGCGATCCCGGCCAATGGTCAATGGGCTCACCAATTTTCGAAGTCTGTCGGGACGATTGCCGGATTGTGGCACTGGTTTTTCCACAACACGCGCCACTTTTAGTTGTTGAATGGCAATTTGATCGATGCCCTCCAGGCGTTCGGTTCGAATGCTTTCTAAAATCGCGGGGCTTAAAAAGGCGTTGAGATTAAATTCCCGCATTGGGACATCCTGCACAGCGCCATCAATTTCCAACACGGATTTACTGAAAAGATGAGCCAACTGCTGGCGATTCGATTGATCGTCGGAGAATACGGTAAGTGCTCCTGTACTGGCTTCCCAGGCAAAACGGATGGTGAGGACCGCATCTTCTTCATGCTCAACCAGGTCGCCTTCTTCGACTTTTTTGAAATGGGCCTTGGTACCGTTAAAGGTCGCCAACAGCACATGTACGGCATTCGCATTATTCTCGGCATCGTCGTCAGCATCGACATCTTGAGCGATCGATTGCTGCACAAAACAATCAATCAGAATTTGATCGGCAGGGACCTTAGGATAAAGTTCGGCAATACGACTGCGTAATTTTTCCTCTGCGTCTGCATTGAGATTCGGCTCTGCATGCTGCGGACCCAAATAATGACTGGAATAGTTGGCGCTTTTCCATTGTTGGTTCATCACTTGGATATGCTGTGCCTGTTCGAAACGATCGTCAGATTTTGCTTGCGGCTCTGGGTGCTGGGACCGGATATATAAAAAGAGTGCTCGCGAATAGGGATCGGTCGGCTCCTGAAGGATATTCTGGTCGTTCGGATTTTGCTCATTCAGCAACGACATCACCGCAGATCGGCCATGAGGATCTGCCAACAATATAATTTGCTCGGCAGCGAACTCAATTATGGCGCGATGAGCATTGGGTAACTCCGCTACTGCCGCATAAAACGCATCCCGTTTTGCCATGGGCAGTGCTGCTTTGTTTGGTTTTGGTAGCTTCAAAACCTCACCGAATGAGCGTTGGCTGATAGCTTCCACTAAGTGCAGAACCAAGTCAGGTCTTTTGGTTTTACGAACCAAAGCAACAAAGTGCTCCATCTCCGGCAGCGTTTTAGAACCTGAATCTGTCCGACGTTGTCGCACCGATATTTCGGTAGCCAGACTAACTGCTGCCGAGGTGGATTCTTCAACGTAAGTATCGATAACAGTGGTCATGGCTAGTCTCCTTTTTATGGAATGCGCAATTGCGCGAATAGTTAATTTATCGTGCTAAAAAAATGCCAGCTATTGACCGACATCATTTCAGTGAGCAAAGAAATCTTGATTTAACGTGCCGGCAAAAAACCGTAGCGAGACATGCGTACTTCGATAAAGCGGCGGTGAACGCCGAAGCGTTTAGCCAATACCCGCTGCAGGTTTTCGAGATCCTCAGCACTCACATCCGCGATGCGTAACAAAGTGCCGGGGCAATCTGAGTCAAGTTCTGGAGTGGTGATGAGCGGCACGTTCAGTTCAGGCGCGCAGATCATGATGCCCAAGGCCAATCGATGGCGAGGTACCAGTAATGACCCCATAAACTCATTGGCGCGAAGTTCGGCAAAGTACACCGCTTGCTCATGAGGTCTGGGTTTTATCAGTGGATCAGCGACTCCATGATGGGCTAAATGTTCGGCAGTCTCCGTAGTGGTGCGATAAGCCTTATGACTTGTCTCCGGTTCATCAAAGAGTCCAGGGCCTTGTGCGGCTTGATAAAGCCAGCCAGGAGCATCGAACAATGCATGGCCTAGTTCATGCGCAAAAGTGCTCAGTACCAACTCCTCTGTGATGCTGTCAGTAGCAGGTGATACCGACAGCATGACGGCATCCGGCGCCCCTGGGTCAAACTCGCACAACCCTAGTACAGGTTGGTTTTGTTCATCGGTCAAGGCATGTTCAGTATCGATCCACAGATCGTAACCGATACCATTGACCTTAAGCCGATCCACACTAGCTAATGTAGCCAGTGGCATGGCATACGCATCCTCGGGTAGCAATTGCGCTCGAATGACGGACGCTAATTGTTCGACTTCGGTATGCTTAAGAAAATGGGGCTGAGCGTTTTGGTTACTACGATAATCAAGAACTAACTCTGCCATCTACTGGTCTCCAGAGGAATGCTTGCGATACATACGCACGATTTCTCCAACCTCCTTCTGCATATCCGGCGGTAAACGACTCGCCTCGATAAAGGCATCGTCAGGATTTTCTCCGACCAGTTCTGCCGCTTTACGAATCAGTTCATCTTTGGGCGGCTTTTCCATCTCACGCTCGATACGCGACCAATAAGCGGGTGAGATATCGAGTTGACGGGCAAAGTCGTTGAGCGCCATGCCTTTTGCCTCGCGTTTTTGTCGAATATAAGCCCCAAAAGCCATGTCATCACCTAATTGCGTCTTTCGTTAATTGTAACCAAATCTTAGTCCTGGATTTTTTCAGCGTCAACTGTTTTGTTAACGCGCAATTATTACTCTCTATTACCCTCCTTTGCTCATTTCTTCGGAAGAAAAGCGGCATGCTATGCATCGTTATTTCATTCCTTGGAGCCCTGATGAACACCCTCGAACTTGTCTCACCGGCCAAACTTTCTGCTACCGGTCGCGCGACTGAAATCGTTTCAATTTTGGTAGCGGCATTGCTTCGTAGCCAAATTGACGAATCCGTAGAGTTTGATCCTCTAAGTGGCAACAAACATCCCAAACAGAGAGCGATTCCACTTGGCTTTCTGCCTGAGCAGAGCGTTCATACGAACCGCTAACTACGGAGAACCCAAATGAATACCAATGAATCTATCGCGGCCCAAGTGGCCGCATTACCAACCCTACCCATCAAAGAACTCTGGGTTTTATGGGATCGTTTCTATCCCAGACGTCCAGAAAATCCCAATCGGCATTATCTGGAGTCGCGGGTTGCCTACAAAATTCAGGAAGAAGCCTATGGTGGTTTATCGGCCGACACCAAACGCCGCCTGGCCAACATCGGCATGCGCCATTCCAAGATCAAAATCCGAAGACCCGCGCAGGACCTTCAACTGGCACCGGGTACGGTGCTGATTCGGGAATGGGGATCGCAAGATCACCAGGTCATGGTCACTGCCGAGGGGCGTTTTGCTTATCAGGGTAAGGACTTTAAAAGTCTGTCAGCAGTAGCTCGACATATCACCGGAACCGCCTGGTCCGGACCCTTGTTTTTTGGTTTGCGCCGCAGTGGCGAGGAGTGGGCATGAATGAGATAGCGATGACAAAAGCGCGAAAGCGCTGTGCGGTGTATTGCCGTGTTTCCAGTGACGAGCGACTGGACCAGGAATTTAACTCCATCGATGCGCAGAAGGAAGCGGGGCATGCCTATGTCGCCAGCCAGCGGTCGGAAGGCTGGATTCCGGTGGCTGATGATTATGACGATCCTGGTTACTCCGGCGGCAATACCGAACGTCCTGGGCTCAAGCGACTGATGGCCGACATCGAGCGCGGCCAGATTGATATCGTGGTCGTCTATAAGATAGACCGGCTAACCCGGAGCCTTGCGGACTTTTCCAAGATGGTCGAAGTGTTTGAACGGCAATCGGTGTCGTTTGTGTCGGTCACCCAGCAATTTAATACCACGACTTCGATAGGACGGTTGATGCTGAACGTCTTGTTGTCCTTTGCACAATTTGAGCGTGAAGTCACCGGTGAACGGATCCGCGACAAGATCGCTGCCAGCAAACGCAAGGGCTTATGGATGGGTGGTGTGCCGCCGCTGGGTTATGACGTGGCCAATCGCTTACTGGTCATCAATGAACCCGAAGCCACCGTGGTCCGTCGGGTTTTCAACGAGATGTTGACCATTGGCTCACCAACCAAAATTGCCGGTGCATTAACAGCAGAGGGCATTACCACCAAGGCCTGGACCACGCAGGAAGGCCAAAACCGGGATGGTGCGCGTATCGATAAAAAGTATATCCACAAATTGCTGCGCAACCGCATCTACCTCGGTGAAATCTCGCATAAAGGTAACTGGTATCCCGGTGCCCATCCGGCCATCATCGAAGCCGGCTTGTGGGGGCAAGTCCATGAAGTCTTGGCTAGGGATCCCAGAGCCCGCGCAGGTGAAACCAAAATTCGCTCACGTACCGATGCGCTGTTGCGCGGTTTGTTATACGCCCCCACTGGGGAAAAGATGTATCCCACCTACGCACGCAAAAATGGCCGGCAGTATCGCTATTACGTGTCGAAGTCTGAGTCACGGTTTGGTGCTGCCGGTAAAACCCACGAACGCATTCCGGCCGATGAAATCGAAGCGGCGACAGTGGCACAGATCAAAACGGTATTGAGTAGTCCGGAAGCAATCTCGGCAGTCTGTTTACGCTTAGAAAAAACCACCGCGCCAATCGACGAGGCTAGTGCGGTGATGGGCTTGAGCAATCTTGGCGATATCTGGGAGCAGTTATTTCCGGCGGAAAAACATCGGATTGCGAACTTGATGATCGAGCGTGTGGATATGGTCGATGGGGGGTTGAAGGTTAAATGGCTGGAATTGGGATGGCGGACATTGATCGGTGAGTTTGCGCCGAACAGTATTGGCAGTGAATTGGTGGAAATGGAGGTCATGGCATGATCAACGAAGCCAATAACAATCTGACCAGTTTCGTGCCACTGGTTTTTAAGCAGCGTGGCGTACAAAGGTTAGGAACTAGTGAAGCACCAGCCCATGACACAACCTTTATTGAAGGACTCGGCCGCGCATTTTATTGGCAGCAGTTGCTGGATAACGGCACCATGAAAAGCGGCTCTGACATTGCGCGCCAGGAAGGCTTGCATCCTTCGACCGTCAACGAACTACTGAGGCTGACACTGCTGGCACCCGGCATCATCGAACAACTAATGGCTGGGCGCCAGCCACGTCGTTTAAATCTCATGTGGTTCCAGCGCCATCCATTACCCGTGTACTGGCAGGCTCAACATCAAATCATTGCCAATTTTGAATAGGGGAACACCATGTATAAAAAACACAGAGGGCTGATGACTGGAAAAGCAGTCAACTACATCATTCCCAAACCATCCGGCGGTGTGCAGATGGAAACGTTCATTCCTTGGACACTGGTCAAGCGAGGTGTCAGACGTCAAATCATCACACCGATCGACACGCCAGATGACTTCCATGAGGAAGCCAGGGTTGAGCAACAAAAGCGAAAGGAGAGTCAAGACTCTCCGTTATTACGGGCGCTTGGTCTGGCACATCATTGGCAGAAATTACTCGACGATGGTCAATACCGAACGATGACGGAAATTGCTGCCGCCGAGGGTATTGATCTGGGTCAGGCCAGCCGGATTGCTCGGTTGACACATTTGGCGCCGACTATTATCGAAGCGTGTCTGGCCGAACAAGGCTACGACCTAACGTTAGAACGTCTGATTCGGAGTGGTCTTCCTGTCGGTTGGTATACTCAGGCTCAAAGGTTTAAACATGAAACGAAAGACGACGAATGACAATAGGTGGCAAACGGCCAATTTCCGATATTTGCATGTGCAAATAGAATGACTAAACAATATTCAAAAGTCGTCAATCTTAGGTGTAGGGTGGACAAATCTGCCACCACAAATCACAAGTGTTATGCCGAAACCTTGCCTACCCAAGCGTCAGTATGAAGTTAGTAACGCTGGCATCATTACGTGAATCTATTGCTTACCTTCTGGCGTACTCCAACCTACCGGCAAGCTTTGCTATCAATTGATTGATACTGCTCAGCGTGGCTCAGGCGATACCCGCGCCAAGAGCCGGAAACACATCGCTGAATAACAAACCGATCAGCTGTTGCCCGGTCGGAGTCGACCAGTCCTGGGCTATTTCAGCTATGAGCGTGTTGGTCGCGGTGAGTACAACACCTGCATCGTGCATGCGCTGACGCGAGAATTCTTCGGAAAGGTTGCTGGGCGAGCCCGAAGCATCCATCACCGCTTGCACGGCAAAGCCTTCACGCGCAGCGTCAATCGCCGGGAAGATCAGGCAGACGTCGGTGGTCACACCCGCCATGATCAGTTGCTTGCGCCCGGTGGCGAGCACCGCGTTGTGGAAGTCCGGATAGGCCCAGGCGTTTACCACGCCGGGGCGCTTGATCCGTGCCTCGTACGCTTCGGTCAAGATCTCGGCGATTTCTGGAAGAAGCGGGCCTTGGGCGTTATTTTCCTGGCTGGATGTAAGGACGACTGGCATGTTCAGAATCTTGGCCATCTTGGCCAGCGCGATCGACTGTTTGGCGGCAAGCTCGCGGTCGATGTTCTTGATCAGCTGCATGGTGCCGACCTGATGGTCGATCAACAGCAGAGCCGCATTTTCAGCACTAAAATTTTCGTAATTCATCGGTTTCTCCTAACAAAATAATCGGGGCGACGTGCCCGTAAACGGGGGCTTCCTACCAAGCCCCAATAACTCAAAGCGAGCCGAATTCCCCACGTTGATAAGCGGCAATACGCTCCACTAGGGTTTCGGGTGATGCCAACGCTAACGAACCCTGCCAATGCACCGGTTGGCGCAACGGCAAACCGGAGAACACGACGGCCTTGGCATTGCCTAGCTTCGCCTTTAGCGTAATTTCACCAGATGTTTCCTGGGACGGAAAAACGGGCAGCCTAGGTTCGCTGGCATCAAAGACTTCGCCGTTTATCTCCACTCTGCCGAAGATCGGCATGATGAAAGCGCTGTGGCCGGTCGGTACAGGTATCGACAGATTGGCTCCCTCATCCAGCGAGATGTCGAGCAGGCAGACCTCCGTTGGCGGATGTAATGGGGAATGTGCATCGGCAAAGGAGCCCAAAGGTACGCGGACTTTCACGCCGGGCAACTGCACGATTGGCACGTCTTGTGGCTCAAGGCTTAATGCAAACGCTTCAGCGTTCTGCTGATCGGCAGCCAGGTTGACGAAGATTTGCAACATATGCACGGTCTTACCCGTTTCGGCTGGTACCTCGTTGTGCACGATCCCTCGACCAGCAGCCGTCCAGTGCAGACCGCCAGGCTGTATGTGGTTTCGATTCCCCAGCGAATCTTGGTTATCGACTCCGGTTTCCGAATCTAGAAACAGGTAGGATACCGCTGAAAAACCCGCGTGGGGATGCGGCTGGAAGGTTGGCGTACTGATCCAGGCATGATCGACACCGAGAAAGGGGTCAATCGGTTCGGCCATCTCGCCACCCCGGAGCGAGTAAGCGCGAAAACCGTTGCCGATATTCATGGGGTGTAATTGGGCGATATTACTCATGACCGCATGCCTCACTTAGCGTTGGTTTCGTTTAAAAACGGGTAATCGGTATAGCCTTGAGCGCCGGGCGTGTAGAAGGTGCTCTTGTCCGGGCTATTAAGTGCTGCGCCTTGGCGAAACCGCTCGGGCAAATCGGGGTTCGCCAGGAATGCACCACCGAACACCGTTGCGTCGGCACGGCCATCGACCAGCGCGGCTTCAGCCCGCTCTTGATCAAGTCCGCCACCCATCAGGTAGGCGCCGTTAAATCGTGAGCGTAACAGGGTGTGGTAATCGAATTTGGCACCGAACAGTGCGACG
>SXGT01880379.1_pt1 | contig 16271 bp, 16 predicted proteins | sample 3176221 | NCBI WGS metagenome assembly SXGT01 (sample SAMN11356862, study PRJNA531348) | freshwater metagenome | isolation source: freshwater sample F1-120 | place: China: Fuxian Lake, Yuxi | collected 2017-12-25 | reverse complement strand
GGGCCATCACGTAGTCGCGGGCCTGGTCATCGGCGCTGATGTCGACCTTCACGTAGGTGATGCCTGCTTTGTCGAGCGCCTTGAACGTCGCGTTGCACTGCACGCAGTTGGGCTTGGTGTACACGGTGATGGTGGGCATTGCGCCTGCCTTTCTAAGTGGATGGCCATAGCCTACCATCACGGAGAGGCGGTGTCAACCTGATTATGGCTCTGAGCTGCTGGTTTCTGTGCGTCTAAGGGTGTGGCGGGCTCGGCGTGAGCAGGGGTGCGGTGTCCGTGACCTTCTTCTTATCCAGGCGTAGTTCTGCTGAGGGGTACGCAGGCCGGGACCCCGGTGGATTGTGGGCAAGTGGTGGGTGCGCCAGAGTGCATGACCGCAGCCGCGTCGGCGGTTGGGTGAGGCGGGCCAGGCTCATGCGTAGTCGAGACCGCCCCCTGGCGGGGTGGGTGCAAGAGGGTGAGTCCACGCCAACGGGTAGTCGACAAAGGTCGACTCGGCGCGAAAGGGACGACCCGTGACTCCTGGCTTTCACGCCGCATGTGCTGCGGTGAGTTCGGCTGCGATGTCGCGCGGTCACGCTTGCTACCGTTTCGGGATGGCCGATTCGACAGCGGAGGTGTTCTCAGCGGCCAAGTTCACCCTTCGGGCTGCACAGACCGGTGTGACGTGGAAGGAGTTGGCGTCCCGGCTTGAGGTTCATCGGACGACATTAGGTGCCGTTCGTAGCGGACGCAGTGCACCGTCCACGGAGTTGTTGGTGAAGATGGTTGAGGTCCTTGGGGGGACACCGGAAGACTATCTCGATCTCCCCGAACGTCCGTCATGGACCTTGAAGCTGTTTCGGATGGTGGCCGGCTATACGCAGCACGCGGTCTCGGAAGCTCTTGGAGTGGCTCCGGCTGCGGTGTCGGGTTGGGAAACGGGCCGCTATAAGCCTCCACGTTCGGTCGTGCCGAAGCTTGCGAAGATGTACAGGGCGTCAGAGGCGGAACTGGAGGCGGCAGTGAGCCGCCACGGCGAGGTTGCCCCGACAGAAGCCTTGGTGTTGTGCGCCGAATCTGTGGTGCGGTTCGCCGAAGTCGCCTTGGAGGCGGTCGCGGCTATGCCCGCGGCATCCCGGCGCGCTAGGAGCGCACTGGTTCGTGAACAGTTGGAAGTCTCGATGGAGTCCCTCTCGTCAGCGGTTCGCGAGCTTCCGGACGAGTCCAAGCGGGCCCGCCTCGTTGGCGTGGTGCGACGACTGGCCGAACTACACGCGTCCGCGGAACCGTAGCGACGTGTAACCAATACACTTGATACACTCCGCTGGTCAGACGCCAGCAAGGGGGTGGCCATGTCTGTCGACCTACCCGACCAGGAGGGTGTAGCCAGCCAAACAGCCGGCCGCACCCTCGACCTCGCGGCGGCGGGACTCGCCTTGGCCCGACTCGCGGTTGAGGCCTTCGCCGAAGGGGCATCCGAGGTGTCCAACGCCCAGGCCGAAGCGGTACAGAAGGCTTCCGAGCAGGTCATATCCGCCATTGGCGGCCTACCTGGAATGCCGCCTGGGCAGCGCAATATTGCCGCCGAGATCTCGTGCGAACTGTCCACGCTGGCGACTGATCTGGTGGATGACTCCGACGTAGGGCTGAGCCCGGCCTAGGTTTCGCCGGGCGCGGATGTGAGCGCTTGCCCGATGATGCGTTGTCAACATGTTGAATACACTGCTACCGTCCCCGTCAACAATCACTTTCTGGGCAGGGGACCCGACAATGACCACTCCGATCCCGCTGTTGCGGGCCAAGATCGCCGCAGGCACAGTCGCAGCCGTCACGCTGGCTTCGGTGCTGACCACCGCGCCGGCAACCGCTACCACCACTGACCGAGCCCGCCCAGTCCACGAGGTGGCCATCTCATTGCTGGCGGAAACCAGCAGTGCCGCACCAGTGTTCGGTGTCGCCGACTCGCATCTGTACGACCTCGGTCCTGATGAGCTAGCGGCACGGTTGACCGAGCTGCGCAACTTGGGCGTCACGGATCTGCGGATCGCGGTGCCGTGGGTGTACATGGAGCCCGTCAAGGGCACCTACAACTGGGCGAAGATGGACGCCCTGGTGTCCACGGCAAGCGAGCTGGGTTTCACTCTGACCGGCAGCGTGACGGCGACCCCGACGTGGGCGGGCCTGCCGCTGGCCGGTGCCCCGGATCCGGACACCTACGCCGCGTTCGCCGGAGCGGTCGCCGCCCGGTACGGGTCGCAGATTGCAGCGTACGAGGTGTGGAACGAACCGAACGGCGTAATCTTCTACGCCCCAGTCGATCCCGCGGGATATACCCGGATGCTCAAAGCGGCGTACACCGCGATCAAGACCGCCAACCCGGACGCAATGGTACTCGCAGGATCGCTGGGGGCGACAACCAATGTCGCCGGGATCTCGGTGACCCCGCAGCGATTCCTGGCTGACATGTACGCCGCGGGCGCCGCAGGCTATTTCGATGCTCTGTCGTATCACCCGTATCACTACACACTGCCATTCTCCGCCGGGGCGGGCACAGCCAACACACCGCTGGACCAGGTGCGCAAGCTCTACGAGTTGATGGTCGCCAACGGCGATGGCGACAAGCAGATCTGGGCCACCGAGTACGGCACAGCCACCACACCCGGATGGGGTGTCACCCAGGCCGAGCAGGCCGCGCTGCTGCGCGACTTCCTCACCGCGTGGTCCAAGCTGCCCTATACGGGTCCGGCGTTTGTGTACACCTCTCAAGACGCGCAGACCGGGATTCTCAACCACGAGTACAACTTCGGACTCTTCACCTCCGACGGTAAGCCCAAGCCCGCCGCGCAGGTGCTTGCCGAACTGATCGCGGCCAGCGGTGTCGGTGAACTGCCCGACTACACCGCACCGCGCATGACGGCCGCACGGGACCTGTACTTGCAGCTCGCCTCGGTCGGTTTTGGGCTGGCCAACCAGGCGCTCGTTATTCCCAACGCTGCGATCGCCGTGATCTACAACCTGATGCCAGGTCCGCTGCGGCAGGCGTTCACCGCCGTGGCTAACGCGGTGTCGGCGGTCGTGGCTCAGGTCGCGATCGCGGTGACGCCGGTCATGGAGGCAGCACTCGGGTTGGTGATCCGCGCACTGCCGCAACCCTCAGTGCCCGTCTCAGAGCCCACCGACGATGAAACAGACGAAACGACAACAGGTGTGGCAGAGAATGCCGCCGACCGGGAGGGCACGGGCGAGACGGCCGGCGACCCCGGTGGCGAAACCACTGCGGTGCTAGCCGACGATGCAGACGCCCAGCTCATCAACGTGCCCAATGATGACGGCGGCCACGATCTGGTCAGCACGACGAACCCGGACACCGCACAGGAGACGACAGTCGATCCGGTGGACGTCGGGGAATCCCTGACCGCGCCAGTCGCGGAAACCGAACCCATCGCCGACCCGACTGAACCGAGCGAACCCGATACCGCGACAGACAGCGGCGACTCGACAGGCGAGACCGAAACGGTCAGCACCGATGAACCGGTTGACGACACCGACACCACGACCGAGGCTGAGCCCGATACGGGGCACACGTCAGGCGTCGACAACGCCACGCAGGCAGGCAAGCGCACAGACGAAGCCAGCAGCGAAGACGGTGCCGTGCAGTCTGACCGTTCGCCGCGGCGCGGACCGCGCACGGCCACGTCGCCATCACGGCAGCGGGCTTCCACGGACCGGGCCGACCGCGCCGAGCAACGGTCCACCCCACGGGGATCGGGACGTGACAACAGCCGGACCGGAACCGGCAAATGACGACTCCCCACATCCGCCGAAATACGCACTGGGCCAAGCGGTGGGCAGGGGCCACGGTCTGTGCGGCGCTGATCGCGGCGCCCACGGTGGTCATCAGTCCTACACCCGCGCAGGCCGCTGACTCGGTGTTCTACCTCTCGGGCACACGCAACAATCCCGCACCACAGCAGATGATCGATCTGGCCGACATCGGAGCGGCCTTTACCTATTTCGGTGAGCAGGCATTGCAGATCGGCTACGCAGCGGCACTGTTTCCGTTCCAGGGCGCGACCGCGTTGAACGCCTCGGTAGCCGAGGGGTTGGCGAACCTCGTAGCGGCGTTGGAGGCCGCGCCGCCCGGAGATCGGCTGGTGCTGATCGGGGTCTCGCAGGGCGATATTGTGCTGAGCCTGTTGGAGCAGGCGCTGCTCGCGGCGGGCGAGGCCCGCGACGTGCTGTTCGTGCGGATGGCAGGCCCGTCCGGGGACACCGGGGTGATGGGCCGCAACTGGGGCTTCAACCTGCCTGGACTTTCATTCGTCACCCGGCCAGACGAATCCCCGTTCGATCAGATCGTGCTCAACCACGAATACGACGGGCTCGGCCACTGGCCGGTTAATCAGCTCAACGTGCTCGCTGTCCTCAACGCGGTCCTGGGCACCCTCACCTTTCACAATCCCAACAGCTACGCCGTGGATCTCGCCAACTTTCCCTTGGCCGATATCACCACGACCGTGAATTCGCTCGGCGCAACCACCACGACCTACCTGATCCGGGCGACCGGGCTATTGCCGTTGCTGCGGCCGTTGCAGGCGCTCGGTGTAGACGAAGGCCTGCTCAATGATTGGCACCGGAAGTTGAAACCGATCATTGACTCCGCTTACGAGCCCGGTCGTGCCCCCGTCCTGGCGCGGGTGGTGCAATCGATGGTGCGCGTGGTCGTCAACGGCTTGAGCAGGGTGGCCGAAGGCGTGGGAACGGTTTTGCGCCGCATTGAGGCTGCGCACCGGCCCGGTACGGCGACCGCTGTCGATGCGGTGGGGGACGCCGGCGACCAGGCGGCAGCGAGCCGTGCAGACCATGACCCGGGATCGCCATCACGATCGCAGACCGCGCTGGTGTCCTACTCTCAGGAGCCGGGTCTTGATCCAGTACCAGACACTGATCCCGCAGTGTCGCAGTCGAATACGGAAACACTCGGCGAAACCAGCAGTGAGCCGACCTCCTCCTCCAGCGCACCGGCCACACAGGACCCACTGTCAGAACCCGCCACCGCTCCCGCCGATGATCTCGATGCCGACAGCGACGAGCCAGGCACCACGGGCCCACCCGGCCCGCAGGAAGACGCGACGAGCATTACTCGCGGCAGCGACTTCCCCACAGGCCACGACGACACCGCGGTCACACCCGCCGACGCGCGTGTGACCACCACCAGCACGCGCCCGCACATGCGGACCTCCAGGCAGGCCGCGAGCTCCGAAGCGGTGTCGCGGCCGCGGTCCCCGAAGACGGTCAGTGTGTCGAGTAGGTCCGGATCCCCCGGCAGCGGCAGCGACCGCGCCACTTCCACATCGGCACCGCGCGCGGACACTTCCCGCACCACGAGAGATTCAGGAACCGAATCGTGACCCTCACAGCGCTGGCCTGGCTAGTTGGTGGCGCGGGCGTGCTTTTCCTGTGCTGGGAGGCGCGTCGCCGGGCTCAGGCAGCCTCGGCCCACATCCGCCACTGCATTGACTCCTTCGAGCCCCGCTCACCGACCGGCGCGCAGGCACCCGAAACTCGCCCTGACAGCACTGTGGCGCAAGGGGACACTTCGTGATCGGGCCGGTCACTTTCTTTCTCGCCGTCGCCGCCAGCACAGCGATCCTCACGGTGCTGTGGGCGCGGCATCGAAAGGCGTCGAAGTGAGCGGCGCCGCGTTCATCAGTGGCGTAGGGCCGTGGTGTTCGGTCGTGATTCTGGTCGTGTCAATACTTTCGGCGATGGCGATCCTTGCTCGCTACCGCCAAGGCACCGAGGTGTTGGGGCCCGCGCTTCTCGCTCTTGCGGTTTCCGTCGCGGGGGCGGTGCTGGCACTGCTGGTCGTCTTGGTGCCCTACCTCCTCGCAAGCCCGCCCATCGATGACCGGGCGCTCGCTGCCGCCATCGGAACGCCACATTGGTTGTGGCCGGCCACCTTGGCAATCGTCGCCTGGGTATGGGTGCTCGCCTATTCCACCTGGACTATGCGCCTGTTTCATCGCCAGCAGGGACCCTCATCGGCCACTGTCGGCCGTAAGCGGAGGGTGTCGCATGGCTGACTCCGAACGGCCACCCCGAGAGCAACGACGGTTCAGCGACCGATCTGCGCCCGCCGTCATCATGATTCGAACCCACTTCGCCTACGACGCGCCGTCTGGTCGGGCACCGCGAGTGGCCCGCTACCACAGCCACATCACAAACTGCGGCGAATTCGGCAACGACACAACGCAATACAACCATGTAGGCGATGTCTTTCAGCGCATGGTTGCCGCCTTCGGCGACGACGCAGACCTCGAAGTGGTGATCCGGCGGGCCGCCCCGAACACCGCGGAGACAGATCCCGCATCCCAGTTAGAGAACAGAGGTCCCGAATGACGACAACACAGACCGCTGCGGACGCAGCAGCTCGGTCGGACAGCTTTGCCGCACAGCTGAATCGGCTGTTTTCCAGCATCTACCCTCCTGGTCGGGGGCCGTACACCAGTCAAGAGTTGGTCCGTTGGTTGGGCATGCGCGGTCTGGCTTTGTCGGCGCCGTACTTGTCGCAGCTTCGCACAGGCGAGCGAAAGCGGCCCTCTGAGCAAACGGTCGAGATGATCGCCGAGTTCTTCGGAATCCGAAGCGAGTATTTCACCAGTCCCGAAAGCGGCTACGGGGAATGGTTGGACTCCGAATTGCGCTGGCTAGAGGTCGCGCACGACCCCGATGTGCGGCGGCTCACGACGATGCTGACCGCCTTGGACACCGATACCCGAGAGCAGCTCATGTCCGCTGCCGGTATCTGAACAGCCCCAGCCAAACACCCTCTAGGAGCGTCAATGTCCACCACCTCGCGCCGCTTGGCCGCCACGGTCGTAGCCGCGGCCACCGTCACCGCGCTGACCACCGCGGCAGCCGTCCCCACGCCGCCACCCGCCCCGACACGGCTCGTTGAGGCGCAGGTGAACCTCGCCGCTTCGACTGGCGTCTATCCGATCGGACCCATCCCGCAGGCGTTCCGCACCCTGGGCATGGGTACCGCGCAGGACTTCCTCAACGGGATGGCGGGGCTGGCGCAGATCGTCCCTGGCGAGGCGGGGCAAGGCCTCAAGCAGACGGTGGAAAACCTCGCCGCCCTGGTCGCCGCACTGCAGTCCGGTGTCAATCTGCCGATCTTGGGCAACATCTCCATCCCGGAGATCGCCGTGCCGCCGATGGGGCCGGCCGGGACCGTCGACCAGATCAACACGTTGCAGTGGTCGACCCTGACTCAGGGCACGCTGTCGGCGCTCAAGACCGCGCTGGCCGCCGGTGACGCGGCCGCGGTCATCATCGGGCTGCTCGGCGACATCACCGGCATCGACACCGAGATCATCGAAACCCTCGTGGGAGACCTGCCGCTGAACGTTCCCGGCACTTGGGACGGGCCGTTCTTCTCCGACGCCGGCAAGTTCGCTATCGTCCCGGCAATCGGCTTGGGCGGCACCAACTTCGCGCTCGCCTCACCGACGCTGCTCAACGATCCAGCCTTCGCCAAGACCGCGATCCTGGCGATCGCGTTGCGCAACCCGAGCCGCACCGGCGGCGGGATTCTCTCGCTGCTGGACCCGCTGTCGTCTACGGTCGGGCTGAATCTGTCGAATGCCGACGGAACGGCGTCGCACAAGGACACCAACAACTGGGGTATACCGATCACCGTCATGGACGGCAACGTCACGGTGTGGGACTTCGGGGCCGCATACGACATCATCTCCGATGCCCCGTCCACACTGCTCAACCCGCTGGCGTGGTTCAACAGCGGCGTCGGCCAGGTCGCGCCGACCTATCTGCTGCCCCCGAACGTCGATGCGTTCTTCGAAGTGATCAGCGATCTCACCGGTGGCAACCTGAGCGCCGGGACGATCAATCACCTGCTCGACACGGCGGACCTGATGAGCCTGCTGCACGTCGACGTCGGCGCGGACGGCAACCTGTATGTCACCTACGACTCGGGTCGTCTGCCGCTGCTGGAACCCATCCAATTCATCCCCCGCACACTGAGTTACCTGCCCGGATTCGGATTCTCCACCACTCTGTCGGACTCTTTCGCCGATGTGCTCACCCAACTGGTCGCCCAGGGTTACCAGGACGTCAACATGACCGTGGACGCCGAAGGGGTGGCCACCTTCACCCGCGGCTGGGACATGGCCGGCACCCAGGCGAAGTTCTGGCAGAACCCCATCACCTGGCAGATGGGCCTGGAGACCCCGCAAACCGTCTTCAACTCGATCATCACCGGACTGCAGACCAATCTTCTCGATCCGGACAAAGGCGAGTTCGAGATCTTCGGCAACAAAGAGATCGGAAACCTGGTCTACCGCAACGCAGTCAGCGTCGCCGTCGCGCAGCTCATATCGCAGGCGCTGGAGCAAGTACGCGACACGCTCAATCCGATCATCAACGACGTGCAGGGTGGGCTCACCCCGCTCGCGAAGGCGCTCGATGAGGCCACTGGGCAGGTGAACAAGGTCATCGATGACGGCCTGGGCGCAATGACCGGCCTCGGAGTGGACCTCAACGGGCCGATGCTCGACGCGAACCGACTTGTCAACGAGGTTGGCGATGGCATCAACAACGGCATCCGCAGCATCTTCAATCTCAAGCCGATCGACTCGCCACCAGCCCTGGAATCGACCAGCGACAGCGCACAACATTCGCCAGCGGTGGTGTCCATCGGGCCCATGCCCGGCCACATCGCCGATCATCACGTGCACGGTGCGGTTGTCGGTCTGCACGACATCGAAGAAATCACCCCCCACCAGGGCGTCCTGCCGGCTGGGCCGGGACCGGGTGACGATATCGACGCCGGGGGAGTCCAGCAGCACCGGCGACGGCAGCAGGCCGCGTTCCAGCCGGGCGTTCTCCAGTGCCCGCATGCGACTGGAGTGCAGGTCGACGGTGACGAGTTCGGCGCGCTTGCGTTCGATGGCATACAGCACCGCGCGGCGCAGCGTGTCGGGCTTCACCCGGCCCTTGACCAGGTAGTCCTGGGCGCCCGAGGAGACCGCAGAAACCCCGAAGTGTTCGTCGGTGAGGCCGGTCAGCACAATGATCGGGACGGTGTTGTCGAGCCCGCCCAGCCGGTGCACGGCTTCCATACCGGTGGAATCGGGCAGATTCAGGTCGAGCAGGATGCAGTCGGGACGCTGATCAGTGAGGGTACGGGCGGCGTCGGAGACCGTCTGGGACCAGACGAAGTCGAACTCGCCGGCCGCATCGGCGATGAGTTCCTCGACCAGCAAGGCATCGGCGCGATCGTCTTCTACCAGGAGCAGCGACAGGCGCCTGCCGCCGGCTGCTGCGGCAACGTTGGGACCGGGAGAAGGCAAGGGGTTTTGCGGCGCGCGCATGGAATAGTCACATCCTCCACCTGGGGCTTTTCCCCGGTCGCGCAGTATCGCGTAATCGACGTCAACGTCTACGACCTTACCCAGGTACCTGATCTTGGATGCCCAAGTATTGACGGTTACGTCGCGTAGCGGCCTAGTTGTACTGACCTGAGAGGTTAGGTACGCGACTGGCAGGTGGTTGACCGCCGAGTGCGGTGTGGCCGCGGTGGTGATTGTAGGTGTGGAGCCATCGGGGGTACTCGGCGCAGCGTTCGGCGTCGCTGGTGTAGAGCCGTGCGTAGGCCCATTCATCGGCCAGGGTGCGGTGAAAGCGTTCGACCTTGCCGTTGGTCTGGTGCCGGTAGGGTCGGGTGCGGCGATGCTCGATATCACCGAGTGCGTCCCGGAAGGTGTGTGACCTGTAGCAGGATCCGTTGTCGGTCAACACTTTCCGTACTGTAATCCCGCATTGGTTGAACCAGGTGTTAGCGCGAGTCCAGAACGCGGCCGCGGTCTCTTTGCGTTCGTCTGCCAACAGTTCGCTGTAGACCAGCCGCGAGTGCGCGTCGATGGCGGTGTGCAGGAAGTGATAGCCACGTACAAGCCGGCGATTGCGGTGTTGGCCCGGCCCTCTGCTGGCCTGCGCGTTGCGGTTACCCACGCTGCGCCCCTGCATCCGCCAGCCACCGCCGGTGGGGATCTTGCCGACCTTTTTGACATCCATGTGGACCAGTTCGCCGATGGCAGCCGTTTCGATGCGGCGCACGGTCCTGCCGGTCGGGCGGTCCAGCCAGCGCAGCCGGGCAATCCCGTATCGGGTCAGCACTCGGTGCACGGTTGAGGGATGAATGCCGAGTAGGTAACCGATTCGGGCTGGTCCCCATCGGCGGATAACCCTGACTTTGATGATTCGGCGCTCGGTGCGGGTCGGCGTCTGGTGCGGGCTTCGGTGTGGTCGGGAACTGCGGTCGGCCATGCCGGCCTGGCCCAGCTCGCGATAGCGAGCAGCCCACCGTTGTGCGGTGGTGACCGCGACCTGGAACCGCTCAGCGGCACGGCGCAGCGACCAGCCTTCCTCGACGACGCAACGAGCCAGGCGCAGACGACCGGTTTCTGACAAAGGGGCATTACGGTGGGACACGAAGACCTCCGAGATGGTTGGTGCGTTCCTAGACAGCTCGCACTTCACTCGGAGGTCTTCTTCATGTCACCACGCCACGCCGTACTTAACGTCCGTGGTCAGTACACCTAGTCGGTGCGCGACGGGCGGCGATGACGTGATTCAGACGCTGAAGAAGGGATCGTCGAAGAGGTACAGCCACCGGCCGTCCTGCTGGCGGCGGGCGACTTCGGTCGTCGCCACTTCCACGGGTTCGGCGTCCGCCCCGGGGGTACGCACGGTCGCCGTGTTCGAGATGACGGCGACATCATTGAGGAGCTGCACTCGCCGTGGTGTCAGTCTGATCTGGCGGTCGGATTCGACGAGCGCGCTGAGCGCTTCCCGGATCGCGTCGGCTCCGGTGTCCAGCACGCCGGGGGCGGAGGCGAAGAGTGCCGCCGGTTCGTACAGCGAGGCCAGGCCATCTACGTCACCGGTGCCGAGAAAGCGCATGAACAACTCGGACAACTGCTCCGGACGGGTTGCCGTTTGTCGCTGCGACCGGGCATTCGCGGGTCGGTCGCCCCAGCCGGCGGCGTCGATGACGTCGAACCAGGTTGCTGCGGGGCTCGCGGAGTAGAGCAGTTGATGAACCTGACCCGGGAAGGTGAGCGGGCCGCCTTTGGCGGGATTCGCGGAGACTTGGCGCGCGATGGCCTCGGACAGCGCGTAGCCGAGGTTGTGGCGGGGCCACCTGGCATGGGCAAGATCGGCCAGGCCGGCGGGCAGCTTTTCCTTGTCGAGCCCGACGATATCGGCCCCGATCCCGATCTGGGCGATGGCTTCCACGGGTCCGAACCGGTGGGCCAGCCCGAGGCTGGTGTGCAGCGTAATCGCGTTCCACACGGTCTTCACCCGGGACTCCTCGACATCTCGGGCGCGTAGGAACGCTGCGGCCGCATCCGCCCCGTCGACCTCGAAGCGCTGCTCTCCGTTGGCGAAATCCGTTGCGCCCACATCATGGAGGACACAACTGAGGAAGACGAGTTCGTCGTCGAAGTCGGTCATGCCGCCGGCCTGTGCCAGGGCGCGGGCGAACACGTAGCTGCGCACGCTGTGGTTGTAGACGAAGTCCGGTGCCACCCCGGCCACGAAGTCCGCGGCTGCCACCGCGAGTTCGGTCTGGGGCAGCGCAATCAGCACGGCGAGGTCGCTGTCAGCAGTGGTCACGATTGGCCTTTCGTTGTCGGTGCTCGAAGTCTGTTCGGCGTCGGCGTCGACGGACAGTGGCCATCAGGACAGGTATCGGTAATATCCGGCCATGCCCACGATCGCAGTCCTCATCGCCGACCACGCCCTGGGGTTCGAGGCGATGATTCCGGGGCAGGTCTTTGGCATGGCAAACCTGGCTGTGGCGGAAACCTCCTCTGCTGCAGCGCCTTACGAGGTACGCGTGTGTACGCCTGCTCGTGCGGTAAGCACGGTCGCCGAGTGGGGAGGAGTCGAGATCAGCAGTCCGCACCGCTACGCCGACGCCGTCGGGGCCGATATCGTCGTGGTTCCCGGTGCGCAGACGTTCCTGGAGGAGCCCGACGGTGAACTGCTGGATGTCCTGCGCGCGGCGGCCGATCGGGGCAGTCGGATCGCGGCGGTGTGTGTCGGAGCCTTCACGGTGGCCGCCGCGGGACTTCTCGACGGCAGGCGCGCGACGACACACTGGCAGTGGGCCGACGTTCTCGCCGAGCGGTATCCGGAAACGACGGTGGAGCCCGGCGTGCTGTTCGTCGACGACGGTCCGGTCCTCACCTCGGCCGGTGTGACCTCCGGTCTGGATCTCTGCCTGCACCTGGTGCGCACGGAGTACGGAGCCGACCTGGCGGCCAGGACCGCGCGCCGGCTGGTGCTGCCCGCATGGCGCGACGGCGGTCAGGCGCAGTACATCGAGCATGTCGATCCCACTCGGGGAGCGAACCCGTTGCAGGCCACGATCGACTGGATGCACATGCACCTGGACTCCGATCTCGACCTGACGGCCATCGCCGCCCAGGCATCCATGAGTGTGCGGAGTCTCAACCGCCACTTCCGATCTCAGGTAGGTACCACTCCGCAGGCTCTGCTACTGCAGATGCGCGTGGACCGTGCCCGGCAGCTGTTGGAGACCACCCGGCTGTCGGTCGACCAGGTAGCCGCCCGGGCGGGATTCGGGTCGGTGGAGTCGCTTCGCCGCCATTTTGTCCGGGCGGTGGGACTCTCACCCCAGCGGTACCGCGCCGGCTATGTGGTATAACCATCCGTTCGGTCAGCTATCCTGATCTGCATGCCGCGTCCGGAGAATCCTGAGATCCGCCGCCGACTGCTGACGTGCGGGCTGGAGCTGATTTACGCCCGGGGCGTCAACGGCACCGGAGTCAAAGAGATCACAGATCTGGCCGAGGTGCCCAAGGGGACGTTCTACACCTACTACCAGAGCAAAGAAGCGTTCGTCGTCGCAGTTCTGGAGCACTACTGGCTCGAACTGCAACATCGGGTCGGCCCCGTGTTGAGTGGTCGCGGTTCGGCGCTGCAGCGACTTGAGCGGTACTTCACGGCGATCGCCGATGATCACGAGCGCCATGAGTTCATGCTCGGCTGCCTGGTCGGGAATCTCGCACTGGAAGTATCCGGTACGAGTTCGGCGGCCGCGGACAGGCTGCGCCGCATCCTGTCCGGTTGGGAAGAACAGCTGGCTGACACCCTGCCGTCCGGGGGTTCCCGGGAACGCCGGGAATCCGCGTGCCTGCTGATCGAAGCCTGGGAGGGAGCGGTCTTCCGCGCGAAAGTGGACCGTTCGCGAGATCCCTACGACCGCTTCGTCAAGGTCACCCTGCCCCGAGTGGTCGGTGCACTGGGCGCGCCGGTGTGAAGTCCGGTCGAATCAGCTATTGATATCCGACCGGTCGGTTATTTATGGTGGATGTGCCAGGCACTGGCGGTGACCATGAAGGGACCACATCCGATGACGACTGCCGCGATCTACGACGAGCCCACCGAGCCGGGGCTGCCCCCATCAGGATTCGAATTCGACGCGGCGCGCGCCGCGCTCGTCATCACCGACCCCCAGAACGATTTTCTGAGTCCAAACGGGGCGACCTGGTCGGTGTTCGGCGCCAGCATCAAGGAAAACTCGACCATCCGTCACATCGATGAACTGCTGTCTGCCGCAAAGGATTCCGGCCTCACCGTGGCCATCTCTCCGCACTATTACTACCCGTCGGACCATGACTGGCGTTTCGGCGGTCCGCTTGAGCGGTTCATGCACGGCGTCGGCATGTTCGCGCGGACGAATCCGCTCACCCTCGACGGTTTCGACGGCTCCGGAGCCGATTACCTCGATCAGTTCAAGGACCGGATCCTGGACGGCAGGACGGTCATCGCCTCACCGCACAAGCTGGTCGGGCCGCAGTCCAATGATCTTGTCTTGCAGCTGCGTAAGCGCGGGGTGACGCAGGTTCTTCTCGCGGGAATGGCCGCCAACCTGTGCACGGAAAGCCATCTTCGTGAATTGATCGAGCAGGGCTTCGAGGTTGTGGTGATCAAAGATGCGACCGCAGGCCCCCGACTGCCGGAAGGTGACGGCTATCTCGCCGCTCTGGTGAACTTCCGGTTTCTCGCCTCGGCCGTCTGGACCACCGCGGATGCGCTGGGAGCGCTCCAGCGGGCACGTTGAAACCGTCACAATCCGGCGCGCCATCGAGTCATATAGGGAACGCCCGGCTGGCCGTCGAGATGAACGGCTGGAATCGCATCGCCATCGCCAGCCACTATCCGGTGGGGCCCTGAGGCGCCCGAGCCCGGTTCCGTGCAGCGGTGCCGATCGCCATCGCCGACATCACCGATGCCGCGACGAATGCGGTGGTGAAATTCGCGTTGGTGATGATGAGCCCGAGTGCTGTCGCGCCGATTGCCTGTCCGAATGTCAGCGCTAAGAACAATATTGCCGTGCCCGCCGCGGAGGTCGCGGAGTCGATGGCCGAGGTCCACGCGATCAGCGATGACGTCGCGGCAGTGAATCCCCAGCCGAACGCGAGATAGGCCAGCAGTGCCACAAGCCTGAACTGTGCCGCGAAGGCCAGCAGCAGCAAGGCGGCGGTCATCACCGTGCAGGTCAGCATCCAGGCCGCGGTGGCGGGCAGTTTGGCCATCAGATGGGCGGTGAGGATCACTGCGGTGGCACCGATGCCCAGCGCGATCCAGGCGCCCACGGTGCCGCCCTCGGGCATCGTTCCTACGTCGACGAGATGGCTTCGGCCATAAGTCCACACCGCGCCGGAGCTCGCTCCCATGAGCGTTGCCGCGATGATGGCGTGCTTGTGGTCGGCCAGCCACCGAGCCGACACGGTGCGTGCTGTCCGTGGCGGCGCAGCTGGTCGGGCGCCGGGACGTCGGTCGGCGGTCAGTACTGCTGCGGCGAGGCCGGCGGTCACGAATCCGGTCACCGTCCAGGCGACTCTCCATTCGGAGGCGACCAGCACTGCCAACACCGCGGCACCGATCACGCCCGGCCCGGTGCCCGCGTTGACCGTGGACTGTGCGCTGTCGGCCTGTCGGGAGTCGATATTGCGGTACACGATCGTCACCAGCGCCGGGGAGGCGAAACCCGCACCGGCCGAACTGAATACGGCGGCTACCCCGAACTCGGCGGCACTGCCGGCGGCGGCCATGGCCCACGCGCCGCCACAGGCGGTCACGGCGGCGGCCACGATCAGTGCGCGCGGAGATCGGTGCCCGAGACCGAATCCGGCCGCCGCGGCCAGGCAGTAGACGAGCGATGAACCCGAGGAGATGTAACCCGCCGCCGCCGCGCTCAGGTCGAGATCGCGCTGAATGTCGGGAAGAAACAAGCCGTACGCCAGTCGCACCAGGCCGTAGGTGGCGGCGATGAAGCATGTCCCGAACACCACGACGGACATTGCCCGCCCAGATCCAAACGAAAACGATCGTTTCACTTTTTCGAGTTTAGAGTATCGAACATGCCGATGCGCAAGGGCTCGGAGAACAAGCTGCTCGATGCGGTCGACGACCTGATGTTCACATCGGGCATCGAGGCCACGTCGGTCGATGCGGTGCTGGCGCGGGCCGGGGTGTCGGCAGCCACCTTGTACCGAGGCTTTCGGAGCAAAGAAGCCCTGGTGGCCGCCGCTCTGGAGCGCCGCCAGCAGCGCTGGCAGCAGGTGTGGGATGACGCCATCGACGCCGCCCGCAGCGACGAAGAGCGGCTACTCGCGGTCTTCGACGCGTCGGACACCTTCGCCGACACACCGCATGGCCGGCGGTGGTGCGCCTTCCTTGGCGCTGCCGCCGAATACGCGCACCCCACCGCGGAGATCGCCGCAGCGATCAATCGCGATACCGATCACCTGCGGCACACACTGCGCCGGCTTGCCCAGCAGCTACCGTGCCCCGACCCGGACGGTCTGGCCGAAGCAGTCCTCACCGTCTTCACCGGGCAGCTCGCTATGCAGCTGCGCGGCGGTCCGCGCGATCGGGCGGGGATGGGACGGCAGATCGCCGAGACCGTCGTGTCGGCGGCGGTGGGGAAGCGGTGACCTGATGAGACGCTGGTGCCCCCGGCATGATTCGAACATGCGACACCGGCTTTAGGAGAGCCGTGCTCTATCCCCTGAGCTACGGGGGCGGTCGTGGAACTTCGACCGAGTCCAGGGATGAAGCGTCCCACCCGGCTGGTGTATTCCGCGTAATGCAAGCCGTGCGTCCGCCGTAGATAGGGCTCTTCAACTATCCGCACCTGTAGCTCAATGGACGTGGCCAAGGTGGCG
>SXGT01796862.1_pt1 | contig 16271 bp, 11 predicted proteins | sample 3176221 | NCBI WGS metagenome assembly SXGT01 (sample SAMN11356862, study PRJNA531348) | freshwater metagenome | isolation source: freshwater sample F1-120 | place: China: Fuxian Lake, Yuxi | collected 2017-12-25 | reverse complement strand
GGACACCACTGCGAGTCCCAGAAGTGCTTGAGCTTGGCCAAATAATGGGCTTCGTTAACATCTGGCGGCGGCCAACCCGCCTGAACAAAGAATACCAAACCGATCAGAACGATCTCCACCGTCCGCCGAAGCCCCCAATGGTGCCCAACGGCTCCGGGGACATCGAGGGTGGCAACTCTATCTTCCATGAAGCATCCAAGAAGGCATGACCCGACGACTTCGCACCGGCAATTCAACCCACGTCACCCCATGCTAACTGCCCGAGTCAAACGTCCACAATAGGGATCCGCCACCACTGTGCAAACGCCGTTCGAACAGTTAAAACTGGGGATCGGTGTCACCATTTTCCCATAGCATTCGCAACGGCGTTGACGTCCCAACACTTCGGAGAAATCACCATGTCACAGACACACAGAATCGCGGCGGCCGGTCGAAATCTCGGGACCATCATGTCGAGGTTCGGGCAGGCTGGCTGGCGGCGGGCCGCACTCGGCGGGGTTGTGTGTCTGGCGGCGGCCGGGTGGTGCCAGGCCGAGGAAGCCAGGAAATCGACGTCCGTTGCGGGCTTAACGCCGGTGGATGTGTTTGTGTCCGGCCAGGACGGTTACAATACCTACCGCATACCCGGTATCGAGGTCGCGGCGGACGGCACGCTACTGGCGTTCGCCGAGGCCCGCAGGCTTAATAGCAGCGATCCGGGCATGGAACACAATGATATCGACTTGGTGTTGAAGCGCAGCACGGATGGTGGCAAGACGTGGTCGCCGATGGTCGTTATCGAGGATCCGGGCGAGTACTGGTCGGCGGCGAATCCCGCAACGGTCTTGGATCGAGACACGGGTAAGCTCTGGTTGCTATATCTTCGCTGTCGGCCGGATCGCAGCACTGATAACGCCCGCCCTGGGACCGATGATCATCAGATCATCGCGCGTTTCACCACCGACGCCGGCCAGCATTGGTCCGAACCGATCGACCTGACAACGGCCTCACGGGACATGCAGAATCCCAAATGGCGCAGCACGGTAATCGGCCCCGGCGGCATGATTCAGGATCGCCATGGGCGGTTGATCGCTCCCGCCTGGATGGTGGACCCGTTCACGGTATTCGCAATCTACAGCGAGGATCACGGCAAAACGTGGCAACGTGGCGCTATGGTTCCGGGTGGCCTGCACGGCGATGAGAACCAGTTGGTTGAGTTAGCAGACGGGACGATTCTCATGGATTTCCGCCAAGGCGACAACGTTCCGCATCGTTGGTTTGCTGCGAGTCACGATGGTGGCAAGACGTGGGACAAACCGCATGCGGGCCTTCCCGTATCACAAGTCGCCTGTGGAATCGAGCGACTGTTGAGCAAGTCCGCGGGGGATGACCATGACTGCATCGTTTGGACCGGTCCTCGAGGCCCGGGTAGGAATAACTTGGTCGTACGAATCAGCCACGACAACACCCGTAGCTTTCCCACGGAAAAAATGATTGCCGAGAACCCCGCCGCCTATTCGGATCTGGCGCGCATGCCCGACAAGAGTGTTGCGATACTCTACGAACGTGACAACTACGGTTACATTACGTTCTTGCACCTCACCGAGTCGTTCTTGCACGGAAAGCCTTAGGCCTTATAACGCGTCGGAATCGGCTAACGGCTCCCCATCGACGTTGACAACGTCGATGGACAGTTGATCGACCACGTGCAAGACCGGCAGCAACAGGCTGAGCATACCTTCGGCTGACAAGCTCGATTGGGCCAGCTTTAGGTAGGCGGCGCTGATGCCACCCCGCCCCTGGGTGCTGTCGAGCGGAATCCAGCGGTCGCGGATCCAGACTTCGTTCCACATGTGGTAGGCGAAGCCCTGTTCAGCCGGATAGTAGACCAGTCCGACTGCCACGCGCGTGGGGATCTTGCGAGCGCGGCAGACGGCTGTCAGCAACACCGCGTGTTCCGTACAATCCCCCTGAAGGGTGCGCGCTACATCCGCCGCCGAGTCGAACGCCGCGGAATAGTTTTTCTTTTCGATCCGCGCGTGCACCAGCTGCTCCAAAGCCACTGCGAGTGCCCAGGGTTCTAGATTATCAGCCGATACTCCGGCGGCCAGCTCCAGCACCTTGGCATCCTCGGTCTGTACCAAGCTGTTGGCGGCTAAGTCCGCTGGTGTTGGCGGTGATGCATTCGGACTTGGAGACGAGTGATCGGGACGCAGGGCCGTCACAGTGACCTCGGCCTCATGAGCTCCGCGGGCCTCGACACTCTGTCCCATGCTGTCGGGAAACACGTCCGCAGGCTCTCGATCTCGCAGGCGGACTCGATAGACCACGCGCCGAGACTCATGGGGGGCTGGCCAGGGGCGATCGATGGAGACAACCAGATTGCTCCCCAGGTCGTATCCTTGAGTCTCAATGGGAGCCTCGGCCAATTCCCGTGTCGTGCGAAAGGTTTCCCAACGCATGCTCGTTTCAAATTGTTTGAGGATCTCCCCCTGCTCGTCGATCCACAGCGTCGAAGGGAGACGATTCCCGTCCGGCAGTTGGGTCTGCAACTCGACTCGCAATAAACGCTTCTCAGTGTCCAGCAATGGGACCAACTCCCAATCCGCGGCGGTCAGCTGAAGTTCGACCGGCACGACGGACGGCGGAACTGGGATGATCGAATACAGGACTCGATGCTCACCGGGCTTCAAGGGTGCACTTCGCAGGGAGATATCCAGCGCCGAAAACCCACCACCAGCGGCCGGCCAGGAGAACTGTTGTGATTGCGGTCGACCGGAAGACGTAGTCACCACGTTAAGCTGGTCCTTCTCGACTTCGCCTTGCGTTACCGTCTCACCACCACCAGTCGGAATACGACACTCGAAGTGCTGCAAGGATCCGGCTGGTGTCTCCACGCTGGTTAAGACCAGATTTTGTTCGGTGGATTCACCAAATCGCTGTAGGACAAGTTTCAGATGCGACGTGATTTCGTGCCGCGTGTGGCCGTTTTCCTCGACGGGCCGTATGCGTGTCGAAATGGCACCGACCTTAGTTCCCCCGGCGAAGATCACATCCCAGGTCTCACGCTCAACGTGATCCGTATGCACCCCCTGAGGGGCGGGATCCGCACGATCCGCCAAATTCGGGGCACATCCGAGGGACCATAGGAGGAGCAGTCCCCAGCCCATGTTTCGTCGCCGCCACATTGGCCCTTCGGAGATTGATCCGATTTGCCACGGGCGACCCGCAGGGCCGTTGCTATCCGTCTTGAACATGGGAAACTCCAACCGCTAACGCAATGCGAATACGTTGTCCGGTGATTGTCGAATGCTAAACTTCCTCATCGGAGAACGCCATGGGGCATCCACGACGTGGATGGGTGGCGATTAGGCCCGAATTTAGCGCAGCAGCCGTGACGTGCAGGTCCTGAGGGAAGGGCCGATTGTACCGGTTGTGGGAGAGTGGGGTCATGGGGTTCCTGAAAGACTATTTCACCAACGTCTTCCACGAGCGGGAAACGGCACGCACGACCAATTCGTTCGAGCGGGTGTCGGAAGACATCCTGCAGCGGCACCTCGAAGTGAACCGCTATGGCAGTTTTACACTAACCGACGCCGTGCGACCGTCCTTTGATCTCAAGGTTGTCCCCTCCGAGGGTTACAAACACGACCAATACGAAGACGACCAAGGTCGCGGAAATATCCCCGTCTTGATGACCGCCATCTCGCGTGAACGACTGTTTGAAGTCTTTATGGATCTCCTAGATCCGCTCGGCAATACCGTGGACGTGGTACTGGAAACCAGTCATGGCTCGCAAGGCTCGTCCCACCGCGACTTGTATCGCGAGCATTTGGACATGCCGGTACTGAAGAGCTTGCTCTGGGACCATGAGGACCTGCTCACCAACGACGGCTGTTGCGGCATCGCCATTCTAAATCCGCAGGTACCTCACGAAATTCAGTTTGACGAGCATAAACTGCTCATCGTTTACAGTCATGCACTCGACGAATTCCAAGACATCTTGGATCGGCACGACATTCCCCGCAACGAGCAGATGCGGTTCATAACCGAGGCGGAACACGTGCATAGTTCCAGCCAGCACTACCTAGAACAGTTCGAGATCCTACGTACGCAATTGGGAATGGATATCGATTACTGAGGATCGGCGTCGTCATGATGGATGCGGTTCCCTGATCACTTGAGCCGATAGACCTGGTCCCCCCAGCGAACGATCACGTCCCCTTCCAATGCCAGTACCTGTCCGGCTTCGCGCCCTCCGCGAGATAGCAATTCCCAGGCGCGATCGCCCAACTTGTCGATAACGACCGCCTGGCCGATTTGGTCCTGGCTCAGATGGGCATCCAGCCACTCCCCCTTTTGGCGATAAAAGGTCCGTGCGCCAATAGTTTGAATGCGGACCGGTGCGACGGGGCGCTCCGGATCACCTGCCACCACGTTACCCGCCCCGTCTGCAGTTGCAAACGCCGGCGCTCCCACAGCGTCGACAACCTGCTCAGCCAGTTTCAGGCCGGCCTTTCGATCCCGCTGCTCGAACGCGTACCGTCCTTCTACCCGCAGCAAGTCCGACACGGCCTTACCGACTCGTTCTCTGGCCAACTCATCGGTTGCTACGGGCAGATCGGTCGCCAAATACGATGTGTAAGCCGTCAGGATTCCATGACGAGTTGCCAACGCCGTCAGCTCATTGATCAACTCTTGGTTCTTGCCCGATAGGTCCAACTCATCGATGATCTCCCCCACGCGACGCATCGCCCACAACTTGGGAATGAAGGACCAAAGCTCCCCCGCCTGCTCGGACTGCAACTGAATGGGATATTCCGTGGTGTGTACCGCGTCATGGACCCGGCCCGTCAAAATGGCCGTGGCAGGTCCCGCTCGTCGATATCGCCCAAGTATCACACAGGGCTGTCCGGAAAATAGATCCGTGACGTCGCGCGGATAGATGCGGTTGAAATCTTGATCCGCCGCCGGTTGGCCGTTCGACGCAAAGGTGAACTTCGCATCCATGAGCACCGGACTGTCAATCCGACGATAAACCTGCCCCGTTACTAGCTCCAAGTCCTCATTCGGCCGCACGTAATGACTCTGACCGTAGTTGGCTATCGTGATCCGGTCCAACAGGCGACTATTGACGTCGTAACCGACGCCTAAGGTCAGGATCCGAGCACGGCATTGGTTATGGCTCCGGGCATGGGCTGTGATTTGGGCCTCTCCCGTCTCACCAGCGGTCGGCAGGCCGTCCGTAAGGAATAGCACGTAGTTGGGCCCAGGATTTTGGCCCAGCTGGTCCAGGCACTGGATCAGCGCGCCGTCGATATTGGTGCTCCCCCCCGCGAAAATCCCATCCACATACGCCAGAGCGGCTTGACGCGTTGCATCGTCACAGCGCTGTAGTTCGGGGCGAAATAAATCCACGTGGTTGTCGTAGACCACAAGATTGAACCGGTCCACCGGACGCAGATTGCGCAAGACAAACCGTACGGCCTCCTTGGCCTGGTCGAGTTTCGTGCCGCTCATGCTCCCCGAGCGATCCAACACAAACACAACTGTCTTGGGGAGCGGCTCACTTCGCGCTTCGGGGAGACCCGAGGTAGCCATCAGCATGAAATAACCCGCATCGTCACCCGGTGGCCAATAGCTCAAGCACCGAGCGCTGACCGCTTGCTTGTCAGCGTCAAAAATAAGTCGAAAATCGGTGGTCGGTACCTCGTTGGTCCCTCGGTAGTGGGCCACTGCTTGTTGCGGATTCGGCCGTTCTATCGTCACGCGATGCGTCGGGCTGTAGACGTTTTTAATGGTGTCCGGACTGCGCATCGAAATGTCAATCGAAACCTTGTCCAACGGTTGCTGCGAGTACTTAGCGGTACCCAACGGCAACACGAAGTCCGTCGCGCCGTCCTGGACACGACATAGTTGCGCATAACTCAGGGTTACGGTCCGCTCCGCGCCGGCGGGAACGGGAAAGATACTGGTTTGATAGAGCCCGTGTGCCATGAGTTCCAGCAAGGCGGGATCCCGTTGACGCTGCAGGTACGATTGATAGATGCGGCGTGCCTCCTCAGCCGGCAATAGCTTGGCCGGGTACTCTTTGCCGTCCACCATCAAGGTCATCTGCTCAATGGCGCCGTCATAGGGAAGCGGAAAGACGAATCGCGTTTCCAGGGGTCGGTTGCCAGTGTTTTGAAACGTCTGGCTCATCTGCACGCGGGCAGCTGGGCCGTCCAATGTGGCCTGAACCGACAGTTCCCGCAAGCGGTAGGTGGCCTGCTCCGGTACTGGGTGGGGGAGCGGCTCGGGGGGCCAAAGGTGCGGCGGTTTCGGCAGGCGAAACTCCTGGTCCGGCCGTTCGTCTAGCAACACGCCCTGGGCGCCCACACCGACCGCCATCGTGAAGAACAGTCCCAGCCCAGCGGCGACCCCGGGCCATTGCTGATACCAGTGCTTAGCGAACATGATAAATCCTCCCAAGACGGGCCTCGCGCCTCCAGCCACGCTTCTTGGACGCACTGCGACAGAGAATCGTTCCGAGAGAAACGAAAAAACGGAGCGGATGGCGAAGGTCCACAGGCTGGAAGCCTATGCCACTGAGAGAGTGGCGGCAGGCATCTTGCCTGCCGATGAGGGGATCTAGCTGATCATCACAGGCGAGAAGCCAATGCCACTTAATAGCAAAGGCCGGTCTGGTGGGATTGAACCAGGCCGGCCTTTGGAGACGAAATACGAACTTCTACAAAAACGGCGTCCGACCTTAAAACCGCAGTTCCGCACGGGCTACCAGACCATCGAACGACAGCCCGTCATTCAAGTTGAGCAGATTGTTACGCTGTATGGCGTTGATGAACTCATTGGTCTTCACTGCATTCAACCAAGTGCTGAACACATAACCGGCGGAAAACGTCAGGCAGCCGCCAGGACTCGTCCAGCCCAAGCCCGCCTCGAAATCCAGGATGGTGACGACTCGGCCCGACCGCCAGTCGGTGCTCACGATCACCGGATCAAAATTGGTTCCTTGAAAGTAGGTACCGTTGAATTCACCTCCAACAAAGCTGGCGGCGGTCTTGCCATAGGCATGCCAGCAGCTGCGGCACGCCATGCGTTGGCCGTCCAGACCCAGTCGAATACCGCCACCTTCGAAATCCAGATCGGTTGTCACGGTTTCGATTTCGTTATTGATGAACTGCGAATTGAAATTCTGCTCCAATTTGGCGTATCGGCCACCCCATTCGTAGTTCACCGCGTAGGTGTTCCCCTGCATCAAGATGTGTCGCAGGCCGAAATCGGCCAAGTTGTAATCGATGTCATGCGTTGCGGTGGCTGAATTGAAATCGGTCTCCGCACTTTCGCTGGACGGATGAGCCACATTCGAGTGGATGACGATATCGTCGTTGGCCCGCGCGATGGAGTCGGTCGTGGAACTTTCCAGCTGGCTATAGCTGAGGAAGATGCTGCGGCAGGGATCCAGGGCTAGATTCAATCCGACACGGTAACCCGGTTGATAGTCGGGGTCCACCACGCCGTAAGGCCCAACCTGGATGGGTGGGCCACTATCCGGGTCGGTGATGGGGCCGTCGATGGGCACCGCGTAGGCAACTTCAGCGTCACGGGGACGCAGATACAGATACTCGCCGAAAATGATATGGCGATGCGACCAGAGGCTACCACACCCACTATCACAGGGGAAACACGCGCCGCCACACATATCGCCGCAACTGCCGCACGCATCGCCACAGCTGACACCGCACGCATCGCCGCAACCACCCCCGCCATACGCGGCCGACATGTCGTAGCCCGCGCCGTCATCCGATATTGTTTCCGCATGACTGGCTGCCACCACGGCACTTTTCTTGCGGTCAGCACCCTGAGCCGCCGAGGCCGCTAAAAGGCCAATCAGACAGCAGACCGTAAGGGAACGATGAGATCTCATGCTATCAACCCTTTATTGAGATAAAGACCGTTGCGTGGCACGGGCTTGGCCCTGCAACGACTACTACAATCCGTATGATTGTATCGACGGGTAACCTCGTTAAATTCAGCAGAAGTCGTAAAACCGTCAGAATGCAAACGCTAGCGACGCCCGATTGGGCAAGGATTCAGAGAATCAGCATGGCATCGCCATAACTGTAAAACCGGTAGCGCTCGCGAATTGCCTCATCATAGGCGGCGCGAATCAGTGCATCCCCGCCAAAGGTCCGTACCAGAACCAACAACGTGGATCGAGGCAAATGAAAGTTCGTCAACAGGCCGTCGATCGCGCGGAATGTGTAAGGGGGCCGAATGAAGAGGTCCGTTTGCCCCGACCAAGCAGTCAACGATCCCTGTGCATCGGCCGCCGATTCCAACACACGAACGGTGGTGGTGCCAATCGCGATGCGGCGTCCTCCACTCAGGCGGACTTGCTGGAGGGCTTCGACCGCCGGCGACTCGATCCGACCGAATTCAGCGTGCATACGATGCTGGTCCAAGCTGGTCACATTCATGGGGCGAAACGTGCCAATGCCAACATGTAACAGAACGCGAGTATGACGGATGCCCGTGCGACCTAGCTCGTCCAAGAGATTTAATGTCAGATGCAGCCCGGCCGTGGGCGCGGCCACCGAGCCCGGCTCGCGGGCGTAAACCGTTTGGTAGGCCGATTGGTCATCCGGTATCATCTGGCCACCGCGAATATAGGGGGGGAGAGGGACGCGCCCTAGCCGCTCCAAGATCGCCAGCGTTGGCTCGTCGCATTGCGGCGCTACGGCCCATTCGCCCGCACCTAGCTGTGACAACAGACGGATCGAAATCGCGGGACGCGAATCACGATCCTCGAGTTGAATGAGTTCTCCCGGCTGCAACTTGCCTCGCGTCTTGGACAGAACGCGCCAATGGCACCCGGTGTCCTCGGCCAAAAAAAGTCCCTGCCAGCGGCCTCCGGTCAACACGCGGTGACCGCTCAGCCGGGCCATCAGCACACGCGAATCGTTCAATACCAAACAGTCGCCAGGGTGGAGTAGCGCCGGTAGATCGCGAACATGCGCATGCTGCCACGATTGGCTCTGGCGATCAATCACCATCAAACGCGCATCGCTCCGCACGGCCAACGGCTGTTGGGCGATCAGCTCGGCGGGCAGGTTGTAATCGTAATTCGTGATTTCCAGCATAGCCTCTCACATTGCGGCAGGCATCTGTCTAAAATGGAGCTTAAATGGCTTTCAAAACAACGGGTTCGCGCCCCCAGTCGCGCCATCTGGATGTGCTCTTGGTCATTACCGAACTCCGCGTTGGCGGCGCGGAACGCTGCCTCATGCACTTGGCACTCGGCTTGGCCGAACGTGGATTCGCCGTGGGGGTCGTCTCCTTGGCGTCTCCACCATCCCCCAACCAAGATGCACTCGTGCGGCAACTGCAACTACGGGAAATCCCCGTGGAATTCCTGGGCGCGGATCGATTGTATCAGGTGAGCCGCGCCATCAGGGGTCTGCGACGTCTGATCCGCATCCATCAACCGCGCTTGGTGCATGCCTTCCTCTTCCATGCCATCATTATAACGGCACTGACGCCGACGGGTGCCCCCGACCGAAGTCGCATCGCCGGGTTGCGAGTGACGGAACAGCCGGTCTGGAGAAAGTGTCTATTACGAATCTTGCAAATGCGCTTCCAGCGCTTCGTATGCGTTAGCCAATCGGTCGCGGATCACGCCCATCATGGCATTGGCTTGGACCTAGCCAAGCTGACCGTGATCCCCAACGGTGTCGCCGTACCCGCACCATCGCCGATCCATCCTGCCAGCTGGGGAGACTTTGGCATCCCACACGATGCGCCGGTGATCGTGGCTGTCGGCCGATTGGCCTATCAAAAAGGCATGGACCGCTTGGTTGAGCTGGCCCCACAGCTACTCAACGCACTGCCGCAACACCATCTGGTCATCTTCGGTGATGGTCCCCTACGGGCCCAGCTGATGGACCACATTCGGCAAACACCGTTGGCGGATCGAATCCATCTCATCGGTTGGCGTCACGATGTGCGAGAACGACTCGCCAACGCCAACACCCGATTATTTGTGCTCCCCTCTCGCTGGGAAGGGATGCCTCAGGCCCTGATGGAGGCCATGGCCGCCGGACTACCTATTGTGGCCATGCGGGTCGAAGGCGTGGAGGAAATCCTCGGGGATCCGGATCTAATCGACATACAAACCGTACCCCTCGGCCCCCATGAAGACCTCGCCTTCACACGACGCATCGTCGCCCTGACCACCGATCCCGTTGCTGCAGAATCGTGCGGAATTCGCAACCGCCAGCGCATCACCACGCACTTTGGCCTGGAACCCATGGTAACCCGGCATATCGGACTTTATCAAACGGTCGGAAAAGAAGTGCCCACGCATCGGTCCTAGCATCAAGTGAGAGTTCGGACCGGCCAAGGGCTGACCGCGGCCACTACCCGCGCCTCGGCCAGCGTGGGCACGATCACCCAGGCGTCCGCTGGCGACAGCTCGTCCAGCGCCAGATCGCCCCAATGCCTCCATTCTTGCTCGACCGTCCAATCGACCAATTGCCGCCCCTGCTTGCCACGTGTGGTTGACAATTGAAAATAGGGACGCCATTGAGGTTGCAAGGTGCTCCAGCGAGCATCGTCGGCGTAGATCACGGGACGGGTGCCGCGGGCGACGAGCCAATCTCGGCGAATGGCGATGGCGTATGGTTCAAAGTCCCAATGGCCACGATGTGGCCGAAACGTGTGCAACTGGGCTAACTGTGAAACCGTCGCTGCGGTGAAACTCACCACCGAAAGTCCACCGCGAATCGTGCGCGAAGTGGCGAGGATACGACGCTGCCGCAGGATGCGCACGAGCGTGGCACCGGCAGACGAGTCATGGGACGACGGTTGCATTAATTGTCGATCCAGATGCTGTTCCTTCGTTTCATCGGGCCAGGGCCCACGGCCGGATCGTGTGCAATGGATCAAAACCGCCGATTCATCGCTGTGTGCGTCTAGCTCGGCCAGCGGGAATCCAATGCGAGTGATGTCGCGTTTTGTTGACAAAAACCCGCCACTTTGTTCGTCCTTGTCCTCTTCGGTTGGCGACGAATCGGTGGAATCGGCTGAGCCCCCCCCAAAGAAAAACCATCCAACGGCACCTCGTCGCACCAGAGGTTCGGCCAATTCATAAGGCACCAGCGATGGCCCCAGCGCCAGCCAAACGCTACCTGGTGGGCAGGCGGGGCACATGAGCCGTTCTTGGAGCAGCCGCACTAGGTTCCCGTTCGGCCGTAAGGAAAGCACTCGCACCTGATCGCTGGCCGCGACGACGATCGCATCAGCCCAGGGCGGGGCCCGATCACTGGCGGCCAGTCTCTCCTGTGAACTCGCGACCGAACTCAGTTTTTTGGGCAGCAAATACCCACAGTATTCCGATACGGATTCCACTCGAGCCGTCACTTGTCGGATATGGCGCAGCCAACGAATCAGCGAAACCGACGCCCCAGCGGAACTGGGCGCCGACAAGCGTATGGTCTTCAAGCCGATGTGTTGCGCGTAACGGCGCACGTAGGCTTCGGTCGTGGTACCTTCGCTCACCATGGCCACGTCATGTGCGATGCGGCATTGTTCGCAGGCCAGGCGCAACGCCTTGAACCAGTTCGATCGGCCAATGAAGGTGGGGACGAGCGTTGGCCGGCTTGTTTGGACTCGCGAGCTGACGATGGCGACGCGCCGCCCGGTCGGAATGCCACGGGGCCACCAGATCCAGTCCTCGCCCATCCCAGGGATGACGTCGACGGGGGCGGCGGTCTCGGCGGGCCCGTGATGCTGGCCGAGTCCACAGGTCCAACAGGCCTCACGCTCGGATTGGGACCGGAACCAGGCTAGATCCTCTTCCGCTTGGTGTCGCGAGCCGCCCAATCCCGAGGCAAGTTCCTCGTGCCATCGATCCAGCACATGGACGGCGGGCCACGTCCGCTGTGATGCCGAAATAGTAGAAAGTGACCAACACATGCACGCACGCTACGACCGGAAAAATGGGCAACATGTGCAATGTTGGCACGGTGGGCTCCAACGGGGAGTCTATCAGCCGATTTCCGCATCGCCAAGTGCCAACCGCGGTTGCCTCGGACGCTCCTGGGTGCCAGAATGTAGGACTGGTTCTTCAAGATGGGATACTTGGGGTGAGTTTCAGGGCGTTTCGGCATTTGCCGACGAATCATGCAGGGTGGGAAACACATGGCAAAGCAGAAGATCGAAGGCATCTACACGCCACATTTGGTCCCCTTGGATAGTCGAGGCGAGATCAACGAGGACGAGTTGCGGCGTTATTTGGACTGGTTGATCGACAAGGGAGTGCACGGTCTCTACCCCAATGGATCGACCGGTGAGTTCACCCGATTCACACCCGAAGAGCGACGGCGCATCGTCAAGATCGCCTGCGAGCAAGCGGCGGGGCGCGTCCCCGTTCTGGCGGGAGCCGCAGAAGCCAATGTGAAAGAAACGCTGTCAGCCTGCGAACAGTATCACGAGTACGGCGCACGTGCGGTTGCCATCGTCTCACCGTTCTACTACCGGCTGAGCCCGGAGTCGGTCTACACCTATTTCCGCGAGATCGCGCTGAATTCGCCTATCGACGTGACGTTATATAATATTCCCATGTTCGCGAGTCCGATCGACGCGCCGACGGTACAGCGCTTGTCGGAATTTGATCGCGTGGTTGGTATCAAGGATTCGTCGGGGGATATCTCCTTCATGTTGCGGATGATGGCCAAGGTGAAGCCCAACCGGCCGGATTTCGCCTTCTTGACGGGTTGGGAAGCCGCCCTGATGCCGATGTTGGTGATCGGTTGCTCTGGCGGGACGAATGCGACCAGTGGAGTTGTCCCCGAGTTGACTCGCCAATTGTATGAGATGGTGCGCGGCAATCGCTTGGACGAAGCCCGAGCTCTCCAACTGCGGTTGTTGGAGTTATTTGACGGCATGTTGTATTCGGCCGATTTCCCGGAAGGGTTTCGGGCAGCCGCCGAATTGCGCGGTTTCAATTTCGGTAATGGCCGCCAGCCGATGAGCCCCAATCAGCGCATCGATCGCTCGGCGCTGCAGCAGGTACTACGTTGCATCTTGGCGGACTTTGGTTATGTCGACGCCCCCTCGGGAGGCTGCGCGCCTCGTACCGGCAACGTCGATCATGATCGCATCAGCCAAATTGCCGAATCCGTCCTGCAGACGCTCCGTCAACAAGGCATCGTGCAGTAGCACGTATCCGACTAGGAATTGAGCAGCATCTGGGAACGACGCCTCACATAAGCCAAGGTGGCGAGGGGAAACCAACGTTTCAGCCGCCACATCCAGCGGGTGCGTGAGGGGACCATCACGTAGAGCTGTTGGAGTTCCATGCCGCGCAGCGCACTTGCGACAATTTTCTCCGGCGACAATTGCCATTCGCGCACCATCGTATCGCTGATCTGTTGAAACCCACGTGTATGAAAGCGACCTCGATGGAACAGTTGCGAGGGGAAGAACCCAGGACAAACCGCTGTCACCGACACGTTCTGGCGTGCTAATTCGAGATATAGAGACTCTGAGTAGGCCAGAACGCCTGCCTTAGAGGCCACATAGGCCCCGACCAATGGCAAGCTGATAAAGGCTGCATAGGAGGCAATATTGACGATATGAGCCGCGCGTGTGTTCTCGCGCAGCCATGGCACTAGGGTGTGGCAGCCGTTCATGGTGCCGATGAGATTGACGTCAATCACCCACTGCCAATCGGCCGCCGGGAAGCTCCCTGTCGTCCCCGCGCTACAAACGCCGGCGTTGTTCACGAGCAGATCGAGTTGTTGCCAATCCGAACGCAAGGAATCGCGCAGGGATTCCCACTGGTCCAGCGCACGGACATCCAAGACTTCCGCTCGCACGTCGGCACCTGTCGCTTGCAGTTGATCCGCCAAGGCACGGCAGGCCGACCGATCGATGTCGGTGAGGGCTAGCCGCCATCCGGCTGCAGCCAGGGTTTGGGCGAACGCTGTGCCCAAGGCACCCGCGGCCCCGGTGATCAGCGCGGTCCGGTGATGATCCATATATGGTTGCGCGTCAATGACTGAAGGATACGCCCCAGCGCATGCGGGGTGGGCAAGGCCGATGGTGGTAGTAGTGAAAGGAAGGGGGGCACGCGTAATAGGGGGGAGGCCCGTAGTGGTATTGCTCGACAATCACGGGCCCAGCTGGGCCTGGTGGCAAGGCCGCCGTGCGGGGCGCCGGGGGCTGCTGCATGGCGCGTAATACGCCATCGCTAACACCCGACTGCTTGAGCACAATCAGGTCCTGCGCGTTCACGGCCTGGGCCAGGCCATGCCCTTGAATATGGGAAACGATCACCTCGTCGCTTAATCCGGCGCGAGTCAACTCCATCACATCGTGGGTCGTGACCGCCCCTTGCATCGTACGCCCCAATTGCTGCTGGATCTGGGCCTGGTTGCGGGCCTCAACCTCGTCCAAGGCACCCCCAACCACTCCCCCCGTCATCGCTCCTAATGCGCCCCCGAGTGCCGCCCCAGCCAGGGGCTGATCGCTGGCACTGCCGATGGCCGCTCCCAAGCCGGCCCCCGTCAGTCCGCCGAAAAGGGCACCCCGGTCGGCATAGTAGGGCGAGCGGCAGCCACCACCGAATAAGGCGCCGCAAAGACAGATAATCAAGAGGAAATATCGCATCCCGGCAGCTCCACGCCCGGCCCTTCGTTCACATCCTGATGGCCGCATCACGGCCCGACGGGCGGCAGATGGTCGCACGGCGACCGACGCCTGTCAAGATGGAACGGTCACCGAATCGTTGACAGAACTCGTATCGGCGACTAAAGTGACCTGAGGACCGGTGGTTTTGGCGGTCGGTCGGTCGTGGGGGCAATCACAAGGGGCAAGGCCTCCCACGCCGGCCTGTAGGTTGGGTCCTGTGCTTTGTTGGTGAGCCGAACCCTGTTCGGTTAGGTGCTGCTTGTACTGGCTTCGTCGGTGATCTGTAGGAAACGCTAATGGTCCGTCGCTAGCACCCGTCCCAATTGCCATCGCTTCTTGCGAATGGGCCTGAGCAATTGGGTGCGCCGAATGTCTGATATCAAGGGCTTGGGCTTTGTAAGCTCCAGCTTTCAGACTCCCGACGACTATCTGGGTGCGTTTCCAGAGCTACGCTGCGCTATTCTTGGGCTCCTCGTACGAAGCGGGGTCCCTGTTCCGAATCGACAGCCAATCGGCGAACAGCGCGGACATGCGGAGGCATGGCGACGGACGACACGAACAAAGGTTGGGGTACATGATACGGAATAACAACCGTCCGCAATCGGGGCTGACGTGGACCGGGCGTAATACTTGGCCACGGCTCCTATGTATGGCAGCCGCCATGGTTGCCGCCGGGCCGACCTGGACCGGCACTGGGTTTGGCACGGTGTCTGCGGCCCCGTATCTATTTGGAGGTAATCCGACGATCAGCGGCCAACCGGGAACGATTCTGCCCCGGCCGCAGGATGTCACGGGGAAGGAGTACTCGTCGTTTCAAGATCGAGACGCCTCCAACAATCTCGATCCGGGCCAAACCGTGGCCTGGGATGGCAACGTCAGCAACCCTGGTCCTGCGGGTGTGCGCAACGGTCTGGATTTCTCGAATCTTTGGGCGGGATTCCCGACGCAGGGCGAAATCGATGCCTTGGCCCATCACCGGGATATCCTGGCCGATGCGCTCCTAGAGGACCGCAGTTTCTTATTGTTCTCTGTCGGCAATGGCACGGCGCCGTTAGGGTCTGGCACGATTGCGACGAGCGAGAGTCAGACAATCGGACGCGCGGGGGATATTTCCTACGAGCGACCTGGTGGCGCGGGCAAAGGAGTGTGGGCCGTTGGCAACATCGACATCGATCCCATGAATCCGCCCCAAGATGTCGACGCTCTGGAAATCTGGGGCGGAGAGCCCCCCAACTTCGATGCCGATTTATTTTCCTTGCAAAACGACGCGGCCACGACCGTGTCCATCTACACCCAATCGGGAAGTTCCTATCTCAGCCATTCGGTCGTGGCGACAGCGGTCGGTTCCCTTTTGGGCACGTTGCCGAATGGATTGGATATGGATGACATTGATCTCGACGCGCTGATTACCTGGGACCAAACGACCCCTGACCGGTTCGAGTCCGGGGACATGCTCATCTTTAGCATTCGACAGTTGGTGACGCCGGACGCGGTCTACGCGACCGGCAGCGAAATATTCACGCTCACGGGCACCGCGGCAGCCCCTCAAGTGGGCTTCCTAACACATGGCGGCCACGTTTGGGACCGCAACTACGCGT
>SXGT01468587.1_pt1 | contig 16271 bp, 11 predicted proteins | sample 3176221 | NCBI WGS metagenome assembly SXGT01 (sample SAMN11356862, study PRJNA531348) | freshwater metagenome | isolation source: freshwater sample F1-120 | place: China: Fuxian Lake, Yuxi | collected 2017-12-25 | reverse complement strand
GACTGCCGAATCGACGGCGCCGAGTTCACCTCTCACGAGATCGACGTCGTGTTCGGCGACGGATGGATCATCACGCGCCACCACGGGTTGGACGCCGAGATCATCGACGAAGCCCGGCGCCGACACGAGATCTTGCTCCAGAGCGACGAGACCGCCACCGCGACGCGTGCGCTCTGGGCCGTCCTCGACCTGATCGTCGATCGATGGTTCGACGTGTCCGAGTCGATCGACGAAGAACTCGAGCGCATCGAGGACACCGTCTTCGACGGCAAGAACACCGCCCTGCCGAGCAACGTCTTCGCGCTCCGGCGCTCCCTCGTCGCGTTCCGGCGCACCGCCGGGCCGACCCGAGAAGTGCTCGCGGCACTCGTCCGAGGTGAGATCCACGGCATCGGGCCCGACACGGCTCGGCGACTGCACGACGTCAACGACCACGTGTTGCGCATCCTCGAGATCCTCGAAGCCCAACGCGAGTTACTGACCGCGCTGTTCGAAGCGCAGCTCGCCATCGCGTCGAACCGGATGAACCAGGTCATGAAGGCGACCTCGAGTTGGGGTGCCATCCTCGTGCTGAACACCCTCATCGCCGGGATCTACGGGATGAACTTCCGGCACATGCCCGAACTCGACTGGGTAATCGGCTACCCGCTCGTGTTGGCATCGATGGTCGCCGTCACGCTCGGCGGTTACGCGCTGTTCAAGCGCCGCGGCTGGTTGTGACGCGCGACGCGAACCGACGTACTCGGTGGTCGCCTCGGGATCGTTGGGTCACGATCCAACCCACTTCGCACAGCGCGACCGCGATGAACGCAATCGTCGCGCAGACTGCGACCGCGTCGAGCGGTGGCAGTTCCAGCGCGTAGAACTCAGCGACAGGAGGTATCGCGATCACTCCGACGAACGCCGCGATCATCGCCGTCAACAACAGGGCGCGATAACCGGTGATCGGTCGCGCAAGGATCCCGAGCACGGCCAACCCAACGGTCAACAACACCAGCGTGGCACCAGTGCGCGACTCGGTCAACGACACATCAGCAATGCTGCGACAGGCGGCATAGGCCGCGAACGTTGCTGCCGCGGCAACCAAGCCCGCCGGAATCGCGAACCGCAACACCCGGCGCACGAACCCGGGCCGGTAGCGCGTGAGGTTCGGTGCCACCGCGAGGAAGAACGCAGGCACACCGATGCTCAGGGTCGACACTACCGTCATGTGTCGAGGGAGAAATGGGTAAGGCCACCGCGCGACACCGGTGGCGAGCGCGAGCAACATCGCGTACACCGTCTTGGTCACGAACAGGTTCGCCACGCGTTCGATGTTCGCGATGACGCGCCGACCTTCGGCAACGACTCCGGGCATCGTCGCGAACCGTCCGTCGAGCAACACGAGTTGCGAGACCGCACGAGTCTCCGGTGCCCCACTCCCCATCGCGATACCGATGTCAGCGTCCTTCAGCGCCAGCGCATCGTTCACGCCGTCGCCGGTCATCGCCACAGTGTGACCGCGCGCCTGCAAGGCCTGCACCATCGACCGTTTTTGCTGCGGTGTCACCCGGCCGAACACCGCGTAGTCGTCCATGACTTGGGCCAGGGCCTCGACATCCTCGGGGAGTTCCCGAGCATCGAAGACGCGGTGTGCATTCGGGACACCGGCCCGGGTTGCCACCGCCCCGACGGTGACGGGATTGTCACCCGAGATCACGCGGAGTTGCACGCCTTGTTCCACGAAATAGGCAAACGTCTCCGCGGCGTCGCTGCGGATCTGTTCGTCGAACGTGACGATGGCCGCGGCCACCAACCCAGCCGGCAACTCGTCCCCGTCGATGGGTTGGATCGTGTGGGCCAGGAGCAGCACCCGCTGACCCGCGCTCGCAAGTTCAGCCACGCGCCCGACGATGCGGGCCTGGTTGTCGGTCGGCACCATCTCGGGTGCGCCGAACACCCACGTCCCTCGCTCAGCGAAGTCCGCGGCGCTCCACTTGCGTGCCGAACTGAACGCAACCTCCGCCCGCCGTTCCCATGCCGAGGGTGCGGGGAAGCCGTCCCGAAGCACACTCATCGTCGCGTTCGCGTTGGGGTCGGCGGCCAACGCGCCGAGCGCGTCGGCGACCGGCAGGTCGGGCACGATGATCTCGCACGCCGCGAACTCGATGGCGCCTTGGGTGATGGTGCCCGTCTTGTCGACGCACATCACGTCGACGCGCGCCAGGCTCTCGACCGCCGGAAGCTCTTGGACCAAGACTTGGCGGCGCGCAAGCGACACCGCCGCGATCGCGAACGCGAGGCTGGTGAGCAGCACCAACCCTTCGGGCACCATGGCCACGACCCCGGCGACCGTCCCCGCAACCGCTTCCCGCCACGATTCGTGGTCGGCGGCGAACTGGCTGAGCGCAAGGATCGCAGCCGTGGGAACGAGCGCCCAGGTGACGTAGCGAAGGATCGTGTTGATGCCGGTTTGGATCTCGCTGTGCACGAGTGCGAAGCGTCGCGCCTCGGTCGCGAGCCGGCGGGCGTACGCATCCGCGCCGACCGCAGTGGCCTGCATCATTCCTCGCCCGGCGACAACGATGCTGCCCGACATCGCCGTGTCGCCGACCACTCGGTGGACCGGGTCGCTCTCACCGGTGAGCATCGACTCGTCGAGTTCGAGTCCCTCGGAGGCCCGCACGACGCCGTCGGCCGGAACTTGATCGCCGGCGCGCAGCTCGAGCAGATCATCGATCACGATCGCTTCGACCGCCACCTCGGCGAGATGTCCGTCTCGCATCGCACGAGCGAGCGGGGCGCTCAGGACCGCCAGCCGGTCGAGCGTGCGCTTCGATCGCCACTCCTGCACGATCCCGATGAGCGCGTTCGACACGAGCACGATGCCGAAGAGCGCGTCTTGGATCGGACCGACGACGAGAATGACGACGAGCAGTGAGCCGAGGATCGCGTTGAAGCGGGTCGCGACGTTCGCGCGCACGATCTCGCCGAACGTGCGGCTCGTGCGGTCGTCGGCGACGTTGACCGCGCCGCGGGCGACCCGTTCGTCGACCTCCGCCGCCGTGAGCCCGGTCAGCGGGGTCGTCGCCACACCGGCGACAGTACCGAACGAGACCCGTTCGCTAGCGTCTCGCCACAATGGACACCGAGGTCGACCCGACCGCCCCCACCACCTGTTTTCACCATCGCGACCGCGAGACGGGCCGTCGCTGCACCCGTTGCGGACGACCCGCGTGCTCCGACTGCCTCCACCCCGCGAGCGTCGGATCGCACTGCTGGGAGTGCATCAGGGCGGCGGCACCGCCGCGTTCGGAGCAGTTGAAGCGTGCCTGGCGCGGCGACGACCTGCTCGTCACCAAGGCCCTCATCGCGGTGAACGTCGTGATGTTCCTCCCGACGGTCGCGGGCGGCGGTGCATTCGGGAGCACGACCGCCGCGTTCCACGAGCGGTTCGCACTCTTCGGCCCCGCGCTCGCGCACGGGGAGTGGTACCGCCTCTTCACCTCGGGGTTCTTGCACTTCGGGATCATTCACCTCGCGATGAACATGTACATCTTGTTCCTGCTCGGCCGCACCCTCGAAGCCGGGATCGGACGCGCCCGATTCGCGACGATCTACCTGGCCTCGCTCGTCGGCGGCAGCCTCGGCGCCGTCGTGCTGTCGCCGGGCGCGCTCACCGCCGGCGCATCCGGTGCCGTCTTCGGGCTCGCCGGCGCCGCGACGCTCGGCCTGTCGCGTCGAGGCGTGCCGTTCGCCGCGACCGGATGGGGGCCGATGCTGCTGCTCAACCTCGTCATCACGTTCTCGATCCCCGGCATCTCCATCGGCGGCCACGTCGGGGGACTCGTCGTCGGCCTGATCCTCGGCCACCTCACGCTCGATCCGCGCCTGGGTGCCCAGCGACCAGCGCTCGGGTTCGTCGCCGCAGTCCTGATCGTCGTGGTCGGCGTCGTCGGGGCGTTCGCGTTCGTGCAGCAGGAATACGGCGAGTGCACGCCGGTGCCGTTCGCGACCGGTCAGTACACCTGCACGAATCCGTGATCAGGAGCGCCGTGATCAGGAGCGCCGTGATCAGGCGCGTAGGGGGATGAGTTCGATCTCGCCGGTGTCCTCGTCGTCGACGAGGCGATAGCCGCACTGTTCTGCGAGGTCGTCACGCCCCTCCCACGGCCCGTACGCGATCAACTCGTCGCCGGCCTCCAACGCCACGACCCCGCGCGGCCGCATCGTCGAACGGCCGCCGCGTCGCAACGCGAGGAGATGGAACCCGGTGTCGTCGCCGAGCTGTCCGGCGCGCACCGTGGTTCCCGCGAGCGCACTGCCCGCCGCGACGGGGAACTTCACGACGACATCGTCGCTGTCGCCCAGCGCCGCGGCGAGGACCGGGTGGAGTTCCTCGCCCGCTTCGATCAGCCACACCATCTGTTGTGCCGCGTTGCCGAGTTCTTCGGCCGCGGCACTGAGGTGCAACAGGCCGCGCAACGGCGAGGGGTCGATCGTCTCTGCCGCGCTGCGCAAGACCCACACCTCGACATGCTCCTGCATCTCGTCGAGTCGGTCTTCGAGGCTGACGACCTCGGCGGCGAGGCCGGCGTCCTTGAACAACAGCGCCGAGTAGGCGAGCGCGACGGCGGCCTCCGAGACGTTCTTCATCTCCACGAGGACGTCGACCGCGCGATCGAGGTCGGTGAGCGCGGTCGTGTCGCCGCTCGCTGCGACATGCCAGGCGGGCGCGCCGGTCAGCTCGCGCAGCTCGGCGATCCCCTCGGCGGCACCGCGCGTGATCAGCACATCGTTGGCGCGCAGCACCTCGTCGTCGTCGGGGTCCGCGATCCAGTCCTTGCTCCGACGGATCGCGACGACGCGCATTCCGGTCTCGGCCGGGAGTTCGAGCTCGTCGAGCGAACGGCCGACGACGGCACTCCCCTCGCGGACACGAACTCGGTGCGATACCTCGTGCGCAGCCGCGAGGTCGTTGACGAGCGCGGGGGGTATGCCGAGCTTGTGCGTGACGATCTTGGCGATGTCGACCGCGGCGTTGCCCATGCGCTCGATCGCCCCCACGAGGTGGAGCACGCCCGACATGTGGTCGGCGTCACGCGGCGAGCGCGCGGCGAGAACGCAGACGGCACGCATCTCGTGGACGAGCTCGTTGAGCTTGTCCTCGAGGTCGAGCACTTCGTCGGCCATGTCGGCGTCGCCGAAGAACAGCGCGGCGTACCCGAGGTCGACCATGAGCTCGGAGGTGTCCTTGGCCTCCGAGAGCATCGCTTTCAAGTTCCGGGGACGGTCGTCCATCGTCTCTCCAGGCTAGATCGGATCGTGGTCATGCGGTGAGGCCCAGGGCGACGAGCGCGAGCATCAGCGCGATCGCCCCCAGCAGGTCGGAACACGCGGCGGTCACCGGAATACCGAAGTTGTCGGGGTCGAGCTCCAACCGGTACGTCGCCAGCGCGCTGAGATATCCGACGACGACGGTGAGCGTGGTCGCGAGGAGCCCCGCGAGGAGCGCCGCGGCGACCACCGAGCCCGCGGCGGGCCCACCGAGCGACATGAGCGCGCCGACCCCGACCGTGGCGACCCCGAGGATCGTGAAGATCGCGGTCGACAACACGTAGACGAGCACGAGGTCCTCGCTGATGGCGCTCAGGCTGACTCGGCGGGGGTCGAGGAGGCCGAGGTGCAGCTTCGACGCGACGCGCGACGACAGGATCCCGGCGAGCGACCCCGACAGCGACAGCAGCGGCGGGACCAGCACGAAGAGCACGGCGTAGTGACGCAGCGAGTCGAACCGTCCTTGCAGGATCAGCCCCGCGAACATCGAGATCACGCCAGAGGCGACGAGCACGGGGACGCTCTCCTGCACGATGCGCCGCAGTGTCGGCAGCGCCTTCGCGCGCAGCCCGACGACCAGGCTCGCCACGCTCACGAGCGTGCAGACGACCGCGAGTGCGGGGGTGAGCGCACCGCCGCGTACCAGGTGTGTCGCGAGCCAGAGGCTCGGCAGCGTCACCGAGTCGGCCGCCGCGGTGACGACGGGCGCGGCGACGTTGTCGACGTCCCAGCCCCGCCGCACGCCGGCCGCGGTAACACCGACGGTGATCGCCATGACGACCGCGATCGGGATGAGCCCGCCGACCACCGAGATGACCACGTAGTCGACGACCGAGATCGTGCCATGGCCCGTCGCGGCGGCGATGCCCTTCGCCGCGATCGCGAGGATCCAAGCGAGCGACATGGAGAGCAGCACCGCGGAGGCGAGGTTCTGACCGACCTCGGTGTCGAGTCGGCGGCTCAGTCGGAACGTCCCGGCGTGGACCGACGTCCCGAGTCGGCTGCCGAGGGCGCCGAACACGTTGCCGCGCATTCCCACGGCCGCCGGGACGAGCACGAGCAAGCCGGGGAGATCGGCGAGCGTCCCTTCGATCTTGCCGAGGGTGATCCCGGCGATCAGACCGGTGATCGTCGAGACGACGAGCGCGACGAAGCCCGCGCGGACGCCCGCGGCGTCTGCGCGCACGAGCGCGACGAAGCGCGCGAGGGTGCGGCGGAGCAGGCGCATGAACGACTCGGAGGCTCGGACATCTCGGTACTCGGATTCGGGCAGGGATTCGGGCAGGGGTCGGGCGGGATCCGAAGGCTACCCACCCCACTCGGCACCGATCCCCCTTCGTTGAGCGGAGCGGCGTGTACAACACGCCGCTCCGCTCAACGGAAGTCGCGGGAACGGATCGCGCCGGCGAGGTCGATCGGCAGCCGGGTGATCCGTCCTGCCACCAGGTTCGTGACCCCTTGATGTCGCTCGAGCACCCCGCGCACCCGCAATGCCGGTGCCCCCCGAGCCACGGTGCGGAACCGCTTCCACACGCCCTTGCCGCAGATCACGTTGATCAGCCCGGTCTCGTCCTCGAGGTTGATGAACACCGTGCCCTTCGCGGTCTCGGGCTGTTGGCGGTGCGTGACCACCCCGGCGACCTCGACGATCGAACGATCGGGGAGGTCGCGCAGTTCGGCCGCGGTGACCACCCCCTGGCGGACGAGTTCCTCGCGCACGAACTCGGTCGGATGTCGTCCGACCGTGAGCCCCATCGACCACAGATCGGAGGCGACCGTTTCGGGTTCGGTCATCCCCGGAAGCATCGGCGCTTCGAGTCCGGTGAGCAGTCCCGGCAGCGTCTCGGCGACCGTGCCGTCGCGGCGCACGATCGGTCGGGCGTCGCGCAGTGCACCGGCAGCCCACAGCGCGGCCCGGCGCGATCGCCCGAAACACTCCTCGAACGCACCCGCCGCGGCCAGCGCCTCGAGCGCGTCGACCGTCGCTCCCGTCCGACGCACGAAGTCCTCGAGGTCGAGGTAGGGCCGCGGTCGGCCATCGGGGGAACCGAGACCGAGGCGCTCGTCTTCGACGTGATCGCAAAACGCGTCGTGCAGCCCACGGACCGAGCGCAGACCGAGACGGATCGCATGCACCGACGGCACGCCGTGCATCCCTCGCACCGGCACCCCGAGGGGCGACAGGGGCTCGGGTCGGGGCACGAGGGTCGCGTCGCGTCGGCTCGAGTTGATGTCGGGGCCGAGCACCGCGACCCCGTGACGACGGGCGTCGCGGATGATCGAGTGCGGTGAGTAGAAGCCCATCGGTTGGGCGTTGAGCAGCGCCGCAGCGAACGCCGCCGGGTAGTGGTACTTGATCCAACTGCTCGCATAGACGAGGTACGCGAAGCTCACCGAGTGACTCTCGGGGAAACCGAAGTTCGCGAACGCCTCCAGCTTGAGCGCGATCTCATCCGCGACCTCGCCGGAGATCCCGCGCTCGGCCATGCCCGCCATCAGCCGATGCCGGAGACGAGCCATGCGTTGCTGTGATCGTTTCGAACTCATCGCCTGACGCAACTGGTCGGACTCCGCAGGCGTGAACCCCGCGACGTCGATCGCCATCTGCATCAACTGCTCCTGGAAGAGCGGCACGCCGAGGGTCTTTTCGAGGCAGCGTTCGAGCAACGGGTGTGGATAGGTGACCGGCTCCTCGCCATTGCGGCGCCGGAGGTACGGGTGCACCGAACCGCCTTGGATCGGCCCGGGCCGGATCAGCGCGACCTCGATCACCAGGTCGTAGAAGCACCGCGGCCGCAACCGAGGCAGCGTCGCCATCTGCGCGCGGCTCTCCACCTGGAACACCCCGACCGTGTCGGCCGCGCACAACAGGTCGTAGACCTCGCGTTCCTGGGGAATCGTCGCGAGGTCGATCTCGACCCCTTCGGCCGCGAACACGAGATCGACCGCGAGGTGCAGCATCGTGAGCATCCCGAGCCCCAACAGGTCGAACTTCACGAGCCCGGCGGCCGCGCAGTCGTCCTTGTCCCACTGGAGTACCGACCGGCCCTCCATGCGAGCCCATTCGACCGGACAGAACTCGATGAGCGGGCGGTCGGCCATCACCATGCCTCCCGAGTGGATGCCGAGGTGCCGCGGGAAGTCGAGCACCTGGCCCGCGAGTTCGAGGGCGAGCGGTGGGATCTCGGGCAGGCGCGTCTCCGCGGTTCGCTCGTCGCGGGACCGACTCGCTCCCTCGACGAGTTCGGCGAACGCTTCCGGGCCCGCGCTCCAACGGTCGACCCATTTGCCGAGCGCGTCGGCCTGGCCGGGCGCGACGCCGACGACCTTGGCCATCTCCCGCAACGCCGAACGCGGTCGGTAGGTGACCACGTTCGCGACCTGCGCGGCACGATCGCGGCCGTACCGGTCGTACACGTATTGGATGACCTCCTCGCGGCGCTGGTGCTCGATGTCGAGGTCGATGTCGGGGGGTCCGTCGCGCTCGGGCGACAGGAACCGCTCGAAGAGCAGACCGAGCGCGACCGCGTCGGCCTTGGTGACGCCGAGCGCGTAGCAGACCGCGCTGTTCGCGCTGCTCCCCCGCCCTTGGCAGTAGATGTCGTGGGTACGGCAGAACTCGACGATGTCGTGCAGCAACAAGAAGTAGCCGGCGAACCCGAGCTCGTCGATCACGTCGAGCTCGTGGGCGATCTGACGCTGCGACTGTGCGTGGTGGGAGTGCTGGGGTGGGTACATGACCGCGGCGCCGCGACGTACCAGCTCGCGCAGCCACGTCATCGGGGTGTGCCCCGGCGGGACGGGGTGGTCGGGCAGCGCGGGTGCCGCGAGCCGGAGATCGAAGGCGCAGGCGCGTGCGATCTCGACGGTGCGCTCGACCGCGCCCGGCCACCGAGCGAACCGTCGGGACTGTTCCTCGGGCCGCCGGAGGTGCAGCAAGGGCGAGGCCGGCAACCAGCCGTCGGCTTCGTCGAGACTGCGCCGGGTACGGATCGCGGCCAACGCCGTCGCGAGCGGCCGCTGCGCGCTCGTCGCGTAGTGGACGTTGTTGGTCGCGACCACCTCGACACCTGCCTGGTGCGCGATGCGGGCCAGCGCGTCGTTGCGATGTCGGTCGACCGGGTCGCCGTGGTCCCACAACTCGACGAGTACCCGCTCGCGTCCGAACGCAGCGACGAGATGGTCGAGTTCGCGTCGCGCCGCGCTCGGACCGTCGGCGAGCAACGCCGCGGGCACGGCTCCCTTGCGACACGCGGTGAGCACGAACCAGTCGACGCTCGAGCGCGCGGCACCGACCTCCTGCGTGCAGCGATGCCGCGCCGCGTCGGCGAGTTGGTCGAGGGCGAGGCGTGGTGCACCTTTCTCGCCGCGCAACTGGGCCTCGCTGATCGCGCGGGCCAGCCGGGCGTATCCCGCCGGGCCCTCGGCGAGCACCACCAGGTGCGTTCCCGCCGGGTCGGCGATGCCGTTGGGCGGCTTCGTCGCGCCGAGGGTCAGTTCGGCACCGAACACCGTGGGCAGCCCGAGGGGGCGGGCAGCCTCGGCGAAACGCACCACGCCGTAACAGCCGTCGTGGTCGGTGAGCGCGAGCGCCGCCAGGCCGAGCCGCGCGGACTCCTCGACGAGTTCTTCGGCGTGGCTCGCACCGTCGAGGAACGAGAAGTTCGAATGGCAGTGCAGCTCCGCGTACCCGACCGACATGACCCCTCCGCTCCGGGAGTCACCGTACCGAACGTGTGTTCGTGTCGTCAATCGGCCAGACTGCGGCCGTGGACACGCTCACCGCCGACGAGATCCTGCAGCGCACCCGAGCACTCGGCCCGGCCATCGAGGCCGCGGCCGACACCATCGAACGCGACCGTCGTCTCCCCGACGATCTCCTCGCCGAGATGCGTGCCGCTGGCGTCTTTCGCATCGCGTTCCCCCAGGCGTGGGGCGGGCCCGAGATGCCGATCCTCCAGCAGGCCGAGCTCGTCGAGACGCTCGCCTACCACGACGCGTCGGTCGCCTGGATCGCGATGATCTGCTCCGACAGCGGCCACTATGCGGCCCGCCTCGACGAGGCCGTCGCGCACGAGCTCTACCCCGACCTCGACCTGCTCACCTCGGGTCTCCTCTACCCCGTCGGGCAGGCCCGCCGGACCGAGGGCGGTTGGCGGGTCACGGGCCACTGGCAATTCGGCTCGGGGTGCCTGCACGCCGACCGGATCGTCGGCGGGTGCATGGTGTGGGAGGGCGACGCGCCCGTCTTCGGCCCCGACGGTCTCCCCGAGCTCTTGGTGTGCTGGCTCCCGCGTGACGAGGTGACGATCCACGACACCTGGCACACCACCGGACTCGCCGGGAGCGGCAGCAACGACTATTCCGTCGACGACGCGTTCGTTCCCGAGGGGCAGCACTTCCATCCGTTCCGCGTCGGTGGGCGCACCGAGCCGCTGTACCGCTACCACGGCTTCTTCTTCGCGAACCTCCCGGCCGCCGCGATCGGTTGCGCGCAACGGATGCTCGACGACCTGCGCGACCTCGCGGTCACCAAGATGTCGATGCCGGCGATGACGATGATGAAGGACGAGTACCGAGTACAGGTCACCTTCGCCGAATGCACCGCACGCGTCGACGCTGCTCGCGCCTACCAGGACGCGACGCTCGCTTCGATCTGGGCGACCTTGGTTGCCGGCGACGAGCCGACCGCCGAACAACGGGCCGCGATCGCGCTGATGAGCGTGCACGCGATCCGGACCGCTCATGAGGTCGCCGAGGCGGTGTGCGAAGTGGTCGGCGGGCAGGCGATCTACCGCACCTCGCCGTTCGATCGACGCCGACGCGACCTCGCGACGATCGCCGCCCATGTGATCGGCCAGCGCAAGACGGGCACGGCAGCCGCGCAGCTGTTGTTCGGCGATACGCCGACCTTCGCATTCGTGTGATCGGCGGTAGTCCGCACGCGTCGCGCTCCTGCACCCCGTTGTCCCACCGAACCGCCACCCGCGGCGGATTCGCGGGACAACGCACGGCTGGGTCCTAGGGTCGCCCCATGACCACGTTCGGTTTCCAACTGCCCAACTTCGCCTACGGCGGGCCCGATGCCGAGATGTTCGCGGGTGCCGTGGCGCGGGTACGCGCGGCGGAGGCCGCCGGTTTCGAGAGTGTCTGGGTGATGGATCACTTCTACCAACTCCCCGCGCTCGGCGGCGCGCCCGAACCGATGCTCGAGGCCTACACGCTGCTCGGTGCGCTCGCTGCGGTCACCGAACGCGTGCAACTCGGCACGCTGGTCACCGGCGTGACCTATCGCAACCCGGCGATGCTCGCGAAACAAGTCACGACGCTCGACGTCATCTCCGGCGGTCGCGCGATCCTCGGCATCGGCGCCGCCTGGCACGACATCGAACACGACGGACTCGGTTTCGACTTCCCGGGCGCGGGTGAACGACTCGACCGACTCGAGGAAGCGCTGCAGATCTGTCGAGCGATGTTCACCGACGACGCGCCGACGTTCACGGGCCGTCACTACCGCGTGCAAGAAGCGCGCAACGTGCCGCGACCGTTGCGCGGCAACATCCCGATCATGGTCGGTGGCGGCGGGGAGCGCCGCACGCTCCGACTGGTCGCGCAGTACGCCGATGCGTGCAACGTCTCGGGTGATGCCGCGATGATCCGGCACAAGCTGTCGGTGTTGCGTGGGCATTGCGACGCGGTCGGGCGCGACCCGGGCGCGATCACCACGACACGACTGGGCTCGTTGTTCCTCACTGCATCGGCCGAGGAGACCGCGGGCACCAAGGAGTTCATCGTTTCGGCCGCGGGCGCCGAGGCACTCGCCGGGTTCAACATCGGCGAGGAGCACGAAATCGTCGAGCAGGTGAGCGAACTCGTCGCGGCCGGCCTCGACACGCTCATCTTCAACCTGCCGTTCGGCGATCCCGCCACCATCGAGCGAGTCGGTCGGTTGTTGCACACGAACTTCGCGTCGTAGCCCCCGCCGACACGCGTGGCGGCGAAGCAGTTCAGTCGTACACCGCGTCGAGCGCGGCGCGACCGCGTTCGACCGCGACGAGACAGGCGACCGCGCCGCGCTCGGGTCCGGCGGCGGCGACGAGCACCTGGAACACCGCGCGGCGGCGACGGGCCTGGCGGTCCCACCAGCGCACGTCGTGGAGCCAGGGCCCCGCCCAGCCGACGACCCGGCCGCCGCCGTCGGGGAGCGCCGCGCAGCGCAGCACGGCGAGGTCGTCGCCAACCTCGCCGCGCCCGTTCACCCGGATCGCCGATCCGTCGGCGGCGACCAACTCCGCACGCACCGGCGGGTCGAAGACCCGCCCGGGTGCAGGCGCGGGGATGCGCCCCGGCCACACGGCGATCTCGCCCCCCACCTGCACCGGCCGGCGCGGCTCGCGCGGTTCGCCCCAAGGGATGAACGCGATCTGCTCGGCCGGGGTCCGCCCGCCCTGCACGACGCACGTCCCGACCTGATCGAACCCGAGCATCCCCTGCACCCGGCCGAGCGCACGGTCGGCCCGGTCGGTGGCCGCGGCATCGCCGCCCCAGAACCCGAGTTGGCGACCGCGGCCGGGCACCACAGCCTCGGGCACGAGCCGCAGGAGCACGAGCGCACCGGTCGGCGAGTCGAGCTCGAGGTCGGCGAGTGCCGCCAGATCCTGTTGGCCCCGCACGTCGCCCTCGACGACCCCGGCGGCCGGTCCGACAGCCGCGAGCCAGCCGTCGAGCTGCCAACGAACCCGCTCGGCGAGCGCCGCAGGGGTGAGTGCTCCCTCGTGACGCCACACCCGCGCGAGCTGCTCGCCGTGCTCGGTCTCGGCCTCGACCCGAACTCGGGTGCAGCCCAGACCCCGATCCGCGAGTCGCGCCAGGAGCCGGTCGGCGAGTGCCTTGGCGGCGAACGCCGCGGTGTCGACCCGCTTCGCCGGCGGATCGAACTCGAACGACTCGACGAGATCGGGGGGTGGCGTCGACAGGTCGAGTGGGGTCGCATCGACACCGCGGGCCAGATCGTGACACCGCACACCGTCGTGACCGAAACGGGCGAGCACGTCGGGGGGTGCCAGGTTGGCGAAGTCGCCGAGGGTCACGAGACCGAGCCGCTCCAACAACTCGGCGAACCCCGGATCGCCGAGCGCGGCCACCGGGAACGGGGCCAGGAATGCCGCCGACTCGCCCGGGGCCACCACGAACGAGGCGCGACCGTCGGGGTCGGCGTGCGACCGTGCTTCGCGGGCCGCGAGCCGTGCCGCGAACCGCCCGTCGGCGATCCCGACACGCACCGCAGCGGCATCGGCACCGAGCAGCGCGGTCAAGGTGTCGTGGACGCGGCCCACGAGCGCGGCGTCGCCACCGAAGTAACGCGCCGGACCGCGTGTCGGGAACGACAGCCGACCGGGCACGTCGAGCTCGAGCCGCGGGGTGAGCGACTCGATCGAGCGCGCGACCTCCTCGAACCGCCGCGCCTCGCTCGCGAGGTCGACGTCGATGGCGTGCAGCGCGACGCCGCATGCCTCGGCTTCGCGTCGACGCATCCCCACTCGGATCCCCGACGCGCGCGCTGCCGCCGACATGGCGCGCACGATCTCGCGCGGGCCGCTGCGTTCGAGGACGACGACGGGTCGGTCGCGCAGCTCGGGGTGAGCGTGCACCGCGCACAACACCGGCCAATCGGCGATGCGTACACAAGCGGTCCGCAGCGCGCGTTCGTCGGCTCGCACCCTGGTCACACGCTCACCCCGCGAGCGCTGCGGGCGTCACGGGGGCCGTCGTGATCGCCTCCACCGGCGCTACCACGATCGAGCCGAGCGACGTCCCGAGCGGCATCTCGAGTCTGGCGGTACGGCTGACGCCCTTGTTCTCGACCACGACCGTGAGTTCACGCCCGGCGAGCAGTCCGTCGCCTCGTTCGAGCCCGTGCCAACGGCTCGCTCCCGCTTCGATGCGCAGTGCTGCCTCCGCGGGCCAGGCTCCCCGCCAGGCGATCAGCACCGCGCGTCGCTCGCGGGCGCGCGCCACGAGCCGACGCGCATCGCCGAGGCGCACGTGCGGCGGCACCACCGCGCTCACCACGGTGAAACCTTCGAGGAGCGCACCGACCACGGTCGCCCACCGTTCGGCGGGCACCCGACGCACGACCGCGCACCGTTCGAGCGCGACATCGGCTTCGGCCGCGGCGAGCGCACCGAAGGTGTCGTCGAGGAGCGCGACCGCCGCCCATTCGCCGACCGCGGTCGCCGCTGCGAGCAACGGGGCGACGAGGGCCGCGCTGCCCACCGCGCCGCCCAGGTGCACCACGCTTCCTCGCCGCAGCCCTCCTCCGGGGAGCAACGAGCCGAACCCGCCGGCGACCGGCAACACCTGCTCGTGGGCGAAGCTCACCGGCGCCCGAGCCCCGGCGACCTCGGTGAGGCGGGCACGGCTCGCCGGATCTCGCCGCGGCAACCCGGCCCGGCCGACGATCTCTGGAGCTGCGGTCACCCCGTCAGCGTATCGAACACTTGTTCGTGTCGTCAACCGGTAAGGCCCCGATCCGACGTGCCCGGGAACCGACTTCTCCGTAGGATGCGGCCCCATGAGCGACGCACCCGAGATCGAAGCACCCGAGATCGAAGCACCCGAGATCCACGCACCCGAGGCCCACGTCGACGCCGAGCGCGACTCGTTGCCGCTCCTCGCCGGCGACACCTCGTTCACGGTGCATCTGCGCTGGCTCGTCGCCTTCTGCTCCGTCGCGGCCGGCCTCTTGCACTACCAGTCGGCGTTCGCGCACATCGACCACCACATCCTGCTCGGCGAGGCGTTCTTCGCTTCCGCGGTGCTCCAGGTCGTCTGGGCGGTCTGGATCGTGCGCGCGCCGAGCCGCAACATCTTGTTGCTCGGCGGCGTCGGGACCCTCGCCGCGATCGTGCTCTGGGTGTTCGCACACAGCACCGGCGTGAGCTGGTTCCCCGGGCTCGAGACCGCGGAGATCATCGGCTGGCGCGACACGACCACCAAGCTGTTCGAGCTGATCATCGTGCTCGGCGTCGGAGTGTTGCTCCTGCCCGCCGCGGTCCACCGCCCGACCGAGCCCGGCAAGCTGAACGGCCGCGCGATCGCGCTGCTCGCCGTCGCCGTACTCGGCGTGCTCGGCATCAACTACGTCGGCACCTACGGACAGGGTCACATCGAGGGCGGCGACCACACCCACGGTCCGGCCGAAACCGACACGACCTCCACCGACCATCACGGCTGATCCGGCCCGGCTGATCTGGCCCGGCTGATCCATCACGACCGATCCGGCCCGGCTGATCGGGCCCGAGCGAGATGTCAGGCGGCGCCGGCGACCTCGAGGCGCGTGCGGGCCCGCTGGAGCGCGGCCGTCGCCGCCGCGTCGTCGGCGTCGGTGTCGAGCGCCGACTCGGCGCGGGCGAGCGCGGCCTGTGCGCGCGTCACGTCGATGTCGGGGCCGAGTTCGGCGACATCGGAGAGGATGATCACGCGATCGTCGGCCACCTGCACGAAACCGCCGTGACTGGCGATGCGCGTCTCGGTGCCCGTCTCGTCGCGCAGCACGACCGGCCAGACCTGCAGCGCGCCGAGGAACGGCGCGTGGCCGGTCTCGAACGCGATGTCGCCGCCGCCGATCGTGCGCGCGACGACGATCTGTGCCTCGCCCTCGAACAGGATCCGTTCGGGCGACACCAACTGCACGCTCAGGGTCACGAGATCAGCTCTCCTGCAGCGTCTTGGCCTTGGCCAGCACCGACTCGACCCCACCGACGTTGAAGAACGCCTGCTCGGGCACGTCGTCGAGATCGCCGTTGCAGACGGCCTCGAAGCTCTCGACCGTCTCCGCGACCGGCACGAAGATGCCGTCCATGCCCGTGAAGACCTTGCCGTCGAAGAACGGCTGCGAGAGGAACTTCTGCACCGTGCGCGCTCGCGACACCACGACGCGGTCCTCTTCGGAG
>SXGT01201310.1_pt1 | contig 16274 bp, 12 predicted proteins | sample 3176221 | NCBI WGS metagenome assembly SXGT01 (sample SAMN11356862, study PRJNA531348) | freshwater metagenome | isolation source: freshwater sample F1-120 | place: China: Fuxian Lake, Yuxi | collected 2017-12-25 | reverse complement strand
TTCAAAAGGAAAACAGGAAGCCAAGGCTTGAACCGGACCCGGGAAAAGGGGATTTGTAGTCCCGACTTTTGCAGGCTGATTTGACTTTTTCCCGGGAAAAACCAGGTTTTCGTGGTCCCAACTGCGTAACTTGGGTTAACTCTCTAAAAAAAGATCGTTTTAAAAAAAAGTGGAATAAAGAATTAGAAACAAAGATAATTAATAATGAAGGCAATATATTGTTAGACCACAAGAATATATTTTGTAAATACCTAAAAAGGGACTTGTTAAAAATGAGTCATTTTATATATTTGTCCAAAGAAATAATTTCAGAATTGGGGGATACTAATCCAGGTGCTGAATAATTGTATGCGTTCACGGGTTTTTGAGATTTTAGATGATACTTGTGGGTCTTTCCAGCGATGCAAGCTGATCACAGGATCTGGCGAACCCTAAAGAGATTTAGATTCCCCAAAAAGTATTGAGCCCCTTTTTGCCATCCTTCCCCATGATTCATCGTGATTCCTTGCAAAATTAACCACCACAATTTCCCCATTTCGGCCTCATTTTCAAGGGACTTGTAGGTTTTTTTCGTGCTGACTATTTGCATGACAACTAAGCCCCTTTGCGGGCTGCTTCGCTTCGCCGCCTCAACAGTTCATCCGCCAAAGTCCCCAATAATAGTGCCAAGCCAATGGCGGAAAACTCCATATCGCTTGGGATTCCTGCAAAAATCACCAGAGTTTTCAAAAGAGGCAAAATGGCGGCCCCAAGGATGATTCCAATTACCGTTCCTTCTCCTCCCCGCAGGCTGGTTCCCCCAAGGACCGCTCCGGTGATGGCATAGAGTTCAAACCAATTCCCTGCATTGCTGGGGGAGGCACTGTTGATTTTCATGAGGAAAAGGATGCCCCCGAAACCTGCCAGCAAGGAACAGAGGAAATAGGCAATCACCTTGAATCGATTGGTGTTCACCCCTGCATAACGGGCGGCCTGTTCATTATAACCCAGGGCAAAAAGGTACCTGCCATAGACACTGGCGTGCAGGAATATGGCAGCAAGCAAAGCCAGGATCCCAAAGAGCCACATGGGTGTTGGAATTCCCAGCCATTCGCCTTTTTGTAGCCAAAAAAAGGAAGTAAGGTCCGTGCGTCCTCCTACCCCCACATCACGGGAGGAATCGCGAAGAATCCTGGTACCTGCGGCCAGGTTGGGGTCCATCCATTTTTTGAAATCAATCAAAGTGAGAAATTGAGCCATTCCCCGGTAAATAAATAGCCCACAAAGGGTGACCACAAAGGGTTGAAGGTTGAGTTTTGTGACCAGGTATCCGTGAAATAGCCCAATCAAACCGGCTCCGGTTAAAACCACCAATGTCGCCACATAGGGATTGGCCCCATTTTCCAACAGGATGCCAAAACTGACGGCACTCAAACAGACCACGGATCCAATGGAAAGGTCGATTCCCCCGGTGATAATGACAAACCCCACGCCCAGGGTGAGAATGCCCCATTCGCCAATCCGCCTGGCCAGATTTTGGTGGTTTTCCACGGTCCGGGCATTTTCTTCGATACCTATCATGAGCGTGTAGAGGACAACAACGAGAAGGAAAACGCCCAGGATCCGGCCCACGGTTGGGTTGGAAAAAAAGGCGGTAAACATATTTTTTGATTCGGGTGGACTCATGAATTGGCCCCTGTGGCAAGGCGCATGATCGATTCTTCGGACAGTTGATCCCTATCCAATGCACCAACCATTTTGTTTTCGTGCATTACCAACACACGATCGCTCAATTGAAGGATTTCTTCCAGATCGCTTGAAATCATCAAAATGGCAACACCCTTGTCGGTGAGTTGTCGCATCAAATCGTATATTTCTTCCTTGGCCCCCACATCGACACCCCGGGTGGGTTCATCAAGGATAAGTAAAGCAGGTTTCCGGAAAAGCCATTTATAAAGAACGACCTTTTGCTGGTTGCCTCCGGAGAGCTGACCGGCTTGCTTTGAAATTCCGGTGGTTCGAATGCGAAGGGCCGCAACCCCTTTTTGGGCCGTGCTTTTAATTGCTTTAAAATTGAGGATCTTGCCTTTATGCAAGGTGTCCAAATTGGGCAAAGCAATATTACCCCGAATCGTATCGGCCAGGATCAGTCCGTGATGGCGCCGATCCTCCGGAACAAGGGCCATTCCATGGGCAATCGCATCGGCGGGCCGACGAATTTTAATCGGTTTTCCCGTTAAATGGATCTCCCCGGATACCCTTTGACGGATCCCAAAAAGGGTTTCCGCAAATTCCGTCCGACCCGCCCCCACCAGGCCGGCCATACCAATGAGTTCTCCTGGCTGGATTTCAAGCGATACACCTTCACCCTTGCTGGTTGCATGACGGAGTTTTACCACCTTAAGTGCAGGTGGAAGACCGGGAATTTTAGGAAGGATTGGTTGATGGCGTTTTAGTTTCACATCACGCCCCACCATCATTTTCACCATGGCTGGGTAGTTGATTTCCATTCGGGAGAGTTCACCTGCATTCTTGCCATCCCTTAAACCAATAACCCGATCGGCAATCGCTTCCACTTCCCGCAGGCGATGGCTGATAAACACAACACAAACACCATCCTGGCGCAATTCCCGAATCACCTGAAGCAGTCGTTCAGACTCCCTTTGGGCCAGGCTTGAGGTTGGCTCATCCATGATGAGGATGCGGGCATCAAGCGAAAGGGAACGGGCGATTTCAACGAGTTGTTTTTGGCCAAGGGTCAGGTTGGCAAGGCGTTCCTTTGGGGAAAAACCCAACCCAACGCGATCAAGCAAGGAGGCGGAGCGAGCTTCCATTGCCCTTCTGTTTGCCAAACCCAGGGGACCACCCCAAGTCATTTCCCGACCCAGGAACAGGTTGGCTTCAATCGAAAGATTGTCGGCAAGGTTTAATTCCTGATGAATTAAACTGATCCCCAGTTTCATTGCCTGGGCTGGGTTTTGCAATCGGACAGGCACCCCATCCATTTGGATGGTCCCAGCATCCGGGTTAAGGATTCCCCCGAGAATTTTCATCAGGGTGGACTTGCCTGCACCGTTTTCCCCGATGAGGGCAACCACCTCGGCCGGAAAAAGCTGAAGCCCCACATCATGCAGGGCTTGTGCTCCGCCAAATTGCTTGGAGATGCCAAAAACGGTCAGTAAGGGCGGTTTTCCCTGGTCCTTCGATGATGTCATTTGCCCAAAAGCTTTTTCAATTCTGTTTGAAACGCCTGGACATTTTCCTTCGTCAGCACTTTATGGGGGATGTCCATAATACCATCCTCAGGAATTTTTACCGACTCTGGTTTGCGAATGAGGTCAGCCATCATCTTCACCGACTGGAAACCAAATTCGTAGGGATTTTGAACAATGGTCCCCTCAATCGCACCGGTTTTGATTCCCTCCAATGTCTCATTGTCTTCATCGAATCCTACTATCTTGACCTTGCCAACCCGGTTGGCGTCGGTGACGGCAGATAAAATGGCTGGGGCGTTGTAGGCCCAAAGCCCCACAAGTGCGAGGTCGGTGGCACCCTGGTTCTTGGCAAGGACATCCGCCGCATTGTCTTTGGCCTTATTTTTGTCCACATTGTCCGTAAATGTTCCCAGTAATTGATACGCACCATATTTTTCACCATCCCGCGAAATACGCAACCCCTTGCTTTCCACTCCTTCAAGGACATCAAGGACACCCTGGCGGCGTTCACGGGCATTTACCGGATCCAGTTGACCCACAAAAAGCGCAATCTTGCCACCCTTTGGAAGTGCTTTTTTGATCAGTTCCCCAACACTTCTTCCCGCTTTGATGTTGGCGGTACCCAGGTAGGCGCGCCGTTTGCTTTTACTGGCGTCATTATCCACACAAAGAAGGGGAATCCGGGCCGCCACTCCATCCAGAAATTCAATCTGGTTATCCGGGCTAATGACGCTTACACTTATTGCCTGGGTTTTGTTTACCAACAAGTCTTCAATGATCTGGATTTGGGTGGCGGCCGTTCCGTCCTGGGGCCGCTTGAACTGAAGGTCCACATCCGTTTCCTCGGCGGCCTTTCGTGCCCCCGCTTCGCATATGGTCCAAAACTCGGCCGGATTGTTGGAAACAAACGCCACCTTGGGCTTGGAAACCTTGCCGACCGTAACGGGATTGCCTCCTTGTTTTTTTTGTTCCGGGCCGCATCCGGCCAGGGTTAAAGTGATCAATGAAATCCAAAGGGCAAAGGATGTGTTGGTACGCATGATAACCCCGAAATGGTGCGGGAAATCGCTTGATTGGGTCCGCGAAAACGGACTTGAAGCCAAGGAATAGATTAGTTCTTCGGGCAGTTTTTGAAAGGGCGAATTTGAAAGCTTACCCTTTGGTTTTCAAGGGCAGGGTGCCCAAGTGCCTGAATTGGCCTTGGAGGAGTTTATTATTTGAGGGCGCCTGATTGTTTGCAAAAACAAATCAGGGAGTGGTGGAAACGGGAACCCGGGCATCGGTGGGAATGATTGAGTTGGCCCCGCGCATCTGTTTTTCAAAGGTACTTTGTTGCTGCGATTGGGTAATGAGGGGTTGAGCAGAGGCTAATGCTTCACTGCCAAATCCGGCTTTTTTCAACATGTTGATTGCCAGGGTGGGGGGGTCGGGAAGTTTGATATTTCGATTGGGACTGCCACGGCGTCTTTCAATTTTGGCGAGTTCGGCCATTTGGGTCCCGTCTGGAGACCCAAAATTGCCCCCCCGGTCGGAATAAATGACCACTTCTTGCGGAGGAGAAAGCTCAAAGTTACGGGTCATGGGGCCTTCCAGCGCCTCCCGCTCGGTGACCATTTTCGCCAATTCCAGGGATATGATAGCCGCCAATTGCGGATCGCTTGCCTGGCGCACTAAGCCATCGGTCAGGAAAATTTGTTCGGTCCCCCGATGGAAAACCTCTATTTGTTCGCCGCCTATGGTGTGGATACTGGGACGAATTCCCACGGCTTTGTTGGCATCAATGATTTTTTTGCCAAGGGTTCCGGCCCGTATGGCGTTTGCGGTGGAGGCAGGGTTTACTTTGGGCATTCCGGGGGTTTCAACCGCCTTGAAATGTCCCCAGGGAACATCGGGAATCGTCAAATTTTCCTTGGGCATCAGTTGGCAGCCAAGGGAACAACAACAGCCAAATAGTCCCAGCCAATAACGCATAGAACAGACCCACCTTTGGTGGGTTGGATTAGCCGAAAAGACCCGAGGAATGCAAGTGCTCTTTGCGTTAATTCAACTTGAGGAGAATTTTGCCATCTTTGCCGGGTTTGGCCGCTTGCTCCAAAGCGTTTGGCCAATCAATGAGGTCAAAAATACCACCCGTTTTGGTGGTTAGGACTCCGGCTTTGAGCAGGTTTGCAATCTCCCGGAATAACAAAAACATGGTTAATTTGCCCTGATCCTTAACCCACTCGGAAAGCCAAAAACCTTCAATACGCTTCATCCCGTTCAGCAATTGCCCCGGGTCGATCGGGAGGGGTTGGCCGCTTAACCTACCATAAACCTGGAGCCTTCCCTTGCGAGCCAAAAGGGACAAGACCTCAGATCCCAGACTGCCGCCTATACAATCGAGGCCAAAAAAGACCCCCTCCGAATCAATAAGATTTTGTGCCTGCTTTTGCCAATCGCCCTCGGTCACCAATGTGTGGGTCCCCCCGTGGTTTTGGACCAAATCCACAAGCTCTTTGCGGCGTACCAAGTTAAGCGTTCGAAACCCAAATTTTCTGCCTAGCCTGGCAACCATCAATCCAACCGCAGTAGATGCCCCGGTTTGAATGAGCCAAGCCCCTTTTGGAATGTGGAATTGTCGGGTGACCATGGCAAGGGCCGAGGCGGGATTGACAAAAAAAGAGGCGACCTGTTCATCCGGAATGTCTTTGGGGACAGGAACCGCTTTTATTGCCGGGATAATGACCTCTTGAGCCCAATTCCCCGAATCGCCATTGAGGACCGCCACCCTTTTCCCCAAAACACGCCATGCCAAGGGGCCTTTACCCTCCTCAACCACCCCCACCCCTTCAAATCCAGGAACACAGGGCAGTTTGGGCTGTTTGCCGTACTTTCCCTGGATCATCAACAAGTCGGAGGGGTTGACCGGGCTATAAAGCATCCGAACCCGAACTTCTCCCCAACCTGGAACTGGGGTCGGGAGTTCTTTGAGTTTTAATGCTTGGGGAATTGGACCCCAATTTTCTACCACCAAAGCTTTCATGAACGGACCTTTCCAAGGATAAGGTTGCTTTAGGAAATACGGTAACCGCCTCCAAATGCAATTTGGGGAAGATGGTATTTCTTTTCAAGTCGTAACGGTTCTGCCTCCGATAACGATTAAGGCGGTTGTACCTTCATTCATTTGGTTTTTGGGAATTTGCACATGCCTTGGAAGCGCAAGACTCGAGTTGCGCTAACTCTGGCGGCCCTATTTAGCATGGGTATAGGGGGGTGTACCAGGAGGTTTTTTCGAGATAGGGCGGACAAAGAAGTCTCCCATTTATTGGCCTCCAAAGACCACCACGAAGATTGGAAAATCGAATTTTGGCGCCCCTATCCGGATCCCAAGGCTCGTTTTGCCTCTCCTGGAAATCAGGATTTGCCGGCCATGCCGGAGGATGATCCAGCCGCCAGGTTGGATTCTCCCAATCCCCAGGATTCGAAAAGAGCCGGCTACGGTGCCCTCGAGGGAACTGGTTACCTGGAAATATTGGAACAGTTTGATCGGGAAAATCGGGAGGCAGAAAAACGGGACCCTGACCAACCGGACAAAGAGCTCCTTCCCGTGCCCCGGATAGGGGAAAAATCCACGGCTAAAGAAACGGGAATTCAAACCGTCCTGTTTCAGGAGGGCCAGCAAAATAGGCCCATTCCCCTGGGCACCCCCTCCGATTATCCCGAACAAGGGGCAAGGCGCTATCCGGATTTGGAAACAGAACCAGGAATGGGGGAAAATGCCCTTCGAAATCCTTTAAAGGAGGATCGCAGACCCTTCCGCCTAAATATCGCCCAAGCCTGTGAGCTGGCTTTGGTAAATAGTCGGGAGTACATGACTCGCCGGGAGGATGTCTACCTCGCTGCCCTGCCGGTTACCTTGCAACGCTTTTCGTTTATGGGGCAATTTTTTGCCACGGAATCCGCTATCCGCAGTTGGTATGGTCCCCAATACAACGAATACCCCACTGGCTGGACGGCCAATTCCAACACCGGTTTTACAAAGGTGTTCTCCTCGGGTGCCCTTTTGCTGTTCCAGTTTGCCAATCGGTTGGTGTTTGAGACGGGCAAAGGATCCAATAATCTTTATGTAACACCCTCCTTTATGAGTTTGCAGTTTTTCCAACCCTTGCTTCAGGGTGGTGGCAAGGCAGTGACCCTTGAGCCTTTGACCATTTCGGAACGCGAACTTTTGTATTCGATCCGCTATTATGCTCGCTTTCGTAAAGAGTTTTTCACCTACCTGATCGGTGGAGGCACCCTGCAAAGGCAAGGATTGGTTTCCGCCAATGCCCCAAGGACATTATCCATTAATGAAATGGGAGCAGGGTCCATCGCCTCCCAAATTCAGGTTCGTCCCGGTCAGGGATCCGGTTACCAACCTGGTCCTGGCCAGTTTGATGCCCCCAATCAGGGGTATTTGGCACTCCTTTTGCGAACGGGAATCCTTGTTAACCAACAGGAAAATGTCTTCACCCTCCAGCAGTTCTTTGATCAATACCGGGAATTCCAGGCAATTGGTGATATTCCAGAACTCCAGGTTGCCAGGGTACGCCAGCAGCTATTGGATTCCCAAATTCAGGTGATTCAGTCCCAACAGATTGTCCGCGATGCCATGGACCAGTTCAAATTGCAATTGGGCCTGCCTCCGGTTTTACCGATCCAATTGGATGATCATGTCCTTCGCCAACCCACGGAACAATTGGATCGTTTCCAAAAACTGACGGATGAACTGAAAAATGCGCGCATTGCTGCCCGGTTGCTTGGCAAGCCGGATTTGGCGAAAAAGGCCCGGGATGAATTCCAAAAAATCCTCCTTGCGGCAGAGGTCATTAAACATACCCAATACAAGGACCTATTGCCTGCCAAATGGAGTTCATTTGCCAAACTGACCGACGAGGCGTTGATCCCCAAGGTCCGTGAATTGGGGGAATTGCGCAAGGATATGCGGGATAAAAGCACCAGCCTTGAGAAGGCAGGAAAAAAACTAAGTCCCGAAGATTTGGCCAGGTTGCGAGCAACCGAATTTGAACTCTTTTTGGGACGATTTGAACGAAGCCTCCGGATTTATGAAAGGGAGCCCTTTAACAAAAATGGAAAAATCGACCTGAAAGTCCATGCGGATCTTTTCGAGGACCTCCTGGAAGATTTCCTCCTTTTGTTTGTGGAACCGCGCAACGAACGCCTGGACCTGGTGCGCAAGCAATGGGCACCCTTGCCAAAATTGTGCGTGGACGGTGTCGATTTGGTGGATACCAACCTGGGGGAATCTTTATGGACAGCCGGCCGCCATGCTCTCGCCCATCGCCTTGACCTGATGAATGGCAGGGCCCAGCTTGTCGATGCCTGGCGGCAAATCCGGGTTGCCGCCAACAGCCTTTTAGGTGTTTTTAATGTAGGCTACAACTGGAATGCCAATTCTCCCCTTGCCATGGCCCAGCCCCTTTCGTTTCAATCCATGGGGGTTCACCAACTTACCCTTAATGCCGAAGCTCCCTTGGTTCGGATTGCCGAGCGAAACAACTATCGCGCCGTTTTGATCAATTGGCAGCGCATGCGGCGTAATTTGATGGCATTTGAAGACACCATCCTGTTGAATGTCAGAACAGAAGTTCGCCAACTTAGGGCGTTTGCCCGAAATTATGACTTGCAGAAACAAGCGGTTGAATTGGCTTATCTGGTGTTGGATAATGCTGTGGAGAGCATATACCAACCAAAGCCCCCTGGTGCTCCGGGTCAGGACTTTGTGGCTCTGACACAACAGCTCCTTCAGGCCCAACAACAGAAACTTCAGGCCCAGAACCAGTTGCTGACCACTTGGGTCAACTATCAATCCTTGAGGCTTGCGCTCTATCGCGATTTGGAATTGATGCCTTTGGATGCTCGAGGAGTGTGGACCGATGACATTGCAACAAGCCAGTGCTGCCCCGATGAAAACGCCAGTGACTCCTTCCCAGCCGACAGGTTCCCTGGCACTCCCCGCTTACTCCCCGGGGCAACATCAGGGCCGTAAGCAAAAAAAAAGTTGGGGAACCTATGCCCTTTTCGCCCTGTTGATTTTGGCCCTAGGGACCTGGTTTTCCTGGAGTAAATTTTCTGATCCTGGCCAAACCTTCAAGGGCCAGTTGATCGTCCATACCGTGAAACGCGAAAACCTCCAATTGGTGGTTACCGAAAGAGGCACCCTCGAAGCCGCCCAAAATCGCGATGTTATCTGTCAGGTCAAAGCGAGCAAGGGGAGTACCATTGCAACCACCATTCGTTGGGTGATTGATGATGGCACCCATGTGGAACAGGGCGATGAACTGGTCCGGTTGGACGATTCCGGCCTTCAGGAACAACTTAAGACCCAGATGATCGTAAGAGACAAGGCGAAAAACGAATGGCGTCAGGCAGAAGCTACCCAAAAAATCACGGTTAGCCAGAGCGAATCGGATTTGGCAACGGCTAAGGTTGCCTTGGAATTGGCGGAATTGGACCTCAAGAAATTCCATGAAGGGGATTTTGCCCAGCAGACGGCGGATGTTGGAGGACGAATCCTCATGGCGGAATCCGATAGGGAACAATGGCAGGATCGCGATGTTTGGCTGGATCGCATGGTTAGCAAGGGCTACCTCACACCCAAGCAGGCCCAGTCGGACAGGTACCGTTTGCAGGGCGCGGAACTGGCTTTGAAAAAAGTCAACGAAGAGAAAAGGGTGTTAAGCGAATACACATTTATTCGAACCGGCAAAGAAATGCAAAGTAAAATTGATGAGGCAAAACGGTCCCTTGAACGCCTGAAAACCCAATCCGTCCTGAAAGAAGAACAGACCCAAAGCGATACTGAAACAAAAAAATCCGTTTATGTTCAGGAAAAAGCCCGGGCCGAAGAGATCGAGGATGAAATTCGAAAATGCGTGATTACGGCCCCCCAGGACGGGTTGGTGGTCTACTACATTCCCGAACAGGCGAGGTTTGGTGGTGGATCCCAGCAATCCATCATTGCCCAAGGGGAACCGGTTCGGGAAGGTCAAAAGATAATGCGAATCCCCAATTTGTCCCAAATGCTTGTTAATGTAAGGGTCCACGAGGCCATGCGGGCCAAGGTTCGGGGCGATTCCCTCCTTCACCCGACGGATATCCGGCAACTGCTTCAGGTTGGATTGATCCGGCCCATGGCCAAAATGATTAACGACATTGGGGCGGTTGCCCTTCGTGACAAGCTAGTCACCATGGAACAGATCCAAATCAAAAGGGGACTTCCCGCTGAGATAACAATAGATGCCTTTGCCAGTCGGGCCGCCCTTAATGGCCATGTAAAAACGGTCGATGAAGTGCCCGCCCAAACCGATTGGACCTCCATGGATGTGACTGTTTATCGAACCATGGTTTCCATTGATGGAGAGGCGGAAGGGCTAAAACCTGGCATGAAGGCTGCAGTGAAAATCTATACCGAAACCAAGGCTGAAAATGTGCTCATCATTCCGACCCAATCGGTCATTGGCAACCCCACGCTTGGTTTTTTCGTGTATGTCAAGGAAGGGGATAAAAAACCAATCAAGAAACAGATTCAACTGGGAATGAATAACGAAAAAATGGTTGAGGTCAAGCAAGGATTGTCCGAAGGTGATGAGGTGATTCTCAACATTCGGGACCTTGAGGTAAAATCGGAAAAAGGTCCTGAAAATGGTCAAGGCAAAGGAAAAGAAAAAAAGAACGGGGGCAGGCCGGAAGGTATGCCAAAGAATGGCTCGAGCGAGGGAAAATATGGCGCCGGTTAATGGCCCAGTCAGTAAAGCCTTTTTGACCGGTTTCTTTTTTTCACGGAATGCCCTATGGAATCCCCTATCCTTCAGGTGGAAAACCTTACCAAAGTCTACACCCTGGGAGGGTACCCCCTTACTGTCCTTCGGGGAATTTCCCTATCCGTCAAGGTTGGGGATTTTGTAGCCCTGATGGGCCCTTCCGGATCCGGAAAATCCACCCTGCTTAACATACTTGGCTGCCTGGACCGGCCGACCTCAGGGTCCTACCATTTGGGTGAGGAAGATGTTTCCATAATGTCCGATGACCAGCTTTCCGATATCCGGTGCCGCTACCTGGGATTCATCTTCCAACAGTACAACCTTTTGCCCCAATATACGGTGGTCGAAAATATCGAGGTCCCCCTGATTTACCAAGGGGCCAAAATTGACGAAAAAACCAAGTCGAGGTGCGAAAGTTTGGCAAACCTTGTAGGCCTGGGCGATCGGCTGGATCATCGGCCCATGCAGCTTTCGGGCGGACAACAACAAAGGGTTGCCATCGCCAGGTCCCTGGCAAATGCCCCAAGCCTGATCCTTGCGGATGAACCGACGGGAAACCTCGACTCCTCAACAAGCGTTGAAATCATGTCGTTGCTCAGGATCCTGAATTCCATGGGAAAAACCATCGTCATGGTTACCCATGAAAACGATATTGCAGCTTGGTCCAAGCGGATATTGCGCATGAGGGACGGTCAGATCGAATCCGATACCCCTAACACCCCGATACCCATTCCAACCGGACTTCGATTGATTGATCCTGATGTCCTTACCAACATTGTGGGGGGGATCTAGAACTCATGAATCCATTAACCATCGGCCTTTTGGTTCTTTTGGGGGTTATCCTTCTTGCCGCCGTGGCAACCGAGAAAACCCGCAAGAGTACCGTTTTAGCCCTCCGAAGTCTTTGGTTGCACAAACTTCGTTCCATACTGTCCATGCTTGGAATCATCATTGGCACCACCTCGGTAATATCCCTCATGTCGATTGGGGAAGGGTCCATGCATGATGCCCTGGAGGACATCAAACGGATGGGGGCCACAAATATCATAGTTCGAAGTGTCAAACCACCTGAGGACAGTTCTTCTACCCGGCGAAGTTTTGTTGCTCTTTATGGACTCAAATACGATGATATGGCAGATTTTGCCACCATTCCCTCGATCAATCGCCTTGTTCCCATGCGTGTTTTCCCCCAGGAGGTCCGGCGGGGAAACGCCAAACACAATAGTCGGGTGGTTGCGACAAGACCTGAATATTCTGAAATCAATCAACTCGATCTGTTTGGGGGGCGATTTTTGGTTCAGGATGACGATTTTTTAATGAGAAATGTCTGTATTTTAGGTTCTACTACCGCCTCAACCCTGTTTCCCTTTCAAGACCCGATCGACAAGGATGTCGCCCTTGGCCAATTTATTTATGTCGTGGTTGGGGTCATGAAAGACCGGATGCCCACGGGAGGCGGGGGAGGCAGCCAGGCAGCCGAGGACTTTAACGATGACATATACATACCATTGAACACGGCCCGCACCCGATTTGGCGAAACAATTAGCATTCGGGCTGCCGGTAGTCGTTCTGCGGAAAAGGTGGAATTGCACCAGATTACTCTAACCGTTTCCGACATTGAAATGGTTCGCCCAACAGGCGTGATCATAGAGGAGATCCTCAATAATCCCCGCAAACATCCGCGAAAAGACTGGGCCCTAACCGTTCCCCTGGATCGGCTGGAACAGGCCGAAAAAACCAAGCAACGATACAGTCGTGACCTTGGCCTTTATGCTTCCATTTCCTTGTTGGTAGGGGGCATTGGCATCATGAACATAATGCTTGCTACCGTAACCGAGAGGACCCGGGAAATCGGCATCCGCAGGGCCCTTGGAGCCAAGCAAAGGGATATTGTCACCCAATTCCTTATCGAGGCAATGGTTCAAACGGGAATTGGGGGTATGGTTGGAGTGGCCATTGGCATTGGCTTGGTCTTTTTGTTGCCTACCATGAGCCAAATGTCCTGGATGGTCGAACTTTTCGGCCCCGCCGGGCCACCACCCATCCTTCATCAGGAGTCGATCCTTTGGGCCCTTTCCACCTCCATCGGGGTTGGGGTTATATTTGGGCTTTATCCCGCATTCCGGGCTAGTCGCCTGGATCCCATCGAAGCCTTGAGGCATGTTTGATTTGGGGTTGGATTGGGTTAAACAGCTCCAGGAACACTCCCCCACTTTGGCAATCGTTTTTGGTTCAGGGATGCGGGGGTGGCATGCGGATTGGAAGAAATTAGGTCAGACCAACCAGGATCCTGTTAAAGACAATCACCCCGATTTTCTGCCGGGGCATGAAGGCACCATAACGCTTGGTGGTTACAAGGATCAAAAATTTCTTGTGTGTCATGGCCGGGTGCATGCCTATGAAGGCTATAAAAAGGATCAGATATGTGGGACTATAGCCCAATTATGTTCCTGGGGCATTGGAAAAGTCCTGCTTTTCAATGCGACGGGAAGCTTGGATTCCCGTTTTTCACCCGGAGAATTGGTGGCCGCAACCCATATTTGGGATGCGACCGGGCCTCTCTGGAATATCAAAGACGGTAATGTCCCATGGAGGGAAACGCAATGGCATGCAAGGTTTCCGAATGGGGCCATGGGTGTTCGCCACGGGCGGTATGTCATGGTTTTGGGACCCAGCTATGAAACCGCTGCCGAAGTCCAGGCACTTGGCCGATTGGGGGCTCAAGTGGTGGGAATGTCAAGTGTCAACGAACTGATTGAGGGTAGAACACTTGGGATGGAGGTGGACTTGGTTAGCGTGATTGCAAACCTGGCAACCGGGCTTTCCGCAAACCCTTTAACTCATGAAGAGGTTTGTCGGACAATGGAAGAAACCGAAACGGAAATTATGCGTGTGGCTCACCAATGGCTGAATTGGGACACCCCCTAATTCAAGGCAAAAGAAGCCCAATCTTCCCAATAGGCCCGAATTCCCTTTTGAATGATGGGAGAATCCATTCCGATCGATAGAAGGCGACAGCCCAAATCAAGACACCTTTGGGCGTAAACAGCATCACGGGGAAGGATGCCCCAGGGGACTCCGTGTTTTTGGGACGCCTTGGCGACCCTTTCAATTGCTTTCCACATTTCCGGATGCTCCCATTGATTGGGTAGTCCCAAGGATTGGCTTAAATCGGCCGGCCCAATGAACATGAGGTCGAGGTGGGGGACGGCGGCAATTTCTTCAACCACATTCAAGGCGTCAACATGCTCGATTTGAACCGCCAAAAAAGAGCGTTCATTGGCTAGTTTAAAATATTCGGCCCCCGGATAGGTGCCAAACTTTCCATCCACACCGGTTCCGTTTACCCCTCGGCCCCCTTCAGGATGGAATTTGGCCCAATGGACCAGGTTTTTCACCTCTTGCAGGGACCTTACCATACTGGCCATGACCCCATCGGCACCTGCCTCCAGGGGCCGCATAACCGAGGCATAATCGGTTGCCGGGAGTCGAACAAAAGTGGGTATCCTGTGGACCCGGGCTGCCCGGCATGCGTCTTCGATTTGGGGTGTGGTTAACCCAACATGTTCCTGATCAAGCCAAAGGGCATGATATTTCCCGGAAAGGGCCATTATTTCGACAAATTTGGGGGTACAAAATTGGCCAATGGCAGCTGCTATTACCGGGTTCTGGGAGCGAATCAGGGTGCGAAGGTTCATGGCAATGGTTCCTTGGGATTTGGGATTCATGGTTGGAAATAGGGCAAATGCAAAGGTTGAACAGTTGAAATTCGAACCAGTTTCGGTTTTTTATGGGTTTGATTCCTTTAATACCGGCGAACTGACTTGACACTTGCCGATAACCTTTAGAGAATACTAATCGACCAATCTTATTTGTTTTTTGGATACGAGGGTGGTTGCTATGTCCTCCCATTTTTTGAATATTTCCCGCTATTTTGCTTTGGCAGCCATGGGGCTTATCGGTGGTACCGCTTTACAGGCCCAAACTCCTCCCGGGTATCGGCCCCCAACCCCCGGTGTCAGCGGTGTAACCGGAGCGGGTGGAATCATGGGTGTAAGTGGGGCAAGTGGAGTTTCCGGTGCCAGGGGAGCTACCGGGGTCAGCGGAATTATGGGTGTTGGCGGTGTGAGTGGTGCTAGTGGCCTTATGGGGGTTAGCGGGGCTTCCGGTGTCAGCGGGATAATGGGTGTGAGTGGTGCAAGTGGACTTATGGGAGTCGGCGGGGCTGCAGGTGTCAGCGGTGCCACCGGGGCGGTTGGTTTTTCGGGCATGGGTGGTTTTTCAGGGAATTATCCTCCTGGATTTCGCCCACCCAATCCGGGTGCCTCGGGAGCGAGTGGTGCCGGTGGAATTATGGGTGTTAGTGGCGTGAGCGGGGCTAGTGGGGTGACAGGGTATGGCGGGGCCGCAGGAGCCGGTGGTATCCGGGGTGTTAGCGGCGTAGGCGGAGCCAGTGGGATGACTGGGGTTGGAGGTGCGGGTGGAATTATGGGTGTTAGCGGAGTGACTGGAGCCAGTGGCGTGACCGGTTACGGCGGGGCCGCGGGTGCGGGTGGCATCAGGGGTGTTAGCGGCGTAAGTGGTGCTAGTGGAGTAACAGGTGCTGGCGGTGCCGCCGGTGCGGGTGGCATCCGTGGAGTTAGCGGCGTAAGTGGGGCCAGCGGTGTTTATGGCGGTATTTCTGGTGGCATCACGGGAGTAAGCGGGGTTAGTGGTGCTTCGGGTTACGGTGGCGTGGCTGGAGCTTCGGGCATTACCGGTGCTGGTGGCATAATGGGAATGACCGGAGTATCAGGTGGCTACCCACCAGGCGTTCGACCCCCGGCAGGTGCCTCGGGTAACGGTGGCATTGCGGGGGCTGGTGGCATCATGGGTGTTAGCGGCGTGAGCGGTGCCAGCGGTGTTTATGGCGGTATTTCTGGTGGCATCACGGGAGTAAGCGGGGTTAGTGGTGCTTCGGGTTACGGTGGCGTGGCTGGAGCTTCGGGCATTACCGGTGCTGGTGGCATAATGGGAATGACTGGCGTTTCCGGTGGTTACCCACCAGGAGTTCGACCCCCGGCAGGTGCCTCCGGTTACGGAGGCATTGCGGGGGCTGGTGGCATCATGGGTGTCAGCGGCGTGAGTGGTGCCAGTGGGGTGTCAGGTTACGGAGGCATTGCGGGGGCCGGTGGCATTATGGGTGTCAGCGGCGTGAGCGGTGCCAGTGGGGTAGCGGGTTATGGTGGTGCTGCGGGTGCTGGTGGCATTATGGGTGTCAGCGGCGTGAGCGGTGCCA
>SXGT01057638.1_pt1 | contig 16276 bp, 13 predicted proteins | sample 3176221 | NCBI WGS metagenome assembly SXGT01 (sample SAMN11356862, study PRJNA531348) | freshwater metagenome | isolation source: freshwater sample F1-120 | place: China: Fuxian Lake, Yuxi | collected 2017-12-25 | reverse complement strand
GGGTGGCGAGAACAGCTCGTCCAGCGAAGTGGAGGACGTGCTCTACCGTCACCCCGATGTACTGGCTGCTGCCGTGGTGGCCAAGCCTGACGCGCGTTGGGGCGAGACACCGTGCGCCTTTGTCGAGCTCAAGGCCGGCGCCACCACCACGTCCGAGTCCATCGTGGCGCACTGCAAGCAGCACCTGGCCGGCTTCAAGGTGCCGCGCGCGATCGTGTTCGGCGAATTGCCCAAGACCAGCACCGGGAAGATCCAAAAATACGAACTGCGCAAGCGCACCCAATCCACCCGTGCCATCGACGTTTGACGGCACGCCGGCGTGAGGGGCCGATGTTATGCTCGGCGCGCCATTCCACTCACAGAGGCCGCCCCTTGAGTCGACGTACCGATGCGGAAATCATTTTCAGCGCACTCTTCTTGCCCGATCGTTCGGGCCTGCCCAAGCACCAACGGCTGACCAACGCCTTGCTGGATGCGATTGAAAGCGGGGCCTGGGGGCCAGGGGACAAACTGCCGACCGAAGAGGAAATCGTGCAGCGCACCCCCTACAGCCTGGGCACGGTGCAACGGGCCTTGAGGAACCTGGCCGAGCAGGGCGTGATTGTCAAGCAGCACGGTCTGGGCAACTTCGTGGCGGACTCGTCGAGGAAGGTGGAGGAGCCATGGCATTGCCGCTTTCTCGCCGATGACCAGCGTTCGTTTCTGCCGCTGTACACCAAGGCTTTGCGCCGCGAGAAGGAATCGGGCCAGGGCCCTTGGACGCCCCACCTGGGCACCGAAGCCTCTTTGATGCGCATCGACCGCACCATTGATGTCAACCACGAGTTCATGATCTATGGGCGGTTCTACGCCAACCGCCAGCTGCTCAAGAACCTCTGGCAGATCAAGCTGGAGCAACTCGACGGCATGAACTTCAAGGACGTGATCATTCGCGACTTCAAGTTGCCGATCACCGAGATAGTTCATCTGGTCAGTTACACCGAATTCGACGAGGAGGTGTGCGCTCACCTGTCCCTGCCCATCGGAACCCAGGGAATGCTGGTGCAGGCCATTGCCTATTCGGGCAAGGTGCGCTGCGCCTACTACCAAGAGTTCTACGTGCCGCCCAACAAGCGGTCGCTGTCGTTTCCCGAGATAAGCCTCAGCCGCCCTTGACGCGGGGCGCAGGGCGATCGCTAGGCCGATTCGACCCAAAGTACCTTCGAGGCAGCGGTGCGCGTCAGCGCCATGTGCTGCGCTCATGCATGCCCAGCATGCAGCGCATCTCAGAAGAGGTCGACATCACGATCTGCGCGGGCGTTTGGGGCAATGGTGGACCGACCATCGTGGGATGGGAAGCGGGGCCCACTTCAATGCTGTCCAGTTTTCCCTTGGGACTGGTGCTTCCTGTGACAGGGTCGGCGACTGGAAAGGCCTCTGCGGGATACCTGCCGGAGGTGACCACCAGTCTGTTCATCGAGCGCGAACGAGCGCAGGCCACGCTGGCTGCAATTCGAAACTGTGGCAGGAAGCCGGAAGGGTCGAGCGCCAACTGGCGCTTTCATGCCTCCCTTTCCCCCTACCCAACAGCGTTCGCGAGATTGGTGCACCTCGAATGGCGGTGCGACAGTTTTCTCGGCATTTTTTCTCCGGACCGCTACCCTGTAGGCGGTCCGACAGACCTCATTTTTCGGGTTCACAGTGTTCTTGCTATTGAACTCCAGTTATCTTCGACCCGAGAGGGGCACTTCTGTCAAGTTCAAAGAACGATCTCATGAGCGTGGCCGCGCACGTCCATTTCGTACTCAAGGCCGACGACTGGCGGACGGGCGTAGTTCCAGACCAAACCACCAGAGCCCGCGCCGCGTTTGGCCAATTCCTCGCCGACCAGGTGGCCGATGTTTTGCACGGTGTAAAGCTGTGTCGAGACGGCATCCGACCAGCTCACGCCCAGCGACTTTAGGCGCAACTCCATTTCGTCAACGACAAAGCGTACCTTGGTGCGCAGGCCCTCGGGAGAGGTGTCTTGCCAGGCGATGCTGCGCTCATGCGCGGGCTCGTTGCCTGTGCGCGCGTCGGCGCTTCCCGAGAGCTGAAAGCTGGGCAGCGAACGCTGGGCGGGCACCGTGTAGCAAAACCCGAACACGCGCGATTCTGTCGGCTTGTCGTACATCGGGCAGACGTTGGTGCGCGCGACAGGATTCACGCCGTCCTTGTACAGGCCCCAGCGTTCCAGGGTCTGCACGTAGTGGCTGTTGAATTCCTTGAAGCCGGAATCGCTGAACGGATCGGGTGAGCGCAGTTCGAACTGGGCAATGGCTGTGGTGGGGCGGCTCACGCTGGCCAGGTGTGCCTCGACGGCCGCGAAAGCCTCCTTCATGGGAAGCTGGCGCATAAAGCGCACGCGCTGCAGGGCAAATCCGGGTTCAGCTGCCACCCCGCCCGAGTACTGAAAGACCGAAGGAATGTAGCGGTAGCCGCCAGGTGCAAAGATGGTAACGGGAAGGGTCATCGAATCACTCCTCGAAGATGGATACAAAGGGAAAACTCAGGGTTCAGGTCGCACGGGGTTGCTCAGCAGGCCAACGCCTTCGATGTCGACTTCGACGTGGTCGCCCGCCTGCAGCCACACGGGCGGCTGGCGCGACTGGCCCACGCCGGCAGGTGTGCCCATGGCAATGACATCGCCAGGTTCCAGCGTCATGGCGGTGCTCAGCAACGCCAAGGTTTCGGCCACGCCCCAGATCATGTCGGCGGTGTTTGCGTCTTGCATCACGGCGCCGTTCAGGCGGCTCTGGATGCGCAGGTTTGTGGCGCCCGGAGGAAGCGCGTTGGCGGTCACCACGTTGGGGCCGAGTGCACCGGAAGCATCGAAGTTCTTGCCGATGGTCCACTGCGGCGTCTTCTTTTGGTAGTCGCGCACCGAGACGTCGTTGAAACAGCTGTAGCCGAACACGTAGGGAAGCGCATGCTCGGCAGCGATGTGGCGGGGCACGCGTTGACCAATGACGACCGCCAGCTCCGCTTCGTAGTCCAGCTGTGCTGAGACGCGCGGCAGCCACAGATCCTGGCCGTGGCCCACCAGGGACGAAGCTGTGCGCAGGAAAAACCAGGGGTACGCGGGTTTGTCCCGGCCGCCTTCCTTGGCATGGTCGAAGTAGTTCAGGCCGAGGCAGATGATCTTGCCGGGCGCTGGAATGACCGGCGCGTATTGCTGTGCGTCAGGCTGCAATCGCGGGGCAGAAGAATGGATGGCACGCTCGGCCGCATCGGCCAGGTTCACATTCTGGCGGAGGGCCGTGAGCAGGTCGCTGGGCACTTCAGGGCAGGCCGAGGCCAAGTCGATCAAGCCGTCGTCGGTGACCAGTCCCAGGCGGGGGCCGGTGGGGCTGAGGTAAGTGGTGAATCGCATACGAGATGAACAATTGATTGAGAAGGTGGAGCGCCGGGTGTCTGTCCCTGACTCTTCAGAACCCGAGCGCCACCGCCTGACGCCGCGCATCGGCCGCGGCTTCAAGGTTGCCCGAAGCGTTGCGACGCACCGCCTTGACCGAGCCGAAATAGAACTCGTGTTGAGAGTCGGTTTCGACGGAGTGGCCGCGTTCGCGCAGGAGATGGGCGACGGCTTGTGGAAGACCGGGCTCCAGCAGGATGGTGCCGTCGCGCGCCAGGCTCCAGCGCGGCCGTGCGACCAGCTCGCCCAGTGTGGCCATGCCGCCCAGCGCACCGGTGGCGATCTGGAAGCCCGTGGTGGTCTGGCTGACGCCGCCCGGTGACACTGCGGCCATCGTGGCCCGTCCGTCGCGCAGCAGCAGCCACGGGTTCAGGGTGTGCGAGGGCCTGCGATGCGGGGCGACGCAGTTGACGCTGCCTGGTTCTGTGTCGAAATCAAACATGCGGTTGTTCAGGAGGATGCCGGTGCCAGGGTCCACTGCGCCGCTGCCGAAGGGCTGGAACACGCTTTGCAGCATGGCCAAGGCATTGCCCTGCGCATCCATGGCGACGAAACCCGTGGTGTCGCCGACGCCCGCCCGGCTGTTGGCAAATGCGGCGCGCCACTCTGCTGAGGCGCGAACGGTATCCACGCCGAAGGACCGGGCGTCCAGGGCCGCAACGCTCACCTGTGCCGGATCGCCGATGCGGGTACGGCCCTTGGCGATCACGGCAAGGGCATGCTCGATGTCTTGGGCCATGCCTTCGGCACCGAGCTGGCAGCCATGGCGGTCCCAGCGCTGCAGTTGTTGCAGCATGAGCACGCCGACCGAGTTGGGCGGCATGACATGCACCGCGTGTCCGGCCGTTGGCGAGGTCCAGGACTGAACCCAGTCCGCCTGCGCGTGAGCGAAGTCGATCGCATCCAGCAGCCCGTTGGTTCCCTGCGAGAAGCGCGTCAGGCTTCGCATGGAGGCGCCTTCGTAAAAGCCGCGTTCTCCCTCATGTGCAATGGCGTTCAGAGCTTCCGCCAGTGCGGGCTGCCGAATGCGTTGACCCGCTTCCAGCAGCGCGCCACCGGGCATGAAAAGCGTGTCGAAGCCGGGCTGGCTTCGCACAAGTGGTCCACTCAGGCGGAGGTTGCGTGCCAGTTCCTCGGCCACGTTGCAGCCATCGCGCGCCAAGGCAATGGCCGGAGCCAGAAGCTCGCGCAGCGTGATGCGGCCAAAGCGCTCATGGGCGCGAGCCCACAGGCGCACCAGTGTGGGTACCACCGCCGAGCTTGTGCCACGTTGCGGCATGCCGTTGGTGAACCGTTCAACCTTTGCCGACCCCGGCGCGCGCCCGCTGGCGTTGAGCGCATGCACCTCGCCCGTGGCCGCGTCGTAGTACATCATCATGCCGCAGCCACCCAGCGAGCCGGCATGCGGTAGCACCACGGCCAGTGTTGCCGAGGCGCTGACCATGGCGTCGACCAATGAGCCGCCGTCCGCCAGGCAACGGAGGGCGTGCTGCGAGGCCAGATGATGACCGCTGGCCAGCGCCACCTGCGTCCCAAAGACGCTTTTGGGTCTTGCGTTGCAGATCATGCGACGCGCGAGGCGAGGATGGCCACCAGCGTGCCCATGAACGAACCGGCCGCGCAACCCACGGCCATGCGCCAGGCCAGACCATCGAGCGCCAGGCGCCAGGCCACGACGTCTGGCACGGTGGCCGTCGCGGCAGGCACGCCCTGGGGCGCAGCGGGGGCCGCCGCAGGTCCTGTCGTGGCCTGGGCTGGGGCCGGCTGCGCCAGCTCGCGCGCCACATTGGCGAAAAACTCCTCCGAGAATTTGCGGGCTGCGCTGTCAATCAGGCGCGAACCCAGCTGTGCCATGCGGCCGGTGATTTCGGTGTCGGCACTGTAGGCCAGCTGAGTACCGCCTTCCACGCGCGCCAATTGCACCTTCACGCGGCCGCTGGCCGCACCGGCCGGGCCCGCGGAGCCGCGCCCTGACAAGGCGAAGGAGGTGGGGGGTACCACGTCCTCGCGCTGCGCCTCCGCACTGAAGCTGACCTTGATGGGGCCCACGGCTGCGCTCAGAACGAGGGCGAGCTGGTTGGGTGCCGGCTCGCTCACCTTGCTGCAGCCGGGGATCACCCGGGCCAGGAAGTCGGTGCTGTTCAGGGCTTGCCACACCTCGTCCAAGGGGCGGGCCAGAATTTTGGTGCCTTCGATCAACATGTGATTACCGTGTCATGTCGATGCCGGCCAGACGCAGGCCTTGATCGGCGATGCGCATGCGGTCGTTGAGGTAGCGAAAACGCCCGAAGGCCCAGGTGATCAGCGGCCGCGCCACGTCCAGGCTGGTGGGCCATTGCCTCGAGAACCAGTCGTAGCGGCAGGCCCAGGTCTGGGTCTGGTCGCTGATAAAGCGGACGTTGTGCTCCCATTGGCGGATGGCGCGCGCCACGTCGGCTTCCTGTCGCAGGTGATGCGCGAGGGCATAGGCGTTGATCAGTGTGAGGCCCGCGCCTTGGCCGAGCGTGGGAGGGAGACCGTGCGCCGCGTCGCCCAGGATGGCGACGTTCTTCATGGCCCAGTGCGGGCAGTTGACCACACCGTAGTTGTATTGAGTGGCCGGCGCCTGGCTCAACGCCTGCATGAGGCCCGCAAGCTTGGGAAAGCGCGCGGACCAGTCGGCTGCGTCCAGCGGCAGCTTCTTGGCTGTGGCATCGCGCTCAGGGGCCACCATGTACACGTAGGTGGAATCAGGACCGGCCGGGGTCACGCCAATGCGCCGGTTGCCTGACCAGTGCTCCACGGTCTTGTTCTCGGGCGTGAACTCGCGCCCCTGGATCAGGAAGCGGTCGATGATGGTGGGCAGCACGCGAAAGCCGCTGCGCATGGGCAGGGAGTTGCGGACCGCCGAGTTCACGCCATCGGCGCCCACAACCAGGTCGGCTGTCGAAGCCGCACCCTTCTGGGTGCGTAGCGCGTAGCGCCCGCCCTGTTCGGTCACGCCCGTCACGGTGGAATCCGTCACGATTTCTGCACCCTCGGCAAGGGCAACGTCGCGCAGAGCCTCAATCACGGCCTGGCGTGAGAACACATGTACGCGCGACAGACCTGCCAGCGTGCGTTGCTGGCGCAGAGAGCCATCCGGGAAGCGGATCTCCGCACGTTGCAGTTGCAGGCCAAGTGGAGCCATGGCGTCGAAGACGCCCAATTGCTCCAACACCTCGATGCTGTTGTTCTTGATGTAGATGCCGGCACCGATTTCGCGGATCTGGTCACCGCGTTCGTGCACACGCACCTTCCATCCATCGCGGGCCAGCAAGGCGGCGGTTGCGAGGCCGCCAATGCCGCCGCCGGCGATCGCGGCCATGCGTTGTGGCGCGCTCATGACTGCACCTCCTTGCGCGGGTTGGTCGCCGGCGTGGTGGTGGGACAAGTGAGGTCAAAGTTAATGTGAGGCATAGAGTGACTCTTGATGAAGATTTCGTCGGCTCAGGCGCTTTTCTTGCGCTGTAGGTTGACCTGGGTGGCTGCACCCGCCGTGAGCAGTGCATGGATGTGGAACTCATCGCGCAGGCGTTCAGTGTCGAAGGCGACCAACGCCTGGCGCTCGTCTTCGGCCAGCGCATAGTTCTCGGCCCAGGCCCGCGGGTCGGCGATGAAGCGACGAGCCTCCTCGGGCAAGGTGCGCAAATGCAGCAGGGCCTGCACCAGCGGCACGCGCCCGTTGGGCAGCGCGGGATAGATCAAGGCATGGTCTTCGGTGATCGGGTTGGGGGTTTCCAGATCCCAAGCCAGCGTGGCGTAGGTGTGGTGCCACGATGGTTCAAAATGCGCCGCAAACGGTTTTCGGTCGCCCATGGCGCCCGCGAGCATGAGTGTGGATCGCAGCTCGATGTTGCCGCTGCGGTCCAGCGATTGCTCGCTCAGACCCAGCAGTTGCTGCAGGTCTCCTTCGCACAGCCGGTCGTAGAGTCCGCGGTCGGTTTCCACGTCGGGGTTCGGGTAGTGGCGCGTGCCGGGGTAGTGCGACAACCCGCCGCTGGCGATCAGGATGGCACGCTTGCCCAGCTTGCACAGCGCGCGTTCCAGCGCCTGGCCGAAGGCGAAACAGCGTGTGGGCGCGGGCTGGGGCGGCATGTAGGCATTGACGAACAAGGCCAGCATCGGCATGTCGCGTGTGAAGCCCATCTGTTCGTAGGGAATGGTGAAGGCCGTCTGCAGTTTTGCGTCGAGGGTAAAGGCCAGATCGAAACCCAGGGCGCCCATCTCTGGCACGAGCGCGTAGCCCAGGTCGCCATCCAATGCCCAGTCGCCCCGGTGCTTGTGCATACCGTCGGCGCGCCGGGCCGCGTGCACGCAGAAGGGAGGCACGCTGTGGGTCACGAAATGGTCACCATGGTCGTTGGAGATCACGATCACGCAGTCCGCCTTCTTGGCCAGGAACACTTGGCCAATGGCCCGCAATTGCGAGTGAACCCGATCGACCTGGGCCAGGTCTTCAGTGTCGGGGCGTGACAGCAATTGCGGCGCGTGAGGAACGGCGGCTGCTGCGACGACACCCGCGCGCTTGTGGTGGATGGAGACGGTGTTCAAGGCTGGACTCCCGAACCGGAGGACGTGGTGATGGGATGGGACCGGGCAACGCTGAGAACGGCCTCGACGATGCCTTGGTAGCCGGTGCAACGGCAGATGTTGCCCGCCAGGTGCTCGCGCACGCGGGTCTCATCGAGCGCCTCGCCGCTGTTGAGCAGTTCGTAGGCGCTCATGAACATGCCGGGTGTGCAGAAGCCGCACTGCAGGGCGTGGTGGGCATTGAAGGCGCTGCGAAGACGCTGCGCCAGATCGTCCTGCAATCCTTCCAGCGTGGTGATGCTTTCGCCTTCGCAGCTGTGGGCCAACGTGAGGCACGAGCGCACGCACCGGCTGCCGACCATCACGTTGCAGGCGCCACAGACACCGTGCTCGCATGCGAGGTGGACCGAGTGGGTGCCGCATTCGCGCACGAAGTCGCCCAGCGAACTGCGGTGCTCCGTGTGCAGAGCCACTTTGCGGCCGTTGAGAACAATGCTCTTTTCCAGATTCATCATGATTGCGGGGCGAGGGCTTGTTGCAGTGCATCGATGGCGTTGACGGCGTGGCGATGCGCATCGAGAAGACCCAACTCTGGCCACGCGGCGGCGATGTCCTGACGCGCCAGGACCATCCACTGTTCGCGCGGCATCCGGGTTGAGGTTTGCAGGCTTTCGGCAAGGGTGGGCAGCGCCACCGGACGCTCGCCGTGCGCGCCCACCCAGCAGCGCCAACCATCGGCGCGTTGCACGACGATGGCCGAACACATGGCGTACTCACCCGCCCGGTGCATGAGCTTGGCGCGACCCCACCGGTGCAGCTGGATGTCGACCGTGTCCAGCGTCAGGGCCACAGCCAGCTCGTCCACGGCGCGCGCTGTGTGGAGTGGGCCCAGGATGAAGTCGTGGACCGCCATGCGCCGCATGCCGCGTTTGCTGACCAGCTCAATTTGTGCGCCCAATGCGCAAAAGAGCAATGGCCAGTCGCCTTTGGGGTCGGCCTGCACGATGCTGCCAACTGCCGTGCCTCGGTTGCGCACGGCGGGAAAGGCAATCTGCCGGGCATGCGCGGCCAGCAGCGCCGCCGCTGCGGGATGCTGTGCGGAGTGGACGGCGCCGAGCTGCGAGTGGCGCACCAATGCGCCGATGCGAAGACCCTGGTGCCATTCCATCTGTCCCAGCGCTTCGATGCGGTTGATGTCCAGCAGCGCGTGAGGCGATGCCATTCGATACCGCAGCAATGGCAGCAGGCTCTGGCCACCGGCCAGCACCTGGGCATCACTGCCCAGTGCTGCAAGCAGGTCCAGCGCTTCGTCAAGTGTTGTCGGGCGGCGCAGTTCAAACGGTGCCGGTTTCATGATTCGAGTTCCAGATGGGCGAGCGGGCGCTGGGTGACGGCGTGCTCTCCGCCGCCAAGCAGTTGGGCCAGCAGGTAGTCGGGCGTGATGGGCGTGCGGTCGACGGCCACGCCACGCTCGAGCAGGGCATTGCGCACGGCATTGCCGATGGCCGCGGGGCCGCCCACGCAGCCGCCTTCGCCTGCGCCCTTGATCCCGAATTCGGAAAAAGGCGAGGGCGTGCACTGGTGCACGATGTCGACGTGGGGCACTTCCATCGCGCTGGGCAGTGCGTAGTCGCCGAAAGTCACGGTGAGTGGCTGGCCGTCTTTGTCATAGCGCATTTCTTCCAGCAGTGCCTGGCCGATGCCCTGGGCCACGCCACCACGAATCTGACCGTCCAGGATCAGCGGGTTGACGACAGTGCCACAGTCCTCCACCACGGCGTAGTCTGTGATGCGCACGAAGCCGGTTTCCGTGTCCACGCAGACGCGGGCCATGTGGATGCCGTATGAGAAGGTGCCGGACTCCACCTGAGGCCGGTAGATGCCCTCGACCGACATGCCTGGAGGAATGTCCTGTGGCAGGCGGTGCAGGCCGAGCACGGCCAGGCGGCCGATCTCGGCATAGCTGATCGTCTTACCGCCAGGGGCGATGAAGTGTGTGCCGTCCTGGCGCAACTCATCGGGCTCGCAGCCCAGGTCAGCTGAGGCCACGCGGCGGGCCTTCTCCAGGAGCATTCTGGATGCACGGGTGACGGCGCCGCCAGCCATGACGATGGAGCGCGAGGCCACGCTGCCCATGCCATAGGGCGCGCGCCCTGTATCGCCCTGGCGGATGCGGATCTGGTCCAGTGGCAGCCCGGTGATCTGGGCTGCAATCTGCGCCAGCGCGGTGTGGTGTCCCTGACCGTGGCTGAGCGTGCCTACGTCAAAGATCAGTTCGCCGCCAGGCGTGAGCGTTGCTCGCGCTGCTTCGTGTCCATAGATGTAGGCTGAGCCACGGCGATGCCATTCGACAGAACCGTGGGCAGCCTGCTCCACGTACATGGCGAAGCCGATGCCATGGACATGGCGTTCGTCGTTCGCTCGCGCGGGCCAGGTTTTGGCATGTGCCTCAGCCGCATTCAGGCAAGCGTGGTAGTCGCCCGAGTCATAGTAAAGACCTGTGGCCGTGGTGAAGGGAAAACGCTCGGCACCGATCAAGTTGCGTCGGCGCACAGCGACCGGGTCCTGGCCCAGCGCATGGGCGACTTCGTCCAGAATGCGCTCCATGGCAAAGCAGCCCGCCGGGCGGCCAACGCCGCGGAAGGGACCGACGGGCGACTTGTTTGTGTAGACCGCCGTGGCTTCGAAGCGGTAGTTCGGGATGTCGTAAGGACCGAGCAGCACGTTGGCCGCCATGTTGGCCTCAATGGCCCCTGTGGAAGTCTTGGCCGAGTAGGCGCCCGAATCCACCACAATTCGCGCATGTACCGCATGGATGCGGCCGCTGTCGTCGAACCATGCGCTGATCTCGTGCTCGTGCTGGCGACTGTGGTTCGATGCCACAAAGTGCTCGTAGCGGTCCTCGATCCAGCGGTGAGGGCGCCCCGTTGCAAGCGCCATCGCAGCGATGACCAGCTCTTCGGGGTAGAGATTGCTCTTGGCGCCGAAACCACCACCCACGTCCGGGACGATGACGCGGATGTCCGCCTCTGCGATGCCGATCAGATGTTCGGACAGGAAGGTGCGCAGCAGATGGGGTCGCTGATGCGAGGCATGCACCACCAACTCGCCCGTGGATGCGTCAATGTAGGCGAGGCATCCCCGGCCTTCCATGGGCGATGCCATCACGCGGGCCATGGAAAAGCGCCGCGTGACGGATCGCCCCTGGAATGCGTCGGGGTTGCCGATGGTGCGCCCGCTGTGCAGCACCACATTCGAGTCCAGATGACCATGAATGGGCATGCCCGGGTGCGTGAGTTCGCTCAGCACGTCGACGACGGGAGGCAGCTCCTCGATGTCCGGCACACAGTGCTCGAGCTTGTCTTCGGCTTCGGCGCGGGTGCGCGCCGTGATGGCGGCGATGGCCTCGCCGACGAAACGCACGCGCTCCTCGGCGAGCAGCGGAAGAGGGGCGCCGTTGAATCCTTTTCGCAGCAGGCTTGACACGATCGGCCGGGTGAGCGGGGCAATGCGCGCGGCGTCCCACACGGCGTCGGGGGCGACATTGGGTGCGAGCCGCACGCCACGCAGGCGCCCATGCGCCACCGGGCTGCGCAAGAAGACAACCTCCTCGCAACCGGGCACCGTCGTGTCCGCGATGTAGCGGGAGAGGCCCTGGAGGTGCCGGGCATCCTCCAGGCGCGGAATCGGCTGTCCAATCATCATGCGATGCCTTTTTCTCGTGCTGCGATCCGTTGAATCAGTCGAGCTTGATGTTGGCGCTGCGGATGATCGAACCCCACTTGCCCATGTCCTGCTGCATGCGCTTTGCGAGTTCTTCGGGCGTGCCACCGACGGGTACCAGGCCCAGCCTGATGAGGCGATCGCTCACGTCTTTCTCTTTAAGTGCTTTGTTCACGGCACCGTTGAGGGTGGCGATGACGGGGGCTGGCGTGCCAGTGGGCGCCATGAGCACGAACCAACTCGACAGGTCGTTGTCGGGCAGACCGGCCTCTTTCAGGGTCGGCACGTTGGGCAACGAGGGGAAGCGGTGAGGCGCTGCAATGGCCAACACGCGCATGCGACCCGCATCCAACTGGGCCTGGGCCGGACCCAGGTTTTCAAAGCTGAAGTCGACCTCACCAGCCGCGACAGAAGTGACGGCTGGACCGCTGCCTCGCATCGGGATGTGCTGCGCCTTGAAGCCCGTGGCTGACTGGAACCACTCCGCGGCCAGATGCAGCGTGCTGCCAGCGCCAGCAGAGGCGTAGTTCAGCATGGGGTTCTTGCGGGCCGCCGTTATGAATTCCTTGACCGTCTTTTCCTGGACGCGTGGCCCCACCATCAGAAAGGCGGGCACATCCACGATGTGCACCACTGGCATGAGGTCCCGCGAGGCGCTGTAGGGCATCTGGGGATAGAAGTGCACATTGTTGATGAGCGAGGTTGTGCCCATCAGCAGCGTGTACCCATCGGGCGCCGACCGCACCACATGCGCGGTGCCGATCTGTGAGTTGGCACCAGGCTTGTTGTCCACCACCACCGGCGTGTTGAGCGTCTTGGAGATCGATTGGCCAATGGCGCGCGCCGTGGCGTCCGATGCACCACCCGCCGCAAAGGGCACGACGATGGTGATGGGCTTGCTGGGGAACGCTTGGCTGTGCGCCAGCGGAGTCAGGCAAGCGGAGATCGCCAGGCCCGCCACGATGCGTGTCAGACGGCCTACCGAGGAAGTGGTCAAGTTACATAGGGGTGTCATGGGAGCCAACCTTTCATCAAGTTCAAGGAGTCTTCTTGCCAGATATCAAGTATCAAGTATACGTAATAATTTTGCGACGTTCATGCCAAAATTCGCCCAACACACTGGGGTTTTCCCATGGGAGTTCCATTTTTTGCCTATGAACAAAGTGTTGGACAGTCTTTCGGGCCTTCCCACCGCGCCGCGGGCGTCGAACTTGCCCTCACAGGTCCAGTCGATATTGCTGGAGGGCATCCTTGTCGGCACGCTGCGTCCGGGTGAGCGGTTGTGGGTGGATGAGGTGGCCGAGCACTTTGGCGTGAGCAAGATTCCGGTGCGCGAAGCGCTCAAGGCGCTGGAGGTGGACGGGTGGGTGACCTCACAGCCGCGCAAGGGCACCTATGTGCGTGAACTGTCGTTGGATGAACTGCGGGAAACCTTTGAAATGCGGCGGCTGCTGGAGCCTTACAGCGCAGGTCAGGCGGCCCTGCGCCGCACCGACGCCCAACTGATGGAGCTGGAGCGTTTGCTGGACGAAAGCAACAAGGCGTTGGAGGCAATCGACGTGGTTGCCGTGACCCAGGCCAACCGGCGCATTCATTCCGTGATGGCCGATGCGGCGGGCAACAGCCTCTTGCGTGAAAGCATTGCCAAGCTGGAGCAACTCGTGCAGCGGTACTTCGTGGCCGTCGATTGGCAGCACCGGCGCGAATCTATGGAGCAGCACCGTGCCATCTACGAGGCGATCCGCGATCGCAATGTCGACCTCGCAGCGCGCCTGACGGTCGCGCACATCGACCATACAGAATCATTGGCCGAGGCCTCTCTGTTGCGCTTGCCATTTGCAGCCAAATGGGACTGGGGCGATCGCATGAAAGGCTCGATTTCGGCGGAAATTCCCTAGGCTTTGAAACCTGAGGCATGCGCACCCGGTGGGGGGGCGGATGAAATCTTGAACTACCAGGACCCGTGGAGTGCGCTGACGCTGGTGCATGAATGTGCGCACCGAGTACAAAGAACGCTAGTCAAGGAAAGACAGAGGTCGGGCATCCGTCAGGCCCAACGCACCCTGAGCCACAAGCGTTCTCCACCGGCTGAGGTCGTTGTCGACCTTGGTGCGCAACGCGTCGGGCGTGCCAGGCTCCACCCTGGCGCCGTGGTTCTCGAATTGAGCGACCACGGCCGCGTCGGTCAAAGCGTCGTTCAGTGCCTGGTTCAACTTGGCGAGCGTTGCAGAGGGCGTGTGAGCCGGCGCGAACAGGCCATACCACTGCGTGACGTCCACGCCGTCGATCCCGCCTTCTGCCAGCGTGGGCAACGCGGGCAGGCTGGGCAAGCGACGGGTGCCAGCCACCCCCATGGCGCGCAGCTGGCCGCTGTGAACGAACGGATGGGCGGTGAACAGGCTGGGGAACATGACCTGCGTGCGTCCGCTCACCACGTCGGCAATGGCCGGTGCCGCGCCGTCGAACTTCACACTGGCCATGCCCGCGCCGCTGCCCAGCAGGAACAGCGCCGCCGCAAAATGGGGCGGCGTGCCGTCACCCGCCGAGGCGTAGATCAGACTGCCGGGATTCGTCTTCAGTTGCGACACCAGGTCCTGAACGCGGGACGCGGAGACACTCGGGTGGACCACCATCAACGTCGGCGATGAGCCCACCAGGCCGATCGGTTCGAAGTCCTTGACGGGGTCGTAGCCCAGTTTCTGCAGCGCGGGGTTCATCGCGTGCGTGCCCACGTAGCCCAACATCAACGTGTGACCATCGGGCTCCGCTCGGGCGACAAATTCGCTGGCAATGGCGCCGTTCGCGCCCGCCCGGTTGTCCACCAGGACCTCCTGCCCGAGCAGCCGCCCCATCTTGCTGGCGATGATGCGGGCCATGGTGTCGTTCCCGCCGCCGGCGGCGGTCGGGACGATGATGGTGATCGGTTTGCGTGCCGGGGCTGCGGCTTCCTCGGGACGCGGGAACACATAGTCCGGCAGGTGCATCTCGCCCTGCATGATCTTGCGGGCCGTGCGAACCAGCGCGGCCCCCTTGACCTCGGCCGCGTCCCCCTGGCCAATGAGTTCCACCTCGACATCGATCTGTCCCGCGGGATGCAGCACCACCAGCTTGTGGCGGCCCGCTTCGCGCGCCATGCCGCTGGCGACCGTGCCGGGCAGTGCGAAGGCGCTGGCCACACCAATGGCTCCTGTGACAGCGTGCGACGCGTGGCAACGGTGTGGCGTGAAGTACCTTGAGGTGACGCTGTTGGGTGAATCGCCCTCGCTGACCAGCACCGGTTTCGGTATGACACTTTGGGAGACATCGCCCAGCCCCATCATGCGGCCCGCCTGCAGGCGCAGCGATTCGATGCGCGCCAGGAGCGCGGTGTTGGCATCCAGCGCCACCGGCTTTTCGCGGCCAGTGACGCCCAGATCGGCCGCGCGAACGATCATGAGTGGCATCGCCGCATCGATGCAGGTCACGGCGATGCCGTCGATGTGGTCGATGCGCTGGCCGGTGGGAAACACCTGGCCCGTCACCGCGCCCCACGCGTCCAGGAAGTCCAGCAGGACGGGGGCCGCCGTGCCGGCGACGCCGTCGATGCGCGCGTCGCCCTCGTACGTCACGCGGCCGTTCGGTGTGCGCACGGTCACATCGATGCGCGAACGGGTGTTGACATTGAACACACGCACCTTGGTCACGCCATCCTGCGCCGTCACGAGGCCCTGCTCGATGCCGAACGGCGCCACGCCCGAGAGCATGTTGCCGCAGTTGGGCCGGGTGTCGACGGAACGGTGGCCAACGCCGACCTGCGCGAACAGGTAGTCGAGATCGCAGTCGGGCTGGGTGGATCTCGAGACGATGGCCACCTTGCTGTTCAGAGTGCTGCCACCGCCCACGCCGTCGAGCTGCAACGGGTCGGAGGCCCCGATCGCACCGATCAGGGCCTGATCGCGGGCTTCGTCACCTTCAGGCAGCCATTCGCGCAGAAAGAAAGGGCCGCGCGAGGTGCCGGCGCGCATGAGGACACAGGGAATGACTTTGTTCATGGGCCGCATTCTCAAGAGCCACTGTGCTTCTGTGAATTGCATAGTTGAGAAGCATTGATCCATGGTTTGCAATAAACGGCGGGCCGCTCATTGATGCACCAAAGGCATCACTTGTTCTCAACATTGCAATTTACTTCGCCACCGGATGAACGGAAACTGCGCCCATCGCCCCGCCCCTCCAGCCCCGAGATCGAAGGACATCCGCATGACCCAGACCACCGACGACCTGCGAGCATGGATCGGTCGCAGCGAGACGGTGCACGACACCGTCAGCCCCACGCCCGTGGCCGCCCTGACCGCCACGCTCGACCACCCCGCTGCCGACACCGCGCCCGGCACGCTGCTGCCACCGCTCTGGCACTGGTTGTACTTCCTGCCCCTGCACCGGCAATCCGACATCGGCGCAGACGGCCACGCCCGGCGCGGCGGTTGCTGCTGCCGCGAAAGCAGAGAGTGCTTCAGGTTCCGACGCACCAGGAATCGCCATCGGTCGTTCGGCCCCACTGGCCATGCAGGGCCGGTTGATCAAGCCAATTTC
>SXGT01851122.1_pt1 | contig 16277 bp, 20 predicted proteins | sample 3176221 | NCBI WGS metagenome assembly SXGT01 (sample SAMN11356862, study PRJNA531348) | freshwater metagenome | isolation source: freshwater sample F1-120 | place: China: Fuxian Lake, Yuxi | collected 2017-12-25 | reverse complement strand
GGCCAGCCCGCGCCCACCCCAGCGGCCCGGGGTCTCACCCTTCGAGGAGTAGTAGTCGCCCAACGATTCCGGGCCATGAGTGCGGTCATGGGCAGCCACCTGCCGCACCAGGTACAAGTACCCGGAGCCAGCCGTGAGCTTGTGGATGCCCGCGTTCACCTGCCCAGCGCACCGATTTCTCACGACGAAACCAAGGCCGCTTTCCGCCAGCCCCCGAACGGACCGTTACCCAACCGTGACCTAAGTGCAAGAGGTGTGTGGGTCAAAACCAGGCTGGAAATCAACGATGCAGGTCAACAGGGGTGAGACGGTAGGCTGAACGGGATTGACGCTGACAGCAGAAGTGCTGGAACAGTGAGCGATTCAATAAACAGGGCACAGTAGGCATGAAGGTGGAGCGGCGTGACCAACAATGGAACGGCTGTGAGTTACACACCGGAACAGGCCAGCGCGTTGGCGTTAGCCGCGGCCGGTCTGGCCGGGTTCGCGGTGTCCGATTCGCTTCGGGAGTTGATGGCGCGGATGGACCGCGGGGAACTGACCGAGGGCCAGGCCGCCGCTGAGGTACGTGCTCGCTTCACTCGGCGGACGGGACGACGCGGAACCAACGCAGTTCGGTTCATGACCGTGCTGGCACGATGACCGCCGATCAGCAACACACCCGGCTCGGGCCATCACGTGGTGGACGGGTCGTCCTTCCCGTCTGAAAGGGCCTTCACGTTATGGCGATTCGCAGCACCCACAAAGGGGACAGGGCGCAACTCGGACCCCGCGTCGACCGGGTTGTCTACGACGCCGTGGCCGCCAGCAGCGGCCAGTACGGCGGCGACGGCATACCGATGTCCCAATGGGTCGCCGACCTTCTGTCCGCCATCGTCGGCCACCCCGAACTCATGCGCGAACTCGACGGCGAGGATGTCGCCCAGATCTTCACCCGTGCCCTGGACAACCCCGACCTATTACGCGGCCGCGGCTGATTCGACGGTGGTTGCGCCACGCGCCACAACCACCGTGACCACCGACGAACGCTGGTGCTGCTCGCTATCGCTACACCACGGCGGGCACGGTCTCGGTCACTATCCGTGCGCCCATCAGTTCGGCCACGAGTGTGATCGCGATGTACTCGTCATCGGCCGGCGGTGGGCCGTGGGCCATCACGTGCGCCAGATAGTCGTCCTCGTAGGCGAGCACCAGGCGGCCGTGCGGGCTCGCGTAGACACGGTCGGCGGCCGCTGAGGTGATTGCCTTCAGAGCATCTTGGTGGGCTAGCCATGCGTGCCAGGCGGCGCGTTCGCGACGGTAACGCTCGATCCGGTCGGCCTGGACCTCATCGAGACGATGCGCGGCCGCAATGTCATCCAGCGTCGTCGGTCCCGGCATCACGGTGCGGCCTTCTCGGGTGATCAATCCGGCGGCCGCGAGCGCTGCGATCGACAGCTGCCCGGTGCGTGCGCTGATACGCGCGGCGGCGTACACGTCGGCCGGCCGAGTCATCCCCGTCTGGGTTATGAGTTCGTACACCGCACGATGGTGGCGGCCGAGGATGCTCCACGCTGGGTGCACATCCGACACGCTCACCCGTTCCAGCGGGATCGGTGTGATCGAGTCCGGAGTCTCCATGGTCAAGGCGTAGAAGTCGGCGTCGCGTCCAACGCGGGGGCGTACCAGCAAGATCGGAGCGCCCACCATGTCCCGTATCCGTCGCAACACCTCGAAGGTCGTGGTGGCTGGCATCAAACCAGCTGACAGCGATAACCCACGGCCTCCTACCCCGACGATGGCGATGCCTGATCGAATCTCCCCAGCGACTGCTGCTTTGAGCGCCAGTGCCTGGAGCACGTCACGCACCGTCCATCGAAAAGGGCTTCCGGAGAACTCGCGGTCGGCCCAGGCCAGGGCGTGAGCTAGCCAGCGCGCGTGCGGCCCCTTAAGCCCCTGCCCCCCGTGTGAGTTCTTGTACCTGTGTGCGGGTGGATTCGCTTTTACGGCGAGTGTCGCGGTGTAGTCCAGGGCGCGGCGGACATCGCGGGCAAGTTGGGCGTCAGCGCGGATGCCGTGCTTGGTGCGGTACGAGTTGCCCAGGCCGCTCCACGGCCGGCCAGGTTCGGCCTGGGCGCGGATGTCGGCGAGGCTGTGGCCGCGCAGTACCGCGTTGAGAACGACGGACATGCGGGCCTCGGACGGGCTAGGCCATCTGCTGTGGGCGCGGGCCAGGGTCGTATCACCGGCTGCGGCGAACGCGGCGACATCCGCGGGGAGAGGCTTGCTCCAACAGGCGTGCTCGGCCAAGCGTTCATCCGGGTCGGCATGCGTTCTCGTGGCGGCCGAGGGCAAAGGGGCGGCCTGTTGTGGTGGGGCGGGCAGGGTGCCCAGCAGTGCGTAGAGCTCGGGCAGCAGAGTGGGGGCGCTGCGCTCGGTGAGCGCGTTCACCGAGTCGGTGAGTGCACCGTCGAGGATCCGGTGGCCACCGCCTGCGCACGGGGTGCCCGGCACACTGATGCAACCCTCGTTGGCGTTCTGCATGGGTTTGGGGTCGAAGCTGGGCAGCCGCGCCTTGAGCTGGCGCATCAGCGACTGAATCTCGTCGAAGCTGGCGGTGGTGCCGATGGCCAGCGGCACCAAGATGTGGCGACCGCCATTGGTGGACCGGTCCGTGACGACACGGGCCCCGCAGGAGGTCAGCCAGCCCAGTGCGCGCGCGAAATCGGCGTCGACCTGAGCCTGTCCGTGGGGCTTGCTGTCGAAGTCCAGGGCCAGCAGCGTGGTCCGGCGGTGGGTGTACAGGTACACCGCGGCCATCAGCGTGGGCAGCTTGTCGGAGAGGCGCCGGGTCTTGCAGTACTCCTTGGTCTCCGGATCGAACACCTTGACCCGATCGCGGCCCGGCTGCGACAGCGGCCGCGCCAGAGACCTCCACACCACCGCAGGCGCGACCGCAGGCGCGACCGGAGACACGTCGAAAACAGTCACCGGCACCCCGTCGCCAACGACCAACCCGAACCATGCGCCACCACCGACAAGTGCACCCAGCACGGCAACACCGTCAGTCCACCCAGGCGAGGGGTCCACACCGGCATATGCGGTGCACACGCACCGGCACCCTCGACCCAGCCACGCCACCACCGCGCGGCCTGCGCCCGCGTCACAACAGCGGGTAATAAAAGATCACGATTTTGGTCACGGTTTCGCGCGCCACCTGTACCTGTTACAGCCAGTGCGCTACCGTGAGACTTGCCGTTCAGAGCAAAGTCCCTTCGGGGATATCGGGTGCGGAGAACCCTGAACCGAGTTCCAGCTCGGTTCGAATCTCTAGACGTGGCCCCGCCTAAGGCGGGGCCTTCGTCAATTCAGCGGGGGTTACCGCACGCCAGTTATTCAGATGTCACGTACCCCGAGTCGGGGCATAGATGCTCAGATGGCCAGCGGCAGGACCACCTCCTCGTGACCGATCTTGCGGGCGTGTTCCAACAGCCCGACATGGGCGGCGAGCACGTCAGCGATATACGCCGCAACCTGGCCGCCTGTCTGGCTCGCGAGCCGCTCTGAAACCTCGCGATGCGGGCGAATCATGATGCGCCCATACGCATCCCCCTGGATCGCATCAACCTTGCGGGTTGTGGGGACGATCGGTGTTTGGTTCAGCTCCCGGACATGCTCGGGCAACCCGGCATACAGGGCTAGCACGTCGGCGCCGTACTGAGACACCGAGGACGCACCGGAATCGGCGGCCTTCTCGACAAGACGTTGCAATACGACCGGATGGAATCTCACCATGTGATAGGCGCGGTCACCTTTGCTTGGACGAGCCATACAAGCCACCCTTGCAGCTGAGCCCGTTTTGAAAACAGCGACACGCCGGGGGGTACTCGGTGTTTTTTGAAAGCGGCCGACCGGACGACCGTGGCGCTCGGGCTCTGCGCTTTCTTGGGGAGGGCATGACACGCCGCACCTGCGAAAATGCTTCATCCGTAATCAAATGAGGCAGTACGAATCAGCCCGCAAACGTGGCGCGCACCTTTTAGGCGTCACTGGTGGCAGTACTGACTCATCAGTAAACGGATCAGACAGTGTGATTCACTTCGTAATCACACTGCGCACCAGAGCAATTCGCCCGTGATTTTGTCGGTAGTACGTCCTACGCTTCCCCACATGGAGAACATAGGCCCTGAGTATCCGAGCGTTGGGTGGCAACCCACGCCGCCACGACGCCGGTGGCTGGTCCCAGCCGTCGTGGCCGTCACCGCCGCAGCGGCGCTGGGCATCGGGGTAGCGCTCGGAGCTGTCCTCAGCGAGGGAGGGAGTGGCTCCGCAGCCGACACGACAGGTGCAGTAGTCACGAACGAGTCGGCTGCAGACACTGTGAACTCCACACCGTCAGCCGCGGAGGTTCATGCCCAAGATGTCTCCCTGTGCACCAGCTACGCCATCATCAACAGTGCGATGGTCACCCCAGACAAGGTTGGGTCCGATCTTCTCCCGACCGTGACCGCACTCCAGGTCGCGCTGGCCGACAATCCCGATGCCAGTACGCCTGTGCGTGTGGCGGTCACCGACCTCACTTCGGTCTATCGGGCGCGTGTGGCCGCCCACGGGAACGTCCGGGCACGCGGGCTAGCTGAACCACCGCCCTACAGCATGGATACAGAAAACGCGGCGGTTGAGCAGGTTTGGACCGTCTGCGGGTTGCGCGAGAAATAGAGCTGAGGGGGTTCGATGGCGGCGGTTGTCGGTAATACGGGGGACGTACCACGCCCCACGGGGAAGGCCGCGGCGTTAACGGTGCTGCCGTACTGGCCGTCTATCAGCGAAACAGAGTTACAGGCCCTGGCCGACGACGAGCGGGCCACGGCGAAAGCGGTGGCCGAGTACGCCGCAGACGTGCAGAGGGAAAGGGCGCGCGGTGCAGAGCTGCTGGAAGGCCAGGCCGGGGATGCACGGAACACCTTGATGCTAAACATGACTGACCACGGCTACGAGAGTGCCGACTACTACGATTCCCGGGCGGGGGCGCTCGATTCGTTCCACGCGATCGTCCGCGGGAATAAGACCGATCTGAACCGCATCGCGGATGCCGCCGATGAAGCGTGGAATGAAGCACAGTCAAACGGAGGCACCTCGGCAGCCGTGGCCGCGATGGCTCCGCTCAACGCTGAGGCCGCAACTCTCCAGAGCGCTGCTCTGGGAGACATCGCTGCCACCCCCGCAATCCTCCCGCTCCCGAAAGCACCAGTCGGCGAAACACCGAACAACAACTCGGCCGAACCAGTCAGTAACACCGAGGAAAAACAAGACCTTGGCGATAAAGAGCCGGTGCGGGATGCCTCAGATGCGGACAGCGAGCCCGGCGGTAAAGACAGCGCTACACCGGACCCTGACGAGGTTGAGCGGCTAGCGTCCGAAACTGGCGACACTCAGACAGATGTCGTGCGTCCGGCTGAACCAGCCCCGGCAGCGTCGTCGTTAGGCACTGAGACGGGAATGTCGGCGACCGGTATGCCGGCGGCAGGGCTGCCGATGGGTGGCGGTTCTGGTGGTGGGATGCCGTCGCCGGGCTCCGCGATGAGTGGTATGAAGCCGCCACAGATACCGAGCAATCCGTTCGGCAGTGGCGGGAAGCCATTGACGGATGCGTTCACTTCGCCAGCGTCGGCGGCCGAATCGTTGGGTAGTGGCGGTGGGTTGACCAGTGCGGCGTCAAGTTTCAACTCTGGGCTGGCGTCCGGGATGGGTTCTTCGGGTGCGGTGTCTTCGCCGGCGTTGGAGAAGTTTGTGGCACAGCATCCGGGGACGTCACCTGGCGTAGCAGCTCAGGCTGTGGGTCCGGTGCAGCCGTCGGTGGTGGCCTCCGGTGGTGGCGCGGCGAGCCCGGGGGCTGGGCCGATGGTCGGCGGTGGCGGTGGTGGGATGCCGATGATGGCTGCGCCTCCTGCGGCCGGAGGTGCCGGTGGCGGTCAGTTGGCGCCGTTTGTGCCTCCGGGTGGCGGGGCTGCGGCGACCCCGGTGGGGCCGACGGCTCCTGCTTCGGCGGCGAGCGCCCCGGCCGCGGCCGCACCGTCGGGCCAGCAAGGTGGTGCCGCTCCGGTGATGGCGGGTAGTTCGGGTGCTGCGACGGCGGCGAGCATGCCTGAACCCGAGGTGAGTGCAGATTTGATGTTGGCGCGGCAGGTGCTCGACGGTTTGGTTCGTGGTACGGATGCGGCGTGGAACACGCTGGACTCCGGGTTTGTGAATTGGGCTGTGTCCGTGGTGCGTACACAGTTTGGGCCGCAGCTTGTTATTGCCTCTAGCGCTGGTGGTGGGGTGTATGTTCCTGCGTCGGTGTACATTCCGACGACAGCTCGGATCGCGCCCCGTGATCCGGCGTTGCCGATGAGGTGGGCGGATAGGTACATGGGGTGGCGGCGGCCGGCTGATGTGCTGTCCGGGCATGCTGATGCGTTGGCCGACAGGGCTTCTGGAGTGGTGCGCAGTGCGTTGGTGACTACTGCGGAGGGTCCACGTCCGTCGGGGTGGCAGGATTTTGAGACGGTGACGTTGCGGTCGATCCTGCATACGCCTGGTTCGGTGCCGGTGCTCGACGGTGAGCATCAACACCGCTTAACAGCTATTGATCCGGTTCTGGCGCAACAGATTTCAACGGTGATCGGTGGAGCGTCTGAGGTTCCCGTGGCTGCGGTCATCACCCGCGCGGTCGTGGAGGCGGCGATACAAGAGCCAGCGGCCACCAAGAGCGACCGTAGTCCGGTATGCGGTGCAGACGGGCCTTATCAGGTTGCCGAGGCGGCCGACCTGGCATTGCTCAACAAGCTCGGCCAGGGCACACCCGTCGACTGGGAGGCGTACAACAACGAGGTGGCCCAACGGCACGAAGGAAACGCGACTAGTCCGCACCTGAGTGGGCCGCTGGATCTGGAGGACGATCCGAAACAGTCGTTGACTGCGCGCATGCTGTACATAGCGTTCTACCGGACCGCGCTCATTGCTGAGCTGATTCGGTATTGGCAGCAGCCGGCGTCACCGTCCTTGGCCGACATCGTGTACTGCGCGAAAGTGGCCGGGTTCGGGGCAGTGGTGGCGTCGACCCTGGCCACTCTGGAGCGCCAATGTCGCTGATTCCGTCTGACGACGCGTTCAACGTGGACAGCTTAAAGGGGCTTGGCGGCACTGCAAAGTCCAGCTCAGTGGACAAGGACGGCAAGTTCGGTGCGCGCTCCTGGTTGGAGGCCAAGGACACCGGATTGTCTTTGATTCCTGGTGTGGGCCGTACTCCGAGCTGGAGTGACACAACGACGACGGTATTCGCCCGGATTGTGGCCGATGCGCGCTCTGGTGAGCTGGAGCCGGATTGGCGGGAAATCCGTACCGGTGCAGCCAGTGGTCGGTTGCAACGCGCACGTGCCCGCGAGGGCAGCGACGCTGGTGGTATAGCTCCGATGAGTCCGTGGGCTTTTCCGTTTACATGCCAGGCGGAGACCGAAATTCTTGCGTTACGCGAAGTAGTGGAAGGCGGGCCGTGGGATTGGGAGCCGGGCGCATCCGGAGGTCCGGATCAAGCGCTGCGCGCCTGGTGGATATCCTGTTCCGAAATCATCGATTTCGAGGAATCCGCGAAGCTGTACGAAGGACAACAGTCAAGAGCGACTGGTCAGAGGCATCACCTTGCTAATACCTTGTTGGGCATCGAATCGGAAGCCAGGATTCGGGAACATGCCCTGATTCGACGGGACCTGCTCACCGAGAGTGTGGAGGCGGCTATTGCCGCTTTGAGCGTTCGTTCGCCCGAGTTGTTCGATTTTTTCGGCGAGAGGTGGATGCGCTACGCAGGCCGAGAAGACCCGCGCCAGACCGACTGGGTTGAGAAAGCGATCGCCCGTACACGCCGCTGGGCTGACGTTCACCATCAGCAGCGAGCCGCGCAGCAGCACCTCGAGCGTCTAGCCGAGGCCGCATACCGTGCGGAGATGCAGCGCATACCGGATTACTGGATGAACCACGGCCAGAAAGGGATATGACATGTCCGCAGTGACACCCTCGGGAGGGTCCGGGGACCGCATTAAGGTCGACCCGATCGCCCTGCCCGCATCAGGTGCGACCACCGGTTCCGACGCCGCCGCGGTCGCCGCGCGCGGTGCGGCCGGGGCTGCCCAGGCTGTCGGCGGCTTGACAGGTGCGGCTGCGCCTGACGGGGTTTCGCTGGCCATCAACGCCATCATCGCCACGTTTCCGGCCGAGCGGGCCACGAATCTGGCCGACCTGAGTCGAGCCGGGAGCACACTTGCCTCAGGGGACGTGACGACAGCTGCGGCGCTGGAGTCTCAGGACGCGGAGAATGCGGCAGGTATCGCGCCGGGTGCTGCGACTGCCAGCGTGTAGGTCCGCCCGCGCCCGCCCCTGGGCTTTGCTTGAATAGCACACCGACTGCGACCGGGAAGGGTGACCGTGGACGCGCTTACCCTCTCAGATCTTGCGGAGGTGGTGTATTCCGCGGGCAAGGTTTTCGACGGCCTGTCCATCGGCCGGCTTGATACCGAGAGATTTCTGCGTTCTGGAAGGCTTGGTCGAGCCGCGTCGCGGGCCGACCAAGCGCTTCTCGAGGATCTGCGGGACTCGGCGCAGTTCGTCATCGACCACGCCGCCGGCGATCCGCTCGACGCCGGTTTCGTGCGGGCCGTCAACGCCACTCTCACCCGCAGCGGTGCACTGCATCCAGGCCAACTGCGCACCCAGGAACAAGCCATCGGGGTAAGCACAGCCTACGGTCGCCACACCCCCGCCGCCCTGACCGAGGACGAACTGCAGACCTTGCTCGACAGTGCGACCCGCAGCACACAGGTCCAGGAGAACGCGCTAGACCTGTTCGTTGAACTTGCCACGGCCCAGCCGTTCGAGGATGGCAACAAACGCACCGCCGTCTTCGTCGCCAACAGCCTGCTCATCGGTTCCGGCGCAGGCATCCTCCTGACGATCCCCGTCGATGACGACGACCCCAGTGTGGCCAGGACATTCAACGACCTACTGGCGAGGGCCTACGTCTATGGCGAGCACGATGGGGTGAAGACGTTGCTACGCAGTCGACTTCGTGAGGCCGGTTGGATGCGGTGCGCCAGGCGTTGATCGCCGGTGAACGCAGCGGCGAGGCCACACCGTTCGATTTCGACGACTTTGGCTCTGGATGTGGAATTATTGAGGTGGGGCAGGGACAGTCTTGAACCGATCGGAATTGATAGAACAGGCCCTGCGACACGCGCATCTTCGGATCGCCCTCCAGAACTACACCGCGCAAACGGTCCCGACTCTCGGCATTGACGGTTACGCGCAGAGGATCTACCAAGCGAATCAGGCTGCGATCGACGACATGGGTCCGTAAAGGTGGAATACCCGGCCTCGGCGGCATCACGGAGCCGTGTGGGCAGCCTGATCACTGACCTGTCGACCGGAGAAAAGTACGGCAGCTTGTCGCGCTTTGATCACAAGGCACCACCGCGGACGACGACTACAGTTGGAGGAGATGACAAGCACGTTGATTTCCGGTACCCGTGACCCAAATCTCGCCTCAGCGTGAGGATCTCAACGCTTTGTCAACGCGTCAAGATTTCGGTCGGCCCACGCCTCGCTGAAGGCGACGGAGTCGGGGTGTTCCCGCATCCACTGGTCGTGAGCTTCGCATCTCCGACGCATGTCCTCAACATCGAGCATTGTTAGCCGTCCTGGGCTAGACACAGTGTCACCGGATTGCCATCCGGGTCGACGATGGTCGCGACACGCTCACCCCATGGCATGTCGGCCACGTTGGCCAGGACAGGGATTCCGTCATTGCGCAGATCGGTCACCAATGTGTCCAGATCGTCGACATAGACATACATCTCGAACCGCGGATCCGCGGGCGGCTTTAAACCGTAGCGTTGCGCCGACCAGTCCCAGGATACGATGGCAATCTCACTTGCACCGCGGCGCAAGCCGATGTACCCGGGTTCGCTGTCGGAGGGTAGCTCGACGGAGCGTTCGAAGCCCAGTCGCTGCCAGAAATCAGCGCTACGCCTGACATCCGTCGCCGCATAAACGACCGGGAACGCACGCAGGGGAGCCACAGAGCCCAGCCTAGCTAGCTATCGCCGAAAGCTGTCTCGGATGTAGAGAAACGAGACAGCATCCGGTGACTCCGCTCCCTGTTTGTGGCCTTGGCCGTTATGTGGCGGGGTTCTGTCGCCGCTTCGTGAGTTCCCTGATGATCGGGCGAATCGTCCCGTGGGTCGATGCCTCTGTGACACGCTCCGCGTGCCGATCCCTCTGTGACGGGTTCCGCGTGCCGATCCCCTGCGGGACGACCGGTGGTGACTTGCGCGACGTCGTCCATCGACGCCGTGCCGTCCCGCGGTTTGTCCGGCTACACGCGAGCTGCTGCGACAGCGTGCATCGTTAGCGACATGGTGAATCGTCCCTGGCGGGCGGCGTCGTGGGCGGTGGTGACGAACCGGTCGAGTTCATTCGCGTCGAGCTCGCCTGCGTCGATGACGTCCTGGGCGAGCTCGCGCATCGAGAAGCAGCCGTCGGGCGCGGGGGACGAGTCGGGGTCCCAGCTCGACCAGACCTGGGTCGCCTGCGTCGAGACGATCTCGCGGAAGCCGGCCGCGCGGGCCAGGTCGGGGAGACGACGGCCGATGCGGGAGGGTCGGGCGCGCTCGACGCCCACGGTCCGCCGCACGGCGTCGGCGAGGTCGTCGGCGCCGACGTCGAGCCGGAGTGACCCCCAGTCGGTGTCGATGAGCGAGAGCCGTCCACCCGATCGCAGCACCCGCGCCAGCTCAGTGACGGCTGCCTGCGGGTCGGGGAGCCACTGGAGGACACGTTCGCTGCGGGCGACATCGAACGACCCGGACGGTACGTCGAGGGCCTGCGCGTCGCCGACCGCGAAGCGCGCCGGGCAGGCGGCGTCCCAGCTCAATCGGGCTGCGTCGAGCATGGCTGCGCTGGCGTCGAGGCCGATGACCTCACCGGTTGGTCCCAGGTCGTCCGCGAGCGCGCGGGCCGCGTCGCCGAGACCGCAGCCGACGTCGAGGAGCCGATCCCCCGTGGTCAGCCGCAGGTGGTCGCGCTCCCATGCCCGGAGGTCGACAGTCGCGCTCCAGCCGGCGTTGGCAATCATGCCCGCGAGCAAGACTCCCGGGTCTGGGGATGCGTCCACCCGCTGGTAGCCCAGCGGGTAGACGTCGTCAGTACTCACCGACGAAGGTTAGACCGGAGTGGTGCGGACAGAGGGCGGTAGACGACGTCGGCCGCACGTTGATACGTCACTCGCGGCATCCATCGCCGGATAGGGATCGCGCACTGGTCACGCTCCGCGTGGCAATCAGCTACCTGTCCACCGCCCCAGGATGCGTTCGCCTCCATCGGCCTTACCGACGTACTGCTTCCCGTTGGAGGAGTCAGCGATGAGATAGATGCCCTGAACCTCCGACAGCGCGGCGCGCCAGTCGGCATAGCGATGGCCCTCGCGGTGGCTGTAGCATGGCGCAATGCTGTCTGTGGCTTTCGTCGGAGGTCCTACTGGAGCGTGGCAGGTGGAGCGGGTCGCCGCTGTCGTCGGGCGCGCGCTTCCTGCCGTTCCACGTCTGGAAGTGGTGGAGGGGAAGGAGGACCTCGCCGGCACGCCCACCTGGATCCTGCGTGGAGTCACGAGCAACCTCCGTTATACCCGTCAGGACGAGGCGGTTTCACTCGCGGCGCGGCAGGAGCCGCTGGGACGAGCGCCAGCCACGCGCGCGGCCCTGATTCCGATCACGAAGTCAGATGCATGGTGGCAGCTTGCTCAGGATGCACGCCGGGAGATCTTGGAGGAGAGCTCGCATCACATCGCTGTCGGTCTGGAGTATCTGCCCGCGATCGCACGGCGGCTGCATCACGGTCGGGATCTGGGCGCTGAGTTCGACTTCCTGACGTGGTTCGAGTATCGGCCTGAGGACTCGGATGCCTTCGAGGACCTGGTTCATCGACTGCGCAAGACGCCGGAGTGGACCTTCATTGCACGAGAGATCGACATCCGACTGTCGCGGTAGTTGCGTTATTGGGAGCCACATCGGCCGTGGAGATGTGTCGAGTCTCGTGGCACTTGGGTGACGATCCCGTCTGAACTCTTTGCGGCGGCTCGGACAGTTTCGGTGTGCGAGGCCGTGTCGAGGTGAGCGTGCCGGTGGAGGCTTCGACCAGCTGCGGCATCTGCTTGTATCCCTTGATCCGGCGGAAGGAACGCTCGGCGTTGACAGGTTCCGCCCTCTCCCGCAGCTCGTGGTGCGTCAGCCGCACGCGGTCGAAACCCGGGAAGGGAACCGTGTCCCGGTCGGCGATCTCCAGCACTGGCAGGTTCTTGGCGCCGGTGGCCCTTCGGTGCCAGTTCCTCGGGCTCGCCCACTCCACCATAAGCCGATCCCTCTGCGTATCAAACCCGAGCGGCGCGGCCTGCGCGATCTTTTCAATCGCCGCGGCGGAACAGCGCGTCGGTCACGGATGTCGCGGCCTCGGCGGCGGTGGCCTTGAGGTCACGGGATGCCCGTCCCTCGATCCCTACGGACCCTGCGGTGTGAGTATGAGTTTCCCGGTGACTGCGCCTGCCTCCAGTGCTCGGTGGGCATCTGCCGCGTGCGTTAGCGGCAGGGCGGTGACCTCGGGGGCCAGGTCACCGCGTTGCAGCAGGCCAATCAGATGGGACAGGTCCGCTCGGAAGTGATCGGGGCGCCTTGTCGCCTTGCCCCGCCGACCGGCGATGACATAGAGCCGCACGGACGGGCCAGGGGTCGTCTTGGCGCGTGCTAACGCGAATGCGTGCCGCAGCAGAGCGGGCAGCCTGCCCAGCCCATTGTCCACGGCGAAGGACATCCCGTAGCTCACAACGATGCCTTTTGGCGCGGTGACTCGGCGCGAACTCCTGAGGTGCGGTCCTCCGACCGGATCGAACGTCGCTGAGACCCCAGCGGGCTCGTGCTGCAGCACTTGGGCGACTACGTCTCCCCGACACCTGTCGATCGCTCTCGCTTGACGTGCGCTGATCGCTTCTGTGCGCTGACCTGATGCGATCCCGATCGCCCGGATCCCTTGGATGGCGGCGAGTTCGAGAAGTGCGGTGCCGACTCCGCCGGCCGCCCCGTACACCAAGACCGCCGCTCCCGGGGTGACCTGGGCAACGCGGTTCAGCAGTTGGTAGGCCGTCACGTAGTTGAGCACCAGCGCCGTCACCTCCGCTGCTGCCAGCTCCTCCGGCACGGGGACCGTCAGGTCAGTGGTGGCAAGGACGTGGGTGCTGTATCCGCCGGTCACAGTCAGGGCGGCGACACGGTCTCCGGGCTGGAGCGTCGCCACAGCGGATCCGACCTCGAGGACCCGGCCGACGACGTCGTACCCGGGCGTGAACGGCAGCCGAGGCGTCTCGGGGTAGATCCCTCGGCGCATGAGAACGTCGGCGTAGGCAACACCCGCGGCTTCTACCTCGATGAGAACCTCGCCAGCTGCTGGGCAGGGAAGCGGGATCTGCTGCGCAACGAGCGTGTCGGCGCCGCCGTGTTGTCGGATGACTACCCGCGTGGCTGTCATGGCCGGAGCGAATCGAGGAAGGCGTCGACATGCCCGGCAAGCCGAGCTGGCGTCAGCAAGTCTGGTGCGATCATGGCGTGCAGGCCCAGTCCGTCCAGGAGAGCAGCCAGTCGTAGTGCTGTGTCAACTGTGTCCAGCTCCGCGGCGAGCTCGCCAGTATTGACGGCCTGCTCAAGCAGTGTTGCCAGCAATGAGCGCCAGTTGTCGAGGCGCTCTCGTTGTTCAGCCAGTGCCTGCTCAGTCGTGAGGATCTGTCCCCACAAGGCCACCCATGCCGACCACTCCAGCCGCCGTTCGGGGACGACGGGCAACAGTTCCAACGCGACGGAGCGCACAGCTTCGAGGCCCGAGTTTTGGTCCAGCACGGCGAGCATCCGGTGCACCCCGCGCTCGACCGCGGTGGAGACCGCTGCGTGTAGGAGCTCAGTCTTCCCGCCGGGGAAGTAGTGGTGCAGCAGACCTGCGGACACTCCCGCCTGCTGCGCCACCCCGCGGACAGTCAGTCCGTCGACGCCCCGATCGTCGAGCACGGCAAGCACGGCACTCACGATCTCGTCACGTCGCTCAGCGACATCTACAAGCTTTGGCACGTATCTATCTTGGACGGACGTCCCGGTCAAAAGTCAACGGTTCGGCACCACCTTCCATCAACCACATATGTGAGACGGCTGCTCATCCGAGCGACGGCTGTCGTGATGAATTGGCGCGCCGAGCGCCAGAAGTCGGTACCGGCCCGTCCATCCCATAAGCGGAACCCGTTGCGGAGGCGGTGCAGGTCATCGGCGGAAACCCACGCCCGAATGTTCGCAAGACCGCCCGAGAAGGGTTGTCCGGTGACGGTGCGTCATATGGGACGGCCTGTCGTCCCGTAAACGAACGATTCCGCTACAGCCGCGACGAGGGATCGTCGCCCTCTTCAGGATGCTTGACGCTTCGCGGTTCTCGGCCGATGCCGTCTGTAGCGAAACTCAGTGCCGGATTCTATGGCTCGATACTTCCCGTGCTGGATGAGTATCGCTACAGTCAGCATCATGGGGCATCTGCTGGGTTATGCGCGTGTGTCGACGACTGATCAGGACGCTGCGCTGCAGATCGATGCGCTGACTGCGGCCGGGTGTTATCGGGTCTTCGTCGACACGATCTCTGGCTCCCTGGATCACCGGCCCGAGCTGGAGAAGCTGATGGACCAGCTGCGCCCGGGGGACACGCTGGTGGTGTGGCGGCTGGACCGGTTGGGTCGCTCGATCAGGCATCTCATCGACCAGCTGCAGGTCCTGTCCGAGCAGGGCGTGGGGTTCCGCTCCTTGCAGGAGACGATCGACACGACCTCCTCGGGCGGGCGGCTGGTGTTCCACGTCTTCGCCGCGCTGGCCGAGTTCGAGCGTGACCTGATCCGTGAGCGCACCAACGCAGGACTGGCCGCTGCCCGGGCCCGTGGCCGCAAAGGCGGGCGACCGCCCGCACTGTCGCCGGACCAGGTCAAGGCGGCGCGTCGGATGTATCAGCAGAAGGAGATGACGGTGGCGCAGATCGGTGCGGTCTTGGGCGTCAGCCGCGCCACCATCTACCGCGTGCTCAACCGCCAAAGTGTCCCAGTGGTCGAACCACGACAGTCGAGAAGCGCCGTGTAGGTCATGGACGCGGCCGGGCGCTGGGAGATCCTCAGGCTTCACGTCGAGGACCAGATCTCGCTCGCCGCCCTGGCCCGTGACACCGGGATCGGGCTGCGCACGCTGGAGCGGTGGCACGCCCGCTACCGCACCGAGGGATACGCAAGCCTCGATAGGCGGCAGCGTGCTGATGCCGGCAGCCGCCGCCTGCCCGCCGAGCTCGTGTCGTTGGTCGAAGGGCTGGCGTTGAGGAAGCCTCGGCCGGCGATCATCACCATCCACCGCAAGGTCAGCACCATCTGCGAGGAGCAGGGATGGCCCGTGCCCTCTTATGGCGTCGTGCGCGCGATCATCGCCGACCTCGATCCGGGCATGGTCACCCTGGCCCTGGAAGGGCCGACGTCCTACCGAGACAAGTACGAGATCGCGCTGCGCCGACAGGCCGAGCGGCCGAACGCGATGTGGCAGGCCGATCACACCCTGCTCGATGTCCTCGTGGTGGGCACCGACTGCAAGCCCGCCCGGCCGTGGCTGACGACGATCATCGATGACTGCTCGCGCGCTATCTGCGGCTACACCGTGTTCCTCGGTGCGCCCTCGGCGATGAACACCGCGCTGGCGCTGCGCCAGGCGCTCTGGCACAAGACCGACCTCGCCTGGCCGAGGTGCGGCCTGCCCGATGTGCTCTACGTCGATCACGGCAGCGACTTCATCAGCAACCAACTCACCGGCACAGCCGTGGACTTGCATATCCGGCTCATCCACTCTGCCGTCGCGCGCCCGCAGGGTCGCGGCAAGGTGGAGAGGTTCTTCGGGACCGTGAACACCGAGCTGCTGGCTGGTCTACCTGGGTACATCGCCGAGGGTCACCCATGGCCAACGCCGAAGCTGTCCCTGGCTGAACTTGACGCTGCGCTGGAAGAGTTCGTAATCACCTACAACGACCGAGCTCACAGCGAACTCGGCACCTCCCCGCGCGCTGCGTGGATCGCTGAGGGCTGGCTGCCGCGAATGCCCGAGAGCCTGGAAGACCTCGACGGGCTCCTGCTCACCGTCGCCCAGACCAGGGTCGTGCGCCGCGATGGC
>SXGT01821431.1_pt1 | contig 16277 bp, 10 predicted proteins | sample 3176221 | NCBI WGS metagenome assembly SXGT01 (sample SAMN11356862, study PRJNA531348) | freshwater metagenome | isolation source: freshwater sample F1-120 | place: China: Fuxian Lake, Yuxi | collected 2017-12-25 | reverse complement strand
TGCCGACGCTCGGCGGCGAAGACGTGCCGCAAGGGCGCATCGGCCATGCGCGGCAACCGAAAGCAGGTGACTCGTCGCCCGCTGTTGCCATGCAGGTGCCGCCAGAGGCGGTGGACTTGTCCGATGGCTTCGCGCTGCGCTTCGACGCGCGGCTGCTGAGTCGTGGCTCGGGCACATTGCTGCGGATCGGCTCGGCCATGATGGTGCGGCTCGATGAGACCGGGCGACCACACGCGCGCATTACGACTGTGGGCGAAGAAGGCCGCGGCGGCGCGACGATCACGCTGGAGTCGGCGCAAGGCCTGGCGTCCGGTCGTTGGTGCACCTTCGAGATCGCAGCCGATGGCTCGCGCGCGTGGATGTCGATCGACGGCCGTGTCGTCGCCGAGAAGCCGCAGCACGAGCGCCTGCGCCAACAGAAGGGCGATCAACTCGAACTCGCGCCGGGCGGCGAGGGATTTGCCTGCGAGGTCGACGAATTGCAGTTGTTCGCCTACTCATTCGCAGAGACGCAGCGCTTGCCCGAAGGCGCTCTCTTGCAGCAAGTCACTCGCATTGCGTTCGACACGCAGGGCGAACCGGTCGCGCCGCCCGCGATCGAGTTGAAGATGGTCTCCGACGGCCGCGTCGAAACTCTGCGCGTCGGTCCGGGAGGGGTGTTGCAATGAATCACGGTGGAGCAGCGCGTAGTGCAGCGATCGTTGCCGAGCGCGGCATCGCCCTGCTTGCGGTGCTGATGGCGTTGACGCTGTTGCTGCTGCTCGCCTTGCCATTCTCGGTGTCGATGAGCCGCGGCGCCGACGTCGCCGCGCGTTCGGTGGAAGCGCGCAAGGCTGAATTGCTGTCGGCGAGCGCGCGCGACCTGATGCTTGGTGAAGCGGCCTTGGGTCACGCCACCTACGACCAGACTCCGGACAGCGATGGCCTCGATGAGGTTCCGAGTTCGGTGCCTGAAGCGTTTGCCGCGATGCGCCAGGACGGGCTCGTGCGTTTTGGTGGCCAGGCGTGGGACATCCAGCGCAAGGCCGCGATCGAGTCGGCGACGCCGATGTTGCTGAGCAACGTGATCGGCACCACGGCGCGCACTGTTGCGGAGTTGTTGCCCGACGCGACCGAGATCACGCTGGACGATGCGAGCCGGCTGCCAGAGAGCGGCATGGTGTGGATCGACCACGAGGTGATCCGCTACGAGAGCAAGAAGTCCAACACGCTGCTCGGTTGCGAGCGTTCGCAGTTGCGAGAACTGGGCTTCGTGAAAGCCGACGAGCACCAAGTCGCGGAGACCGCGCTGGCGCTCGACTGGCGCTGCGTGCTCGCTTGCGCGTGGCCCTCGCATGGCCGCACCGGCGGCGACCATTCGCGCCGCGAACCCTTCGCGACAGTCAGCGAACTCGCCGAGATCGAGCGCGCCGGCCAAGGCGGCTTTCAGCCCGCCGAGCTCGATGCGCTGCAGAATGCCTTCACCGACGCCGCCGACATCGCGACCGCGCCGCAATGGGGCAGGCCCGAGCGCGTGTTCTACGATGTGCCGGTTGGATCGCGACGCCTCGTCGTCAAGTCGGCGCTGCACCTCGGCGCTGGCAGCACCGTGCGTCTGCGCAGTGTCGAGACGGGCGCCATCGAATACGGGCTGGTGATGACGGCGTTGACGCCGCAGAGCGCGCAAGAACTGCAGCTGCCGTCGGTCTTCGAGCTGAACCTGCTGTTTCCGGTCGCGCAGGAATGGAAGGGCATCGACACCGTCGTGGAGCCCCTCGTGCCCGCGCCGATCAACTGCAACACCGCGTCGCCGGAGTTGCTCACCGCGGTCTTCACTGGCTGTCGCCGCGCGCTCGACGTGCGCGTGCACGACGCATCCGGCGCGCGCCGCGTGGCGCCGATGGTGCCGCTGTCGAGCGCCGAGGCGCGCGACATCGCGGATCAGATCATTGCGCTGCGCGAGGTGGAGCCGATTCGCGGTTTCGAGGAACTGGCGCAGAAGGTGTGGGGTCCGCGGCTCGCTGACGCGAGTCAAGAACAGAAGCTCCGCTTGCTCTACCTCTATCGGATGCTGCTGACCGGCCGCGACAGCGTTGTGGAGATGGGCGCGGTGCCGATCACCTTCCGCTCGGGCCCGCTCGTCGGCTATCGCGCCGCGGCGGCGCTGCAGCGCAGCATCGTTGCCCCGAGCATCGCTGCGCGTCACGAACGCATCGGCGTCGCGGTCGCGCAACCAGGATTCTTGCTCGCGTCGTCGTGGCAAACGCAGGAACGGCTCGAAGAAGCCTTCCGCCTCGACCAGCGTGCGCCCTTCTGGCTGACCGGCCCCGAGAACGTCGGCGCCACTGGCGGCGGCGAAGTGGGCAATGACCCGACTTCGCGCTACGTGCCGCACGTCGTCGCGATGGCCTTCCCTGATGCAGGGCTCGGCACGAGCCGCTATCCCTCGCGCAACGAGACCGACGCTTCGATCTTCCCCGGTCCGGTGTCGGTCCGGCCCGGCGAGTGGCCGCGCAACGGTCCCGTGTCGAGCGTCGCCCGCTATGGCCACGACGCGTTCTCGACTTCGATCGACCCGCGCGGCCACGACATCGCGCGCCAAGGACCGTTCCGGGTCCGCAATACCGGCCCGCGCGATCAGAACGGTGCGCCGCAGCCGCCGCGCACCCACGAGTTGACGCACGCATTCACGCGCGCCGAGTCGAAGGGCGGCGCGGGCCGCTTCGCGATGTCGGCGTGGTTCGAGCCGCAATCGCTCGGGACCGGGGTGTTGTTGGACTACGGCACCGGCGTCAGCCAGCGCAACCGAATGGCGCTGCTCGTGCGCGACAACAAGCTCATCTACGAAGTGCTCGACGAGGCGGGACTCGATCCCGATCCGGGCCAGTCGCCAGCTGGCGTCCTGCGCACCTCGTCGCGCTGGGAGTTGCCGCTCGCCGAGCTGTCTTTGCCGCAGCGCACTGCGGTCCACGTGTCGGCGACTGCCTATTCGTCGCGGCCAACGGATCTGTCCGTCTCGATCGACGGTTTTGCCCGCGGCCAGAAGCCGTTCCGCACGCGGCTCACGGCGGCGCTCCCCGGCTATGACCCGCAGCAGAGCCCGCAGTTGCCGCCGGGCCAGGCGACCAGCGATCCGCGCTACGTCACGCTCCAGGTCGAGAGCACCCTTGGATTCCCACAACAAGGCGTGCTGCGCGTCGGCACCGAACTCTTCGAATACACCAGCATCCAAGGCAATAGCTTCGTCTGCCAACCCCTCGACTCGACCGGCGGTCGCGCCGCGCGCCAGATCGCGCGCGAGCACCGGCCGGACATTCCTGTGGATGCGAACGGACGCCCGACGATCGACCTCACCACGATTGCTCAGGGCGTCAACGTCGACCAGTTCCCCAATCACCCGAGCGGCTCTGAGGTCGAGCTCTACGGTTACTCGGGAGTGCCGTCGTCGAACACCTTGCTGTTCACGGGCAGTTCGCCGGTCGATCCGATCGGCGGCTTCGCGGTCGCGCGCGGGTTCTTGACGAGCCCGCGGCCGATCGTGCTCAGCGCACAGGGTATCCCGCCGATCCGCATCGGCATGGGCATCGACCTGACGTGGACCGGAGAACTGGAACTGGCCGACCCGAAGGTCGTGGCCTCGGGCAACCCGGCGATCGCGAGCACTGCGATCAGTGACGCATTCCCGACGCGCGGCGGCTTTGCGCTGCTGGTGCAGCGTCGCTTCCGGTTCAGCCCGCCACTCGGCCAAGTCGCGGCGCAAGTGCTCGCGGGCGGCGTCGAGGTGATTCGCTACACCAGCCGCAACGGCAACAAGCTCACCGGCATCCAGCGCGCGGTGATCCTGCCCGGCAACAACAGCCAGATCGGCCAGCAGTACTTCGACGGCCAGCCGAGCCAGTTCGTCACGGACTGGGACGACAACTTCATGGACCCGCGCGTGCAGCCGCCGCTTCGGTGGGATCTGGACCCGATGCGGATGCTCAACGTCGTGCCGATCTCGATCCCGCTGCAGAACGCCGCGAACATCGCTGATCCGATCGCGACCGGCACGACGGAATGGGTGCAGTTGTTCCCGCGGTCGCTGCCGAACGACACGGAGTGGGTTCGCTACGACGCGGTGGTCGAGCGCACGCACATCGTGCGCGCGTTCCGCGGCGCCTGGGAGAGCACGAGGGTGGCGTTGACCAATCAGTTCGCGCTCGACGATGTGCAGGTTGGACCGCTGGGCCCGGTCGGCGGCAGCGCGCCGAGCGCGCAGACCCCGTGGCCCGCGGTCGTCTCGACCAGCGGTTACATCGGCTACATCCCCAAGCTCGAGAGCGACTACCCGCAGATCCTCTTTGCGCGGCAGGCGCTCGGGTTCCGCGGTGACCCGTTCACCCGCACGTCTTCGCATGCGCATCCAAACAGCATTGCGATGCCGTGCCATCGCCTCGATCTGTGGTGGGGCAACTTTGGCGCGATGACCGGCCGGCCAGGCCGACACGATCGAGTCGCGCTCGTGCAGGGCTCGGCGGCGAGCGGCACGCAAAGGCCGCCGGTCGAGTGGCACACCGTCAACTGGTCGGTGCGCGATTACACCGGCGACCTGCAGCTGCAGAACCCACCGGCCGAACGCACGAGCCCGGACCCATTCCAGTTGTTCGCATTCCAAGGCCCGGTCCAGATCCTGATCCGCGGCCAGCAGCGCGGGCAACCGATCACCGACGTGCGCGTCGTCGACCGCCTCGTGAAGTTCCCGAGCGGAGAGTTGCCGGCGGCCGCGGCCGATGCCGTCGTGTGCGGCGGCAACAGCAGCGGCGGCGAGACCGTCGCGGGCGCAGTCGACGAGATCAGCGTCGCAGACCATTGCGCGGCGGACCTCGTCGTCGACGAGGAGTTTGCGGACCAAGCGCAGCAGTTCCTCGTTCGGCCCTCGGCCTACGCGGCGGCGCATGGCCTCGTCTACGTCAATGCCGACTTGACCACGGACTACCCGGCATCGGGCGGGCTGGTGCAGATCGACGACGAGATCCTCGCTTACCAGGGTCATGCCAATGGTTCCTTCCAGGTCGCGCGCAACGGACGCGGCCTCTTGGGCACCAAACCGAGCGGCCATGATCGCGGTGCGCGCATGCGCTTCTTGACGCATCGGCCGGCGGGCATCACGACGGCGCAGGTGTCGCCGCGCAGCGAGAAGATCCAACTGCAAGCCGCTGGCGCGATGCCGCGGCAATTTGGCAGCGTGTTGCTGAACCGCACCGAGATCGCGCACTACACGTGGTCGCGCACGCTCGGTACGGGCATCGCGCTCGAGATGCCGCGTCACTTTCCGCCCGGCGAGGATGGCGACACGATGGCGGCGCGTGGCCTGTTCCGCGGGCGCTTTGGCACCGCGCCCACGAGCGTCGGCGCCAGCGAACCAGTCATCTTCATGCCGGTGCGCTATTGGGACCGGCACGTAGAGCGAAGTGACGACCCGGAGCAGTCCTACTTCCAGTTGACGATGCGCGAGGCGCCGAGCTACTTCCGCAGCGTGCGTTGGGAAGAAGAAACGACGGACCCGACCGTCGACGTCCGCCTCTTCATGCGGGCCGATGCGAGACAGCAGTGGCGTGACGATCCCAAGCTCTCGCCGTGGCTGCGCGAACTCGAGCGTTCGACTGGCGACAGCGACGCGAAGGTCCTCGACCTGCAGGCGACGCAACTCGAGTTGCGCTTCGTCACCATCTACTCACCCGGCTGCCTCGATCTGCAGACCTACCGCGCGCACGGATGGAAGACCGCGCCGAAAGTCCGCAGCGTCGAACTCGAATACGAAGGCGAGTCGCGCATCGTTCGCGAGACAGGGAGTTGGCGATGAAGGCGCCAGGTGTCGATCGACGCGAGCGCCGCGAGGCGGGCTTCACGCTCATTGAGTTGCTCGTCGTGCTCGGGATCCTGACCGGATTTCTGGCGATGCTCGTGCAGTTCGTCGACTCCGGCATCCGGTTGTTCGACGAAGGCGAGTCCGGGCAGGCGCTCGCGGATCGAGCCGAGGCGGCGCGGGTCGCGGTCGAGCGCGAGATCCGTGCGGTGACCGCCGATGCCCGCAAGCTCGACGGCGGCGTCCCGGACGATCGGTTCCTCGTGCAACGGCTCGCGATCGGCCTGCCGGGGCGGCTGTCGTCGACGGACGACAAGGCCTTTGTGTTGCGCGCGGGCGTCGCATTCGCGCCGGCGGTCGAGGAGCGATTGCAGGAAGACGCGTTGTTCGTGCAGGCCGCCGTGGAACTCGGCAAGGATGCTGAGCCCGCTTCGGTGAAGGAGCGCGCCAGCCAGCTGAAGGCGACGGCGGGCCTGCGCGGGCGCGGGCGTGTGCTGATCGCGCAGTGGCCGCAGACCTCCGACGGCGCGCTCGTAGAACTGCGCATCGGGCGGTTCTTGCTCGACCAGACGATCTCGCTCGATCCGGAGCGCGTCGTCGACCCGTTCTTGGTCGTCGTGCCCGGCAGCGCGGAGTTGCCGACGCTTGCCGTGCACGCGAACACCGAGTTGCTGGTCGGCGGTCTGCTCTATGCGGATCTGGAGATGTGGTCGCAGTCGACTGAGACTTGGACTGCGTCGGGCACCGCCGGGCCGGAGACGGTCTGGGACTCGGCGCGCGCCGGTTGGTTGTCCGATCCCGCGTTCGGCGAGCCGTGGCGGTTCGACCGCGACGAAACGAGCCTCGACAGCCCGACCGACGACATCCACCCCAGAGCCGTGCGCGTGACGCTGGTCGTCGCGGCAGAAGAAGGGCGGCCCAAGGAAGGCATCCTTGCAGAACCGATCGAGGCCGATTCGACGGTGGTCGAACTCGTCAACGGTGAGCGCTTCCCAGGCGCGTTGACCGGCGGCTGGTGCAAGATCGAGGGCGAGTGGATTCGTTACGCGGAGCGTCGCGGCGACGAACTTCGCGGTTGCCGGCGCGGACAGCGCGGCACGAAGTCGAAGCCGCACGGCTCGTCGAGCGTCGTGCGCGTCGGGCGGACGGTGCAGTTCACCGTCGCGTTCCCGCACGCGAAGGACGATTGGAATGGTTGAGCGCACGACTCGCCGCAACCGACGCGACGCGGGCTTCACGCTCGCCGAGATGCTCGTTGCGTTGTCGATCCTCGCTATCGGCGTGACGACCTTGCTCGCGGCGCTCTCCGACAGTCTGTCGCTGCGGCGGACGACCGATGCGCGACTGGTTGCACAGGAGGCTGTAGACGACTTCTTGCACCGGCTGGCGCAAGGCGGGCTGAAGCTTCGTGACGGCGCTGACTCGCCCTTCGACGTCGAACTCGCCGCGCCGGCGCCGCAGCCGCTCGATGGCGCTCCTGGCATGTCTGCTGCTTGCACGCTTGAGTTCGACGAAAACCGTCCAGACGTCGCGCTTGCTAGGGTGCGCATCACGTGGCTCGAAGGCGGCGAGACCGTCGCCGAAGAGTTCTTGCGCGTGCTACCGCGGCAACTGCCGCTTTCGGCGCGCATCCGCGCGTTCCGCTCAGAACACGTCCGTCCGAGGTGATCCGATGCGAATTGCTCCTCTAGTTGTGTTCCTGTCCACGCTCGCGGCGCTGTGCGCAGAGGCCACCGCGCAGGCGCTGCAGATGGCCGATGGTCAGGTGCTGCTCGCGCAAGTGGAAGAGGCCTACGGCGAAGGCCTGCGCATCAAGCGCCTCGACAATGGTGGCACGTTGGAGTTGCGCTGGGACCAGCTGTCGCCCAATTGTTCGCGACGCATTCAGCAGGCCTACGCGCTCGTTGCCGACGACCAGGGTGAGATCACGGTGCAGGTGCACGAAGTGCGCTACCTGCTGAATGGCTCGCCACAGACTGTGATCGGTGTGCTCGTCGACGCGCAGAACACCTCGACGATGGTGGTGCAGCAGAAGGGCGTGCAGTTCCGCATCCCACGCACCGAGATCACCGGCATTCGGCAGATCGAGGTCCCGGTCTCGCAGGCGCTGACGCCGGACGAGTTCTATGGCAAACGTCTCGTGGAGATCGCGCCGGCAGAGAACGCTGACCTGCACGCGCAGTTGGCCGACGAGTTGATTCGCGTCCGCGACTACGCGCGCGCGGTCGAGCACTTGCAGAAGGCCAAGGACCTTGGCAACTCGCGCGCACCAGAACGGATCGCGCCGCAGTTGGAACGCGCCAAGCTCTATGTCGGCGCCAAGAAGGAGCGTGATCTGCTGGACTCGATCCAGGTTTCGCGGACCCGCGGAACGCCACGCGACTTCAAGCTAGGCCGCGAGCTGATCGTGCGATTCGCCAAGGAGTTTCCGCAGTCGAGGCTCAAAGCCGATCTCGACGCTGAGACGCGGCGTTTCGAAGAGGCGCGCACTCGATACTTCAGTCAGCAGGTTGCGGACCGCTGGCGCGATTCGATCCAGACGGTCGCAGACAAGAAGCTGCAGGAGACCGACGTCACGCTGTCCGCCGCCCGCGAGTATGCCGAGAGCAAGATGACGGACGACATCGCGGCCTACGTCGCCAAACGGTTCGAGCTCGAGGTCGAAGAGGTCAACTCGCTGTTCACGCTCCGCGACAAGTATGCGCTCGGTCGGCGCACCGACCACTTCTCCTATGGCATCGGTTCGTGGGTGATGGGCGAAGTGGCGATCCTGAAGTCGACCAAGCAAGGCGCGGCGAACGACCAGACCGAGAAGGACCCGGCGCAGGCTCGCGAGTTGGATCGCATTCAACGAGCGATCAGCAAGATGATGGAGCAACGCCGCAGCGCCGCCGGCGGCGGCCAGCAGTCGCAGCAGCGCGAGCAGACTGACGAAGAATGGTGGGCCTCCCAGGATCGCAGCGACCGCGTCGGTTGGTTGCGCGCCTACTACGCGGAGTTCGGCGGCAAGCTGACGCTGGTTTCGGCCTACACGCAGCCTTGTTTTGCCTGCTCGGCGCTCGGCACGCAGACCGAGTTCGAGCCGCAGACCAACAAGGTCGTGAAGGCGAAGTGCTATCTCTGCCACGGAACGAAGTGGACCCGCACCTTCAAGGCATACTGAGCCGCCGAGCCGAAGCGCTCCGGCTCGTCGCGTTCGTCGCGCTCGTTGCTGCTTGCGGCGGCCCCAAGCGACAGCCGGTGACGCCGCGAGCCAAGCCGCTTCCTGACGTCACGCAGGTGGTGCAGCCGCCGCAGCGGCCGCCGTCGGTTTCTGACTACGGGCCCGACATCCTGCTGCCAGCCGACTCCGCCCCCGACGCCGAGGTCGCGCGCATCGGCGACACCTCGCTTCGCCAGAGCCAGGCATTTGCGCGCCTGCTGTCCGCGGACCCCAAGCTCGCGCTGTCGGCCGTCGACCTATTGGTCTTCGACGTGCTGATCGCCCGGCATGCCCGCGAGTTCGAGATCCGGGCGCCGAACGAGCGCGTGCGCGCGCTCGCCGAAGAGGAGGAGCGCAAGCTGCGCGAGCAGGTCGACCTCGAACTCGGGGCCAAAGTTTCCTTCCAGGACTACGTCTGGCGGATCTTCGGCATGCGGCTCGAGGACTGGCGCAGGACCGCCGAGTTGCGCACCGCGCAGCGTCTCTACCAGGGCTACGTGATCCGTTACCTTGCCCTGCGCGAGGATCGGGTCGTGGTTCGCTACATCGCCAACAAGGACGAGAAGGCGCTGTTCGACGCCGCGGAGAAGGTCCGCCAGGGCGCGGACTTCGCAACCCTGGCGCTGCGCCTGTCCGAGGACCCGCTGCGCCGCGAAGGTGGTCTGCTGCCAGCGTTCTCGGCGCAGTTCCCGCACCCGGTCACCAAGGTTGGCATCAGCATGCAACCTGGGGCCTTGTCGGATGTGTTCGAACACACCGTTGGCGACGAGCGGCGGTTCTATCTGGTCTATTGCCTGGATCGCTTGCCGGGTCGGGACATCGCCTTTGCCGACGTCCAGTTGGAGATCGACCAGGACCTCGAGAAGCGGCCGCTGTCGCCGATCGAGACCAACGCCTACACGCTGCGCTGGCGTGGCGCACTCGAAGCGAAGAGCACCGATGAAAAGCAGGATGCTCCGCGATAGAAGGCTTCGTCCATGGACGACATCATGCGGGATGCATCCGCAGAAGCCGGGGTTCAGCCGGCATCGGATCGATCGCGGACCCTCCTCGGCGCTGACGGCAGCCGCGTCGACGTGGTCGCAGACGCGGGCACGGACGGCGACGATGGCCCTCGCAATGCGCGAGAGCTTGCGGCGATGCTGCTTTCGCGCGGGACCAACGACATGACATCGCTGCAAGGCGGCGATGGCGAGCCTGACGCGGATCCGCGCCAGCCCGAGGCGCCGAAGGATCGGCTGCTGCCCGAGTTGCCGATCGAGCCCGAGGTGCCGATCGAGCCCGAGTTGCCGATCGAGCCCGAGGTCGTGCCCATTCCCACGGAAGGAATCTCCGCCGAAGCGGCGGCTGCTGCGGTTGCGGCCGAAGAAGACCAACTCGAACTCGACGAGTCGCTGGCGGTCGAAGGCGAAGACGGCTTGCCGCCGGTGCCCGCATTGGCGGACGCCGAAGCGGTCGCGCGCATGATGTTCGTGCTGCTGCTGTCGCAGCGCGATGGCCTCTCGGTGTTCCGCATCGCGCAGGCCTGCAACGTGACGCAGAAGCTCGTCGAAGCCGCGCTTTGCCCGCTGCAGCAGTGGCTCGACCAAGCGCAGTTGCCGGTCGAAGTCGCGCGCGCCGGTGAGTCAGTCAAGTTGCTGTCGCGGCCAGATGTGTTCCCGTTCTTGCAGCGACTTCGCGGCGTCAAGCGGATGGAGAAACTGTCTCCCGCTGCGCTCGAGACGTTGGCGGTGATCGCCTATCGCCAGCCGGTGATGCGCGGTGAGATCGAGGCCATTCGCGGCGTGAAGGCAGGACCCATGCTGCGCACGCTGCTGCAACACAAGCTCGTGCGCGTCACCGGCCGCGCCGACGTGCCGGGTCGGCCGCTCCAGTACGGCACCACCGAGCAGTTCTTGGAACGCTTCGGTCTCTCGTCGTTGCAGGAGTTGCCGAGCGTAAAAGAGTGGAAACAGATCAGCTGATCGCGACGCCTCCGCAGCAGTGAGGGTCGCTGAGCGAAAGACGCCGGTTGCGCCGAAGGCCGCCGGCGTCTTTCTTTTGAAGGCCATGAACTCGCGCCATCCCACGTCCTCGCCGACGCGTCATGCCCTGGTCGGGATCTTGCTGTTCACCGCGGCGTGCGGCGGCGGTGGCGGCGGTGATGGTGGCGGCACGGATCCACAGCCCCAGAACACGGCGCCGCAGATCCAAGTGCCGCAAGGTCTCTCCGGCATCGCGCCGCGGTTGACTTGGGTGCTGCCGGCGACAGGAACGGCGACCGCGACGTTCACTGCGACCGATGCCGATGGCGACCCCTTGTTCTGGCAGGTTGCGGGCTCAGGAGCAGAGATGGCCGCCGCTGGTGTCCTGGCCCCGAGTTCTGCCGCTGGACCCTCGATCGACATCGATCTGCTCGTGGTCGGGGCCGCCGCGGCGGTGACCTTCGACGTCTTGGTGCAAGACGGCGTTGCAACCGCAAGCCTTGAAGTCACGGTGCAGCGTGCCGCTGCGCCGACGATTCTGGGCGTCTCGCCCTCATCTGCGTTCTCGGGTCAGCCGACGGATGTGAGCGTAACGGGCTCCAACCTCACGCTCGCTGGCAGCGCTCAGGCCGAGGTGCGTTTTGGCGGGGCGCTCGCGACCAACATCGTCGCGCAACAAGACGGCTCGTTGGCATGCCGAACGCCGTCGATTGGCGCTGCCGGTCCGAGTGTCGTGGCCGTCAGCAACGCGGAAGGCAGTAGCCAACTGCCGTCGTCCGCGTTTTTGATGATGCCCTACCCGCCGCAACTCGCCGCGACCGACCTTCGCGTCGATGCGGGTGCAGTCGGGCTTGCAACGCAGATCGAACTCGCTTCCGAAGACGACTTCATCGATGTCGCTTTCGTCGCCGGCGGGGCCTACCACTGCCGGTCCGCGGACGGCGGCGCGACGTACTCAGTGCCCACCTTGCTGTCGTCGGGCGAGGCGGTGAGCGGGATTTGCGTCGTCGCCCAAGGCAGTCTGGTTCGGGTTGCTTGGATCGGCGACACGCAGCAGTCGTGGGTCGCTCGCTCGAGCGATGGCGGTACCACGTTTCTGCCAGCGACGCGCGTGGACGCAGGCGGCCAGCCCGTCTCGGGCCTGCGGCTTTGCGCCGATGGCCAGCGCGTGCACCTCGCGTGGCTCTCGGGCAGCGTGGGGCTGAACCAGTCGCGCGTCGTGCTCGCATCCTCGGCGGACGGCGGCGCCACGTTTGCAGTCCCGCTTGGCGTCTCATCGGGCACGCAGAATCAGCATGCAGTCGAGGTTGGCTGTCGTGGCGCGCTGCTTTGCGTGGCATGGCTCGATGACCGGCAAGGCTCTGCGTTTCGCGGCGTCTACGCGGCGCGCTCGGCGGATGGCGGCGTGGCATTCTCTGCGGCCCAGCGACTCAGCGTGCAGAACGATCGCGCCACGGAACTTGGCTTTGCGACCCATGGAGCCGTCGCGGATGTCGCGTTCGTGACCCTTCTTTACGGCGTCTGGCACAACCGTTCCGTCGACATGGGACTCACCTGGCGGCTGCCCGAAACGCAGGTGCGCGGCATGGAGGACGGTGTGCCAACGACGCCGCGCGTGCATGCGCACGGCGATCGCGTCTACGTTGCCTGGATCACGGACGGTCTTGCCGTGCGGCTTGCGCGCAGCAGCGATGGTGGAGCGACCTTTCCTGCGCGAACGCGACTCGACTCGGCACTCGCGCCGGTCTCCGGCCTCGAACTCGACGGCGCGGGCGACTACGTCACGGCAGCGTGGCTGTCAGGCGACGCGTCGGCATCGGCGGTGCGCGCAGCAGTTGCGACTTCTGCCGATCGCGGCGGGGCCTGGCGACCCGAACAGGGCGGCGGCGACGGCGCCGACAACCAAGGCGGATTGCGAATGCGTCAGTCTGGCGCACGCATCGCCCTCGGGTTTCTAGAACGGCGGACCTTGGCAACCGGCGCCTACGTCAACGCGAACCAGCCCTGACCTGCACCAAGGCCGTTGCGAACTCTTGCGGGCGGCAACGTGCCCGCTATCGTCCTCGGCCCTGACATCGGTCCCGGTCGTCTAGTCCGGCCCAGGACACTGGATTTTCATTCCAGTAACACGGGTTCAAATCCCGTCCGGGATACCAAACGGGCCCGTCGGCAGACGCCGACGGGTCCGGTCTTTTTTTGCGCGGCGGCGTCCGATGCACCGCGCGACTCCACCAACGTGCGGCTTTGACGAAGGGCGGCGAGGACCTGCTGCACTTGCTCGTTCGCGCGGCAGCGCTGCGCGGCGATGCCCCGTTCTTCGCGGCGTCGGGTGAGACGGTATCGGCGCGCGAACTGCTGCAACGCGTCGAGGCCTTGGCGCGCGGACTGCTGGCGCGCGGATTTGCCCCTGGCGATCGTCTTGCGATTCACTTGCACCGCTGCATCGATGAGGCGGTTGCGCTGCTGGCCGCAGCGGTCGCCGGCGGCATCGCCGTGCCGATCCACCAGAAGCTCAAGGACGCGCAGGTCGAGCACGTTCTGTTGGATTGTTCGCCGTGGGGCGTGGTGACGAGCGCCACCAAAGGCACGCTGCTCCTCGATCAAGCCCGACTGCTCTTTGGACGGCGCGTGTTCGTCGTCGACGGCGCCGTCCAGGATGGCCGATGGGAGCCGCTGTCGGCGCTCGCCGTTGCGAGCGGGCCGCTGCCATCACCCGTGCCGACGGCGCCTGCGATCTTGCTCTACACGAGCGGCAGCACGGGCCTCGCAAAGGGAGTGCTGCAGAGCCACCAGAACCTCGTGCGCGGCGCGCGCATCGTCGCGGGCTACTTGGGCATCACCAGTGAGGACCACGTGCTTGCGGTGCTGCCGTTCTCGTTTGACTACGGGCTCAATCAGTTGCTTGCATCGCTGTGGGGAGGTTGCCGCGTGACTGCTGCGGACTTCTTGGGTCTTGGCGAACTCGCCCTTCTGCTGCGCAACGTGCGACCGACGGGGCTCGCGGGCGTGCCGTCCCTGTGGCACGACTGCGCGCGCGGTCTTGCGAGCGGTGCGCTTTCGGCTGCCGACGGCGCGAGTCTCCGCTACGTGACGAACAGCGGTGGCCGCCTCGCGTTGCCCGACCTGCTTGCGTTGCGCGCATGCTGGCCGCACGTCGACGTGTTCGCGATGTATGGTCTCACGGAGGCCTTCCGCAGCGCGTTCCTCGATCCATCTCGCATCGACGAGCGGCCAGACAGCTTTGGTCGCGCACTGCCTGGCGTCGAACTGCTGCTCGTGGATCCGTCGACGGGCGCGTTGGTGGAAGGCGCAGGCACCGGCGAACTGGTGCACGCTGGCGAGTTGGTTGCCTCCGGCTACTGGAACTGCCCCGACGCCACGGCGCAGCGCTTTCGTCCTGACCCGCGCGGCACTGGCGCGACCGTCGTCTACAGCGGCGATCTCGTGCGCCGCGACCAAGAAGGGCTGCACTACTTCGTCGCGCGCAACGACCGCATGCTGAAGGTGCAGGGTCACCGCGTCTCGCCCGACGAGGTCGCGCAAGGCGTTCACGGCTGCATTGGCGTCGGTGAAGTGGCGACGCTCGGGCTTGCCGGCGGCGCGCTGGGGCACCGCATCGTGGTCGTCGTCAGCGGCGACCCTTTCGACACCGACTTGCCGCAGCGCGTGCTGCGCCAGTGCCGCGCCAGGCTGCCTGCCTACATGGTTCCCACCGCGGTCAAGGTGCTCGACGAATTGCCACACACGCAGAACGGCAAGATCGACCTGCCGCGCCTTCAACGAGACCTCGAGTGCACCGACACGAACTGACTGCGTTGTTGCGCCGCTACGGCCAGCGTGACGCCGCCTCCTTGGCCATCGCCGAGCGCTTTGTTGCCTTCGTGGCTTCGCGCGACGACTGCCTCCTGCGCAGCTGCGCTCCGGGCCACATCACCGCATCGGCGTGGATCTGGTCCGCGGACCGGCAATCGTGCCTGCTCACGCACCACAGAAAGCTCGATCGCTGGCTCCAGCTTGGTGGCCATGTCGACGGCGAGGCTCGGGTGCACTTCGCGGCCTTGCGCGAGGCGCAGGAGGAGTCGGGCATGCACCGCTTCGACTTGCTTGCCCCCGCCGCTGAGATCGCCCCGCTCGACCTCGATGTGCACACGATCCCGGCGCGCAAGGACGAGCCTGAGCACCTGCACTGGGATGTGCGCTTTTTGTTCTGCTGCGCTCCGGGCCAGGAACTCGTGCTGTCGTCGGAGTCCAAGGCCTTGCGGTGGGTGCGTCGAAGGGACCTGGCCGACTTCGTTGCTGAAGAGAGCGTGCTGCGCCTGGAACGGACGGCCGCGATTTGGGAGGCGAATGACGGCGCCCGCGCGATCGCGGCGTGTCGCCTGTAGCGGCGGCTACGGCATCGGTGCGACAATCGGAGGATGCCCCTTCTGCGTCTGATCCCGCTCCGGCTGTTGTTCGTGCTGCTGGCCGGGGTGGCGCTCGCGTTTTGCGGTCAGGGCGCGGGTTGGTGGACCGGCGCGAGCCCAAACGATCAGGGCGCGACAACGGACGCCGCGACCAGACCCAATGCGACGCCGGATCGGGACAGTGCATCTGCGTCTGGAGTGAAAGACGTCATGCCGCGGGCCGAGGCATCGCCGCGGTCCGACGCGGCGACTGCGACCGACCCAGCGGCCCAAGATCGCGCTGCGGCGGCCGCGGCGGCCGCGGCCGCCGCAGCCGATCGAGCTGGCGCGATCCTCGCGCTGGACGCCGGTCTGCTGGCGCGGGTCGAGGCAGTCGCGGCGCTGGTGCGGCGCGGTGCCTTCCATGCAGCATGCGACGCGATCCGTGAACTCGAGCCGGAGTCGCGGCCCGAACCGGCTGCTGCACTGCGTGGCATCGCCCTCGCCGCCGGTTGGCCTCTTCTATCGGGCGGCGTGCGCGATCCAGCGCCATTCGAGCCGACCACGCTCTCGTTGCAGGGACGACTCGTCCGGACGTCGAAGGACGCTGTCGCGGCGCGAGTGCTTGCGCAAAGCGGCGCTGACGCGACCTTGCGCCTTGCCGGCCCCCTCGGCGTGACGTTCCCAAAGTTTCCCATGCATCGACTCGAACCCGATTCGGTGCGCGCCGACGAGGCCACCGAGCTTGGCTTCGCGGCATACGCAACTGCCGACTACGAGGCCGCGCGCGTGTGGTGCGCGATCGCGATCAGCAGGAGCCGAGACATCTCGCCGCGCACCGATCAACTGAAGGCCCTCTTGCGATGACCACAGCCGTTCCGAATCCCAAGCGTCCAAAGGTC
>SXGT01305068.1_pt1 | contig 16279 bp, 12 predicted proteins | sample 3176221 | NCBI WGS metagenome assembly SXGT01 (sample SAMN11356862, study PRJNA531348) | freshwater metagenome | isolation source: freshwater sample F1-120 | place: China: Fuxian Lake, Yuxi | collected 2017-12-25 | reverse complement strand
GCCCGAAGGCGCCTCGAGCATCGCGAGTTGCACGGTGCTCGGAAGCAGGTGAAGGTTCGTCCCGATTTCCCACAAGTGCTCATGTGACTCGAGCGGCCGTTCGAGGTCTCCGAGCAGCAACTCCGCGACACCGTGTTCGATACTCGACTCGGGAACTCCTAGACCAGCGGCGCAGTGCGACTGCGGATCCATGTCCACGAGCATCGTGCGAGCGCCAGTTCGGGCGAGGACGGCGGCAAGATTGATCGCGGTTGTGGTCTTGCCACAACCACCCTTCTGATTGATGATCGATACCACTCTCATGCGAGGGAGGAAATCGGCATCCCGCAGGCACGAGGGTGAAATTGCGTTACCCTCAACTTGTGCTCCCGACCGCTCTCAATTCACAAGTTGCCGAAAGCTCGAAACCGGCATTTGGGGGAATGGCGATTGAGTTTGAATCGGAGTCCGGAAGCGCGAAACCGCCGCCACCCTCCTTTCTCGCCAACCCAGCCACGGACCTTCTCAAGTCGGTCGGCCCAGTCGTCCTCGTCTTACTCGTCGCGTCGATTTTGGTTCGAGCATGGTCAAGGCGGACAGCTGCGAACTCCAACCGAAGCAACCCTTGGCGCAGGCCGCGCGCTTCTTCCTTCGCAAGCGACGAACCGAGGCCGATTGAGCCGATGACGGAGGCAACTTGCGCGCATTTCATCGGAGCAACACCCGAGGATGCGCTGCGGACCTTGCGAGAACGCGCCTCTTGATTGAGATCCCCGTCGACATCCCCGGCCAACCCTCGTCCGTCCTCGTTGCTCGAGGCGCGCTCGAGAACCTGGCGTCCATTCTCACGATGCGCGCGGGGACGAAACTCCCCCGCCGCGCACTTCTGTGTTTCGATCGCAACTGCACCGCGCATGCGCAACAGGCCGCACGAGTACTTCGCGCAGCAGGCGTGGTTGTCACGGAGTTTGGATTGCATGCGACGGAGGACGCGAAGTCGGCGGCGGTGGTTGAGACAATCTGGGATGCAGCGCTCGCCGCGCGACTCGATCGTGGCGACTGCTTCATCGCCATCGGTGGCGGCATCGTTGGCGACCTCGTTGGGTTTGCGGCCGCAACTTACTTGCGCGGCGTGCGCGTCGTGCAGATTCCCACGACGCTCCTGTCGATGGTCGACGCGGCCATCGGCGGCAAGACCGGCATCAACCGCACGCTTCCCGAAGGGGGCTTGGGCAAGAATCTTGTCGGCGCGTTCTGGCAACCGAGCATCACGATTGTGGATGCCAACACGCTTCGCACGCTTCCCAAGCGCGAACTCCGATCTGGTCTCGCCGAGTGTGTCAAGCACGGACTGATTGCCGATGCGACGCTGTTCCACGACATCGCACGGGACGCGAACGAACTCGTGAACAATCACGAGCCGTCGATCGATCGATTGCTTCCGCGGGCGATCGTGGTGAAGACGGCGATCGTTGCGCGCGATCCACTCGAACGCGGCGAGCGCGCCAAGTTGAATCTCGGTCATACCTTTGGTCACGCGATCGAAACCATTCCCACCGCGAGCGGAAAACTGCTCCACGGTGAAGCGGTCGCGATCGGACTCGTGTCGGCTGCGGCGGCTGCGCGAGCGATGCAAATGCTAAGTGCGCACGAAGAGACAAACATTACCAACGCGCTTACGAGTTGCGGACTTCCGCGAAGTTTTCAAGGCGAAACCAGCGCCGCGGAAGTCATGCGCCGGATGGGCTTTGATAAGAAGGCAGAGGGCGGCAGCTTGAAGCTCATTCTTCCGAAGGGCATCGGCGCGTGCGAGATCGTCGAGAACCCGCCGCCAGAAGTCGTGCTCGAAGCACTCCGCGCGATTGGAATAGCGTGAACGCTGCGTCGGTAGAGCCTCGCGCTCCACACCGATTCAATTCTCTGTGCTTCGGTCACGACTTTCGCGCCACCTTTGCGGATCAATCTCTGCTTGCAAATCGTCGAAGCCTTGTGCGATGGCCGCTCGATCTGCGCTGATCTCGCGGTTGATCGATTCAAGTTCATTCGGCGGCACCGCATCGGCGGGGAGCGCCTTGAGCATCTCAGCGGCAAATCGTTTCACGAGGTTTCCCACCATCAACGCATCCATGCGGGCAGCCTTCGTGTTTGCAGAGAGAGCGAGTGCGTCGGCTGTCGCATCGATGTCGATCTGCTGAGGAAGATTGAATGCCATCTCTGACATTTTCCTGCGGAGGCTCGCGACCGCCATCGCGGCATCATGCTTCTGGCGTGGATCGATGTCGCTGCGTGTTTGGAGTGCGAGCATCGCCGTCTGAAGCTGCGTCAGTCGAGTAGGAGCGAACACCACCACAGTTCCGTCGGCCAGCACCCACTCAGTCTCATCATTCGCACCGATCCGCCACGACGCCGCGACTGGCTCGGAGGAGAGGGGTGAACTGGCACTCAGCGAGCAAAGCTGCGAAATGATCTTTATTTGTGTGCCTTCCGTGATCGCGCGCCAGCGATTGCTCGCGTCGCAGGATGCTTGAGAGGCCGTCGGTGGAGTTCGTTCGGCCGGAGCTTGACAGCCGAGAGTCGCGCACGAGCAGGCGATGCAGAGAAGAAGGCGAATGAGTTCACGCATGGATCGATTGCCTCTTGCGCGCATGTTCAAGCACGCGATCCTAGGAAGCCGCACTCCGCCAATTCGGCATGAACCACTCTCGCCACCACCGCCCGATCATGCGAACAAACCATCCCGGCCCAGGCCAGAGCACAAGGAGTGCCGCGAAGAGAGAAACGATGAAACACGGCCGAATGTATGAGCCATCCGTTCGACGACCGATGAAGGCGACATCCGCGTTGATGTAGGAGGTACGAGTTGAATGGCCAAACGGCAGAAGCAACCAATCGGAGCCACTCAGTGAACGGCTGAATAGGCTGCTCCCTGCAGCCTGCAGCACTCCGACGGAACCCCCTTCCATGATTCCATTCGCCGAAAGAAACATCCCTTGGAAGAGCAACCAATAGACGCAAATGGCGAGCACGATTCTGCGGATCCCATGGCGGAGAGGGTTGATTGGAGTTGGTGAAACAGTGGGATGTGTTCCAGTTGCGCGTGCGCCAATCATGTCGGAGTTTGAAGGTTCGTTGCTCATTCGATCGTGCCTTTCCGATGCAGCGTTTGTACGAGTACGACGAACGCGACTATAACAGATAACCGTGACGCGCCGCCTTTCTGCATCGAAAGCAAGGGGACCCTTGATGAACCGGAATGGAGATCCAGTGGCGCGCGGTGCACTTCTCGTCAAGAGCGCCCGCAAGCGGCCCGCGCCTTGAAATCGCGCTTTCGCAAGGCGATGCTATGTCGCGCAGCGGCGTTCAGACCCGAGGCACGGTGCGCGATTGGGTTGGGTGCGTGACTGATCGCCGTAGAGAATCACCCCCGCCGCGCGCAGTAGCAATGAACCATGGCCGCTGCGGGTAGCGACGATGGTTGACGCTTGACAGACTGACAACACCTTCGGACTCGTCACATCGTCGCGTTACTTCGGACACGGACCCCAACCATTTAGCACGATCGTGAGATCCGAGGCATCGACGGTGCCATCGTTCGTAATGTCGGTGGCGAATTCGCCATTTCCCTTCGAACCCCAATCGCCCAACACCGCGGCAAGATCGACGCCATCAATCGCGCCATTGCCAGTGACATCGCCATCGCAGGCACCACACATTGGACCGCCTTCGCAACAATCAGGAACACCATTCAGATTCGCATCTTCGAAAGTCCCGTCGAGGATTTGGCCGTAGTCGACGATGCCGTCGGAGTTGCAATCGGCGGACCATTCGATGACATAACTCGGCGATAGCGGGTAAGGCGGGAAGTCAGTGAGCCCCGCATCGGCCCATCCGCGATAAACATTCGATCCCGCCCATCCCAACATGAGTGAGATACCGTTTCCTGGACTAAACGCGCCACGCTCTCCGGGCGCCCATCCAGCCCATTGCCACGACTCACCGCTCACCCAAGCCCACGGCTGCGTTGGATTCGCATCGGCGGGTTGAAAGCCTCCAAGCCATGGCCCCGCAGCGTTTCCGCCAAAGTCGTTCACCCAAGCCGTGGGATGGGCCGCGCGGTTCGCGATGCTAAGCAGGAACGCTTCTTCTGCTGCACTCCGAGATGTGATGAGATATCCGCCACGCGATTCACACGCCGCCCGCGCATTGGGCCATGTCATTGGGCTGCTGACAACAAGCTGATACCAATGCCCATTGCCGCCGGTCGCTTCGGGCCACTGCACGGCGGTTTGTCCCATTGCGCCAGACGCGAAAAGACACACTGCGAATGCCGTGGCCGTCATCGATCGAATTGCTGCGCTCATTTTTTTCTCCTCTTGTGATTGCCTGAATCTCCAGCCATTGACACCGTTCCGCCACGACTCCTCACCGACGCACGCCTGAACCCGCGATCGCTTCCAATCGAAGTCGTGAACGCAATCGATGTGCGTTGTGCACGTTCGCTGCTCGTATCCATCTTTCAAATCGCGGTCGTCCATCTCCGCCAAGTCGCTCGTGCCACACGCTACTCACGGCGTTCGCGCGACGCGGAAGCCGAGATGGACTTCGGCACTTTGCCCTTCTCCCGCCCCCTCTCGGTCCGAGGCGCGGCTGCATGCGCGTGTATGCGTAAAGGCACCTCCGCGGATGACGATAAAGGCACCGCTCGCGGGTCCTTGAGGATTCACCACCGGTGCGTCGGAGGAATAGAACTCCCAATGATCAGAAGCAAACTCATACACATTTCCTAACATGTCATAGAACCCCAACGCATTGGGTAGTTTCGTAGCGACGGTGTGCCGCGTTCCTCCCGAGTTTCCGCTGTACCACGCGATATCGTTCAACACTCCGTAGCGCGCTGTCGTGGTTCCGCCGCGACATGCCCACTCCCACTCGGCGCTTGTTGGGAGCCGAAATCCTCGTGCCGTACAAAACGATTGCGCGCTGTTGCAACTCAGGCCTCCAGTTTGCGGAAGCGACGAACCACCGCCGCCATATTGCCCCACCGTGACTTCGGTCTTGCCCAAGTAGAACGCGTTCGTCAGTGTGACTTGATGCGCGGGCGTCTCATACCCTCCTCCGCGGCACTCCGTGTCACCCGGGCTGCAACCCCTCATAAAAACACCCGGCGGAACGAGAAGCAACTCAATGTTCGTCGCAGTGTCAACGACGCGCCACGGAAGGTTGCTCGCGAGAATCGCGGCGCGAAGACTTGCGTCAGTGACGACCGCTGGGTTGGGATACCACTCGAGAACGGTCGCCCACGCGGGCGCAGCGGTGTAAGTGAATGCACTCGCGGCAGTCGACGATGCAGTTGGCGTTGACACCACGACATTTCTCGGCCCGCGACTCCCCGCAGGCGAGAGGGCAGTGATCACACTGTCGGAGACGACGACGACATTCGTCGCTGCTGCGGAGCCAACATCACGCCCGTCACAGCGCTGAAGTTTGAGCCAGCGATAGTGATCGCAGTTCCTCCGACGGGAGGCCCGAAACTCGGTGTCACGCTTGTGACAACCGGCCCCGGTTCGACGCAGGTTCCCCAATCCGTGAGCACATAGGCCAAATCCACGCCGTTCACGACGCCATCACCGTTGACATCACCGGGGCAAGTCTGCGCGTGCGCTGGGACACTCGCGAATCCGAATGCGAGTCCGAACGAAAGAACTACAAAGCGAATTGCGTCTACTGACTTCATGATCGTTCCTCGAGGAAGAGTCTTACGGCCTGTCCACAACGCGAGGCTAGGAATGCGTAGCCACGGGGAGAGCCGACAACTCTCCTGACCTTCGTGCGAAATCGGCGCCAATACCCGTAAGTGAATCCCGAGATTTTTCAAAAATGCGGTGCAATGCGCGCGGACGCGACCCAACGCCCCAATGAAGCACCCACGAAAACTCGGTCCCAGTGCGGTTGAAGCGGCGCGGCCAAGCGCCCAATCGCCTCTCGTTCATTGGAAGAGTGCGATCCCCATCAACCAAGCCCACGCGCCTCACGAGCACGCCGAGCCAGGGCTTCGACTCCCTCCGTCCCCCCGTTACGCGACGAAACCTGAGCACCCTGCCATTGGGTTCGCGGCGAATCCAGCTCCTTCTGCAGAGACTCGGCCCATAGATGCAGACCTCACCCGAAGGCGAGTTGGCATCGGCTCGAAGGAACGATCCGAGTTCTTCAGGAGTGTGTAGGCGGTCAACGATGCATCATGCGTGGCTCAGCTGCATGGCTAGGTACCAGAGCACGCCGCTTGCAGACGAACGGAATCCACTGGTTGCCGCTTTCGATTCCCGTCGCTCGGAGATACGCTGACGAGTGTGATTGACTTGGTTGCTGACAATCTTGCGCTCATTCAGGATGCGTGCAGACGAAGAGGGGTGGCGTACCTCGAACTCGTGGGCTCTGCGGTGCGCGATGACTTTGATCCGTCGCGCAGCGACATTGATGTACTCGTCGATTTTCCAGATGGTGCCACAGACATCTTCGATTCGTTCATGGGATTGCGCGAGGATCTTGCGAGCATCCTCGGACGCCCCATCGATGTGATCACGGCCAGGGGAGTTAGAAACCCGCTTCTCTTGGAGTCTCTCCGAGCCGATGCGATCCGACTCTATGCCGCGTAACAGCTCGACTATTCTGCGTGATGCGATCTCCGCAGGCGATGACATCGTCACGATGCTTCATGGAATGGTCGAGGCCGATTTCGTCGCGGATCGGAAGACGCTCCGCGCGACCGAACGCTCGTTCGAGATCATTGGCGAAGCGAGTTCTAGACTCGCGCGGGAGTTTCCAGCCATTGCCGCACAGATTCCCGAACTGCGCCGAGTGATCGACTTTCGCAATGTCCTCGCGCACGGTTACGACGCGGTTGACCCTCGACTTGTGTTCGACCTTGCTCGTACGCGGCTTCCGTCGCTTCTCGTTGCGCTTCGCGCTCAGATGTAACGGTCGCCTTGACCGCGCGCGCTTCTCTTCTCTTCTGCTCTTCTCTTCTTCTCTTCCCCTTCTGCCTCATCCTCCTCCCCAAGGGGATTTGCATCGGCCCGAAGGGACGATCCAAATTGGCTTGGGGGCGAGTGGGTGTTCGACGAGACGGGGCGAGCGAGCGTTGCGCTCGCTCGCGTCCGACGAGGAGAGCACCCACTCGCGCGTGTCGCATGCGCCGCAGGCGCGTGCGACACGCATCACGCAACGACAACGGCCGCTGCGAAAAGCAGCGGCCGTTGTCGTTGAGTGACCCCAAGGGGATTTGAACCCCTGTCCCATCCGTGAGAGGGATGTGTCCTAGACCGGGCTAGACGATGGGGCCAATGACTGTGGGTCTTGGCGACCGTTCTCACTCCGCCTACGCGGGACGCGAAGTATAGCGCGGGCAAACTAGTGGCGTCACAAGGAGCGGGCGATCGGGCGCGTCACGCTCCCATGCTCGATATCGAACCCGCAACCGAAGACGCCACGCGAGTTACATTTCCTGCCGCAACACGGACGACGCACAGCGTTTCTCTCCTACCGCGCCCGATCAGTTGCAAGCTCCGCCACGAGAATCGCATGTCGCATCCCCCCATTCCACCCAGCGCCTCAAGCTCTCGTGGTCCCGCTCACAACGATGAGATCAGCGAAGTTTGGAAGGACCTGCAGGAACTGTGGCGCGAATTCCTCAAAGGCTCGACTCCTTCAGAGAACGAGCTTGAGATTGGCCTACCAACGGAAGCGAATGATGCCCCACGAGACACTTGGACCCCCGCAGACTTTCTCAACAAGACGCTGAGTACAAGAAAGGGGCTCACGCACACGCTCGTGAATCTCGTTCGCGAGAATGCAAGACCTCCGATGAGTGAGTCAGGCTTGTACAAGAAGTGCGCTCGCGACGCGTTTCTGTTGATGGAGGATGCGGACCGGATGGAAAAGCGCCAGCGCTCACCACAGCGGTTGAAATTCGTGCTGCTCATTGCAGGGTTCGTGCTCGCCGTCGGCTCGATGGTGTTCCTTTTCAATCGGTACGGATTCAACGACAGCGACCTTCGAGAAGTGTCAAACCTCGCGCAGTTCATCGAGGCATTTGCGGCGGGCGGGACGATTTTCGTCGGATGGTGGATCGCTGCGGTGTTCATCGAACTCCGACTCCGAACGCGCCGTGCATTGCGGGAGATCCATCGCTGCCGTTCGCTCATTCAAGTGATCGACTCGCATGTGTTGTCGAACGAGTGGACCGCGTGGTGGCTTGAGGGTGCGAATCCAAACTTCGCGCCAGAGGTCGCGCCGGAGGAGTTCAATAAACGCCTGCTGACCAAGGAGGATGCTGTTGACTACCTGATGTTTGCGGCTGCCCTCGCGCGTATCGTCGCCAAAATCGCAGCGGTGCACGCGCAATGGATCTCGCGGCAGGAAACAACAAGCGACGCGGATGAACTCTTCCGAGTGAGCACCGCGATCGAACTCAACTGCATCCAAAAGGTGCGACTCGTGCGCGAGTTCCGCGAGGAATCGAAGCAGAACTCGACGACTTGAGTGCGGCAGTTCTCACTCGCATGTTGAGTCGGTGGGATCAAGACCAGCGGTCATTCATTTCGGACACGGACCCCATCCGCTCAGCACGATCGCAAGATCCTGCCCATCAACGATTCCATCGCCGTTCACATCTGCGGGAAACTCGCCCTTGCCGCTCGAATCCCACGCATCAAGCACGATTGCGAGATCGATGCCATCGATGGTTCCATTGCCTGTGACATCGCCGTCGCATGGTGTACATGGGGGCCCGCCCTCACAACAATCAGGAACCCCATTCGCGTTGGCATCCGAAAATGTGCCATCGAGAATCTGACCGTAGTCCACGATGCCGTCTGCGTTGCAATCGGCGGACCATTCAATCAGGCCTCGACCGGAATTGCGCCGCGGCAAGTCATTCCACAAGTTTGGTACATAGACCTCAGCTACCTCTTCTCCAGTTTGGTCATTCGGCTCCCCTTGTGCCCACGCCTCGAAGAGCCATGGTTCGCCGGTCACCCACTGCCAACCGCAGCTAGGCTCACAGGAGTTTGGCAATTGAAGTGCGCCGAACAGAAGTGGCCCTGAAGAGGCGAACACCGCAGCGAAAGCACCTTCTTCAGGTGATGTGAGGGTTGCGAGATGACCGCCCCTCGATTCAGCCTCGGCGGCGGTCGAGTCCCAGTTCGCAATCGCGCTTGTCGTTGAGTACCAATGCCCGTTCCCGCCATCCTCCACGCGCCACTGTCGGGTCTCGCGCGCGCATGGCGTCGAATACTCGCAGCAGTCTGGAACAAGATTTCCATTGCCGTCGGCGAGCAGACCACTGAGAATCTGCCCATAGTCGACTATGCCGTCGCCGTTGCAGTCAGCGACATACTCGATGATTGCCCACGGGCGTAAGGAGGCATTCGTGTCGTTCCATCCCGTTGGGTACAGGATGAGGTACTTCTCACAAGTGCAGCTCGGTTCGCCGCCGCTCCACGCGGTAAATGTCCACCCTTCACCGGTGATCCATTGGAACACATTCGAACCGTTCCGCTTGCCTCCGAGCACTGGGTTGTAAACCTGAGGATTCTCGATGAGCAGCGATACCACGACAGATTGTTCACCTGAACTTGTCACGGTCGCGGCGTACCCACCGTTCGAAGCAGCCCAAGAGAACCATTGCTCTGGTGTGCGATTCGGATCCGAGTAGACCGCGCGGTACCAGTGACCGTTCCCTCCGTCCTCAACGCGCCATTGCACGGCGGTTTGCCCGCGCGCGCTCGACGCGAACGCGCTCAAGAAAATCATCGCCGCCATCCATCTCAGTTCTCGCTGCATTACATTCTCCTACTTCGCAGTTGATCGACTCTCTCTCAGAATACCTAGTTAGTCGCTTCCCGCATCGATACGCGATGAACCACAAGTAAATCCGAAAATCAGAGGAGGATGCGGCGCCTTAGAGAGACCGATTTCTCCCTTTGGTTGCGCATGCACCTAGAACCCGATGGGCAGCACCCCAGGGGGACTTGCTTCGAGCCTGGCTGAACGATCCAGATTGGCGGGGGCGAGTGGGTGTTCGACGAGGCGGGGCGAGCGAGCGTTGCGCTCGCTCGCTTCCGTCGAGGAGAGCACCCACTCGCGCGTGTCGCATGCGCCGTAGGCGCGCGACACGCATCACGCAACGACAACGGCCGCGGCGAAAAAGCAGCGGCCGTTGTCGTTGAGTGACCCCAAGGGGATTTGCATTCGAGCGCAGCGAGAATCCAAATCCCTTGGTGCGGATGAGCGTGCTTTGAGGCGGGAGCGCACGAGCGCTTCGCTCGGCCGCGACCGACGAAAAGCGCGCTCAGACGCGCGGGTCGCGAGCGCCCTGAGGCGCGAGCGGCACGCCGTCGTTCCATAACAAGAGCCGCCGCTCTAGGCGGCGGCGCTTGTTATGGAATGACCCCAAGGGGATTTGAACCCCTGTTACCTCCGGGAAAGGGAGGTGTCCTAGACCGGGCTAGACGATGGGGCCGCGAAGGGCGAGGATGATACAGACCTCCGCGCGAAAGTCGAACGCGTCGGTCCCGTTTCTGCGAAAACTTCTCTCTTCTTCCATCCATGCGCCGCCCCCTCGTGCTCTGCCCCCTCGCCATCGAAGCCAAGGCCTGCGCACGGTTTGGCAAGGCTCGCGCCCTCCAAATCGGACGCGGCGCGGATGCGGTCAAGCAGGCATTTTCGCAGCTGACCAGCACCGAGCAACCAAATTTCATCGTGCTCTGCGGCCTCGCGAACTCACTCGATCCTCTCCTTGAGCCAGGCGCGGCGCTGCTCATCGACGCAGCCTGCACCACGACGATCCACGACGCTCCGGTCCTTGTACCACCACCCCTTCGCGCTCAATGTCGTCCGAGTCCGGCGACCGCACGAATCGTCGAAAGCACCTCCACCGCGCTCTCACTGCAAGAGACGACTGCACTCGCCGCTCAGACAGGCGCGCGACTTGTGGACATGGAGTCCTACACCTTCGCGAAGTGCGCAACTGAGGCGAGCATTCCGTGGGCGATCGTGCGGGGCGTCACTGGCGGCGCGAGTGACGAACTCGCGACTGAAGTACGCTCTTCCACTGATGCGCAAGGCAACACTCGAATCTCGCGCGTGCTCACGACGCTCCTGCGACGACCCCAACTCCTTCCTGAACTGCTCGCATTTCGCCGCACACGGAATCACGCGCTCCGCGAAAGCGCATTTCTCGCTGACGCACTTTGCTGCGCGCACGAGGCAACCTCATGAGTGAGTGCACACTGCTCTTCGGCGGCTCGTTTGATCCGCCACATGCGCGACACACTTCGCTACTCAAAGATGCGATGCGGTCTGTTGGCGCAACGCGCGCCATCGTGATTCCAGCACGCCTCAATCCACTCAAGCGAACGACGCCGCCCACCGCGGGCGCACTCCGATTTGAGATGTGCCAGCTTGCGTTTGACGATCCCACCGGCCACATTCGCGTGCACGATCTCGAACTCAAGCGAGACGGCGCGAGTTACACCGTCGAGACTGTGGAGTCGCTGCTTCGGCGCGGCTTATGCAAACAAGGTGGCATCCGATTGATCGTCGGATCTGATGCGATGCGATCCTTCACACGGTGGCATCGATTCATGGATTTGCTCCGACTCGCCACTCCCGCGGTGATCGCCCGCCCGCCCGACACGCACGAGTCAACGCGCGCGTTTCTCGAAGAATTCGCGATCGAGACGGGCTTCAGTGATGCGCCAAGCTGGCTGCTTCCGCTCGAACCTGTCGAACTCTCTTCCACCGCCATTCGCGATGCTCTTGTGCGCGGAGAGCAGCCCGCGGGCATTTGCGAGCGCGTCCGCGGCGTCATTACCCGAGAAAATCTCTACGCAGCGCCCTAACGCGCCGCGTGCGGTGCCGACCTACACTCTCCCCCCGCCGCTCGTCGCTCCTCCACTCTAGGCCCCCGAACTCGCATGACCGCAACTGCGCCCGTTTCCCGCGTCTCCTTCGTCAGCCTCGGCTGCCCTAAGAATCTCGTGGATAGCGAGAAGATGCTTGGTGTGCTCAAGAACTCTGGGTTCGAATTGGTCAGCGAGGACGCGAATCCCGACGCGATCGTTGTCAACACCTGTGGATTTCTCGAAGCGAGCAAGGACGAGTCACTCGAAGTCATTCACGATGCAATCGCGCGCAAACAGCGTGGCGAAATCAAACGCGTCATCGTCGCAGGCTGCCTCGTGCAACGACATCGCGCCAAACTTCTCGATTGGGCTCCTGGCATTGATGCGATGGTCGGCGTGTTTGACCGCGATCACATCGTCGAAGCGGTCGCGGGAGAATCACGCGCACAGGTTGCGGAGAAGGCACCGAAGTATTGGATCGCGGCCAACGCGCTTGCTGCTGCGGGCGAACGCGGAGTTTCGACGGTTGGCCTTACGGTCAACGGTGCTGATGGCAAGGGAGTTGGATACTTCGAAGATGACTCCGACCGCGTGCGACTCACACCTCGGCACTGGGCGTATCTCCGGATGTCCGAAGGCTGCAATCAACGCTGCGCGTTCTGCACGATCCCATCGATTCGCGGGAAAATGCGCTCGAAGCCGCTCGACCGCATTGCAGCGGAAGCGCGCGGTTTGATGGCGAGCGGCGCGTTTGAGTTGAATCTCATCGGACAGGACACAACCAGTTACGGCATGGATATTGGCGAGGCCAGCGGGTTGCCTGGACTCTTGAAGACGGTCGATGGCGTCGCGCGCGAGTTCGGGGGCGGTTGGATGCGATTGATGTATGCGTATCCGTCGAAGTTTGATGATGCGTCCATCGACGCGCTCGCGAAGTACGACAACATCGTGAAGTACATCGACATGCCTCTGCAGCACGCGAGCGACGCGATGCTGTCGTCGATGCGTCGACACACGACCCGCGCGCACACGGAAGCCCTCCTCACGAAACTTCGCGAACGCGTGCCGGGCATCGCGATCCGCACGACCTTCATCGTTGGGCATCCGGGCGAGACCGAGGACGACTTCGAGCAACTGCTTGAGTTCATCAACGAGCAGCAGTTCGACATGATGGGCGTCTTCCGCTATTCCGCCGAGGAAGGCACGCCTTCAGGCACGATGGAGAAGGATCCCGCGCTCGCGGTTCCCGATGCGGTGAAGCGCGAGCGCGAAGAGCGCATCATGCTGCTTCAACAAGAGATCGCCTACGACAACGCAAAACTGCAGGCGAAATCGAAAGCGCAGTTTGATGTGCTCATCGAGGCACCAAGCGCGAGCAAGATCAAGAGCAAGGCGACGACTGGTGTGGGTAAGGGAGGAACCCTCTACACCGGCCGCGCGTACTTCCAAGCGCCTTCGATCGACTCGGTGACGATGGTGCAATCCAATCAAGCACGCTCGGCGGGCGAACTCGTGCGCTGCACGATTGTGGATGCGAGCGGCTACGACCTCATTGCGGTGCCGACCGAAGAGCTCGAGAAGAAGATCTCGCTGCCGATCATGCATCGACATTGAACGACGCGATAAGGGACTCATTCGCATGCACAGCACGGAAGCTGAAGACCTCGTCCGACCACTCCTCTGGATTGGGTTTGACGGACGCGAGCCAACGAACGACGCACGCGCGCTGATCGCTGCTGGCGTGTCGGGGGTGATTCTGTTCGCCCGCAACATTGGCACGCGCGATGAGTGCCGCGCCCTGATCCAAGACTTGCGCGGGTGCTCTCGCGGAAAGTTGCTCCTCAGCGTCGATCAGGAAGGCGGACGCGTTGCGCGCATGACCGAGGGTTTCGAGAAGTTCCCAGCGATGCGCGAACTTGGCGCGCTCGATGCCAACGCGGTGCGGGCGATTGGTTCGAAGCTCGGCGCGCAGGTTCGCGACGCTGGATTCGACATCAATCTCGCGCCGGTGCTCGATGTCGATTCGAACCCGCTCAATCCGGTCATCGGTGATCGCTCCTTCTCGCGCGATGCGCGCGTCGTTGCTGCGCATGGCGTCGCGATGACGCTCGGCCTGCAAGAGCATGTCGCCGCGTGCGGGAAACACTTTCCGGGTCACGGCGATACGGACAAGGATTCGCACTTTGATCTCCCAAGGCTCGCGCACGCACGCGAGCGACTCGATGCCGTGGAACTTCTCCCTTTTCGCGCGGTGATCGCAGCGGGTATCGACTGCATCATGACGACGCATGTCGTGTTCGACGCGATCGACCCAGGGGTCCCCGCCACGATGAGCGAAAAGTCCATCGATGGACTTCTTCGCAGAGAACTCGGCTTTGAAGGTGTCGTGGTCTCTGATGATCTCGAAATGAAGGCGATCGCGGATCACTTCGGAGTGGGAGCGGCAGCGGTGAAGGCAGTGCGTGCCGGCGTTGATGCCCTGCTCGTTTGCCACGGCGCGCAGCGGCAACATGAAGCAATCGAAGCGCTGGCGCGCGCTGTTGTTGATGGGACGCTTCCGCAGGCTCGCGTCGAGGCTGCGCGGACGCGGTTGCAGCGGCTCTCCGATCGGCGTGTTCGCCCCTAATCTCGCACTCGCCTCTGCGCTACTATCGTTGGTCTTTCCTGTTCCGCGACGCATTGGCGCTGCCGCTTCCGCAAGACCGAAACTCCTCCCGTGCAAATTCGTAACTTCTGCATCATCGCCCACATCGACCACGGGAAGTCCACACTCGCCGATCGATTGCTGCAAGCGACCAAGGCCGTCTCGGCTCGCGAAGCCCGCGCGCAACTCCTCGACTCGATGGATCTCGAACGCGAACGCGGGATCACGATCAAGGCCTCCGCGGTTTCCGTGAAGCACACCTACAACGGCGAGGAGTTTGAACTCAACTTCATCGACACGCCCGGCCATGTCGACTTCACCTACGAAGTTTCCCGCGCACTCAAGGCATGCGAAGGCGCGATCCTCGTCGTCGACTCTACACAAGGCGTGCAGGCGCAAACTGTCGCCAACTGCTACCTCGCGGTCGAGGCAAACCTCACGATCATTCCGGTCATCAACAAGATCGATCTTCCTGCCGCTTCGCCTGACGAAGTGGCGATGGAAATCGAACAGGTCTTCGGATTCGCCGCTGAGGACTGCCTCCTCGTCTCCGCCAAGAGCGGCCGTGGAATCAACGAACTCTTGGATCGTGTTTGCGAGCGATTCCCGCCGCCCAAGCCAGCCACGACCAAGCGACTTCGCGCGCTCGTCTTCGACGCCAAGTACGACGAGTACCGAGGTGTCGTGATGTATCTGCGTATCTTCGACGGCTGCCTCAAGCACGGCGACAAGATTCGCATGATGGGAACCGGTCGCACCTTCTCCATTACCGAGATGCTGCGCTACACACCGTTCCCGCAGAAGGTGAAGCAGCTTGAGTTTGCGCAGGTCGGTTCGGCCTGCGCAGGCATGAAGACGCTCGGCGATGTGCGCGTCGGTGACACGATCACGCTCGAAAGCGACCCCGCTGAGGTCGCGCTTGAAGGCTACGAAGAGCCCAAGCAGATGGTGTTCTGCGACTTCTATCCGTCAAGCGCGGATGAGGCTGGCAAGAAGAGCGACTTCGAGCAGTTGCGAGAGGCGATCGAGAAACTCCATCTCAACGATGCGAGTTTTACCTTTGAAACGCAGCACTCCGAAGCGCTCGGCTTCGGTTTCCGCTGTGGATTCCTCGGCCTTCTGCACATGGACATCGTGCAGGAGCGACTCGAACGCGAAGGCAATGTCGCGATCGTGCAGACCGCGCCGACTGTTTCGTACATGGTTGACCTCAGCGACGGCTCAGAGATCGAGATTCACAACCCCGCTGACCTCCCCGATGGCTCGGTGATTCAAGCAATTCGCGAACCGATTGTGAAGATCGACATCATCTGTCCGAGCGAGAACATCGGCGACCTCATGCGGTTGGCAGAGTCGCGCCGAGGCATCTTCCAAGCGCACGAGATGATCAGCGAGTCGCGCCAGATCTTGCGCTACGAGATCCCGCTCGCAGAAATCATTTACGACTTCTACGACAAGCTCAAGAGCGTCACCCGCGGTTACGGCACGATGGACTACCACATCACCTGCTATCGCGAAGATCGACTCGTGAAGGTCTCGATCCTCGTGAACGGCGATGTGGTGGAAGCGCTCTCGCTCATCTGCCACCGCGACAACGCAGAACAGCGCGCGCGCGTGATTCTTTCAAAGCTGAAAGACCAGATCGAAAGGCATCAGTTCGAGATTCCGCTGCAGGCCGCGATTGGCGGAAAGATCATTGCGCGCGAATCGATCAAGTCGATGCGCAAGAATGTCACCGCGAAGTGCTACGGCG
>SXGT01368809.1_pt1 | contig 16280 bp, 6 predicted proteins | sample 3176221 | NCBI WGS metagenome assembly SXGT01 (sample SAMN11356862, study PRJNA531348) | freshwater metagenome | isolation source: freshwater sample F1-120 | place: China: Fuxian Lake, Yuxi | collected 2017-12-25 | reverse complement strand
CGAGTGGCCGCCGAGCTCGAAGAAGGTCGCTTCGGCGCCGACCTGCTTGAGGCCGAGCAGCTCGCACCAGATCGCGACCATCTTGGTCTCGATCGGTCCCTCGGGCGCTTCGTCGCCGGCGGCGAGGTCGGCGGCCGAGAACTTCGGCAGTGCTCTGCGGTCGACCTTGCCGTTGTGGTTCAGCGGGATCGCGTCGACGACCTTGTAGAGCGCCGGGCGCGCGTAGTCGGGCAGCCGTTCCTTGAGCCACGCGACCAGCGCCTTGCGTTCGGGCGGCGCGCCGTTGGCGAGCAGGTAGGCGCCGAGCACCTTGTCGGTCTGGCCCTCGGGCACGACCGCGACGACGACCGCCTGGCGGATCTGCGGGTGGCTCTCGAGCGCCGCTTCGACCTCGCCGAGCTCGATGCGGCACCCGCGGATCTTCACCTGGCCGTCCATGCGCCCGAAGAAGCGGATCACGCCGTCGCCCGGATCCATCGCCAGGTCGCCCGAGCGGTAGATGCGCAGCGTCGGGTCCCACGGCGCCTGCACGAACTTCTCGGCGGTGAGCTCCGGACGGTTCCAGTAGCCGAGCGCCAGGCCGCGGCCGCTGATCACGAGTTCGCCCTGCACACCGGCGTCGACCGGGTTCAGGTTCTCGTCGACGATGTAGATCTGCGTGCCGTGGATCGCCGGGCCGATCGGCAGCGCCTGGCCGCTGTCGAGATCCTGGCGGGTCACCGTGTGCGCGTTGGTGACGTTGCTCTCGGTCGGGCCGTAGCCGTTGATCACCGTGCAGCCCGGGCAGGAGTCGACGACCTTGCGCACGTGCACCGGCGACACGATGTCGCCGCCGACGATCACCTGCTGCACCTTCGCGAACACCTGCGGCCGCATGTCGGCGACGGCGTGGAACAGGCCCGACGTCAGCCACAGCGTGTTGACGCCGTGCCCGGCGATCGAATCGGCGAGCTGGCCGAGCGACAGCGTGCCGTCCGGCGGGATCACCACGCAGCCGCCGTGCAACAGCGCCGCGAAGATGTCGATGATCGACGTGTCGAACGCGAACGCCGACGAGTGCAGCGTCACCGTGTCCGGCGACAACTTCAGCCAGAAGTTGTCGATCAGCATGCGGATCACCGAGCGGTGCGGCAGCACGACGCCCTTCGGCTGGCCGGTCGTGCCCGACGTGAACATCACGTAGCACATCGAGGCGCCGGTGACCGTCGCGGGCTGCGGCTGTCCGGCCTCGCGCGGGAACTCGCGGAACGGGATCGTCGGCACACCGGCCGCGGTGACCGGCTCGCACTCGCCGAGCAGCACCTTGACCGCCGTGTCCTGCGCCATGAACGCGAGGCGATCCGGCGGCAGCGTCGTGTCGAACGGCACGTAGCCGGCGCCGGCCTTGAGCGCACCGAGCACGGCGACGATCAGTTCGAGCGCGCGCCGCGACGAGATGCCGACGAGGTCGCCGCTGCGCACGCCCTTCTGCTGCAGCAGGGCCGCCAGCGCGTCGGAGCGCTGGTCGAGCGTGCGGTAGTCCATCGTCTCGTTGCCGAACCGCAGCGCGGTGCGCGTCGGGAACTTCGCGACCATGCGCGCGAAGTGCTCGGTCACCGTCTGCGGGCCGTCGGCCCCCGGATCGTCGTGCGTGCCACTCGCCGGCTTGATGACCCCGGTCAGGAAGCGGCCGGCGTCGGCGAGCGCCGTCTGCGGCGCCTGCGCCAGGCCCTTCAGCAGGCGGCGGAAGCGCGCCACGTGGCCGGCCATCGTGTTCTTCGCGAACAGGTCGGCGTTGTAGCTCCAGAACAGGTGCACGCGCCCGGCTTCGTCGAGCAGGTTGACGAACAGTTCGAAGTGTTCGTGCGCGCGCGGATTCATCGCGAACGACGACTTCAACCCGGCGAACTGCAGGCCGGCGATGTCGGTCAGGTTGTCGATGTTGAAGATCACCGGCACCAGCGCGACGCGCGACGGATCGCGGTGGATGCGCAGCTCGCGCACCAGCGAGCCGTAGGTGAAGTTGCCGTGGTCGAGAGACGCGACCAGGTCGCCGCGCGACTGCCGCACGAAGTCGGCGAACGTCAGCGTCGGCACGATCGTGGTCTTGATCGGCAGGAAGTTGACGCAGTGGCCGACGACGCCGTCGAGGTCGTGCGCCAGCTGGCCCGACGACGGCAGGCCGATGACGACGTCCTTGTTGCCGGTCAGGCGGCCGAGGTAGAGCTGGAACGCCGCGAACACGACGTTCGCCAGCGACGCGCCGAGCGACTTCGCCAGCGCGCGCAGGTCGCCCTCGAGCGCGGGATCGAGCACGTCGTCGAGCCGCGACGCGCGCGTGGTCTTGACCGGCGGCCGCACGTGGTCGGCCGGCAGTTCCATCGCCGGCGCCCCGGACGCGAAGCGCGACAGCCAGAACGCCTTGTGCTTCGCAGCGTCGGGGCCCTGCTGCCAGGCGTGCTCGGCGGCGACGAAGTCGCTGATGCCGACCGACGGCTTCAGCTTCGCCGGCTGGCCGCTGCGCGCCGCTTCGAGCAGCGCGTGGAAGTCGCGCATCAGGACACCGGTCGACCAGCCGTCGCAGACGGCGTGGTGCACGACGAACAGGATCTCGCGCGCGTCCGCGCTCTTCCGGATCAGCGTGGCGCGGAACACCGGGCCACGCAGCAGGTCGAACGGCGCCTCGACGGCGCGTTCGTGCAGCTGGGCCACGCGTTCGCGCTGGGCCTTGCCGTCGAGCGCGCCGAGGTCCTCGACCTGCAGCGTCACGGTGGCGTCGCGGCGGATGACCAGCGACAGGCCGTCCGGTGCGAACACGCTGCGCAGGCTCTCGTGCCGCGCGACCAGCGCCGCGAGGGCCTGTTCGATCGGCGCCTGTTCGAGCGGGCCGGTCAGGTGCAGGCTGAACGACAGGTTGTAGGCGCGGCTGACGCCCGGATCGATCAGGATGGCGCCGAACACCTCGCGCTGCGCCTCGGTCGAGGCGCAGGTCTTGGTCTCGGGGCCGCTCACGGCGGGTTGCAACGGCGCGGACGCGCCGTTGGCGCTCGCACCGCCAGCATGCGCCGCGATCGTCGCCGTCGGCTCCGTCTTCGCAGCGGCGAGCAGTTCCGGCCGCTTCTCGACGACCTTGCTCGCCAACGCACGCACGGTCGGGCCTTCGAACAACGTCGCCAGCGGCAGGTCGACGCCGAGCTGCTTGCGCACGCGGCCGAGCATGCGCACGGCGTTCAGCGAGTGGCCGCCGAGCGCGAAGAAGTCGTCGCTGCGGCCGACCGCCGGCACGCCGAGCAGTTCGGCCCACAGGTCGGCGAGCTGCTGCTCGACCGGGTTGGTCGGCGCTTCGATCGTGCGCGCGCCGTCGGCAGCGGCGTCCTTCGGCTTCGCCTTCGGCCCACTGTCGGCGATCGCCAGGCGCACGCGGTCGAGCGACACCGACGACACCACGAGGTGGCGAGCCGACACCGACAACGCGCGTTCGAACACCGCCGGCGCTTCGTCGGCGCGGATGCCGCGCGCGAGCAGCAGGTCGGTCAGGCGCGCTTCGCTCTGCGCCGGCGCCTGCGCCAGCAGGCTCTGCGGCAGCGCGCGCATCGCCAGGTGCTCGAGCACGGCGACCAGCTGGCCCTTGCCGTCGCGCAGCACGACGTCGAACGACACCATGCGACCCGGCGCGTCGGCGACCACCACGGCGCGGCTGTGCAGTTCGGCCGGCAGCGGTTGCAGCAGGCGGATGCGCTCGACGCTGATCGGCGCGTAGACGAGCGGCTCGTTGCGATCGACCAGCAGGTCGAGGCCGATCGTCGCCGCCGTGTCGAGCAGGGCCGGATGCGCGCGGAAGTGCGCGACGTCGCCGGCGAACGGCTCCGGCAGCGCGAACTCGCCTTCGACGACGCCGTCGCCGCGGCGCAGCGCACCGACGTTCTGCCAACGCGGACCGAAACCGAGCTTCTCTGCCTGCGGCGCTCTGCCGCTGCGCGGCGACGCGGCGAGGGCTGCGTTCGCGAACCTGCCGAACGACGCCGGCAACGCACGGTCGGCGCTCGCGGCGATCACGAGTCGCGCGCGTGCGTGCTCGATCGCTTCGGCGGCAGCCCCCACCTTGCTGTCGACGGCGAACTCGTAGCCGTCGGCCACGGGCTTGCAGCGCACGGTGACGAGGCGCGGCAGGCCTTCGGCGAACAGCATCGGCTGCTGCAGCGACAACGACTGGATCTCGACCGCCTTGCCGGGTGCAAGCGCGGCAGCGCACGCCGCCGCCAGCTCGATGTAGGCGGTGCCGGGCAGCACCGGCTGGTCGCCGACCTTGTGCTCGTCGACGCACCAGTCGGTCGCCGGATCGAAGCGCCGCGTCCAGGTGGTCTCGCCCGCCGGATCGTCGCTCCGCGCACCGAGCAGCGGATGCCCGCCGTTCGCCGCGTGGCTGCTGCCGGTGCCGTAGGCGCGTTCGGCCATGCCGAGATCGCGCCACACGCCCCACGCCAGCACCAGGCCGTCGCGGCGGCTGTGCGCGATCGCCTCGAGCGCGCTGTTGGCGGCGATGTAGTCGCTCTGGCCCGCCGGCGCGATCGTCACCGACGACGACGAGAACACGGCGAACACGTCGAGCTGGCCCTCGGGCAGCAGCGTCGCGAGGTTGGCCGCGCCGGTCGCCTTCGGCGCCAGCACCGCGTGTGCCTGCTCGCGCGTCTTCAGCGCGATCGGCGCGTCGTCGATGGTGCCAGCGGCGTGGAACACGCCGTGGATCGCACCGAACGCACTGCGCACGTCGGCGATCGCCTTCGCCAACGCGTCGCGATCGGCGACGTCGGCGGCGACGAACCGAACCTCGCCGCCACTTCGCTGCGCCAGCGCCTGCAGCGAAGCCTCGGCGCGCGCGCTGCGCGACAGCACGGCGACCTTCGCCTTGGCGCGCGTCAGCAGGTACTCGCACAGGGCGCGGCCGATGCCGCCGTTGCCGCCGGTGACGACGTAGCTGCCGTGCTCGCGCAGCCGCTTCGGCAGGCCCGCAGGCGCCGCGACCGGCGGGCGCGTGCGCCGCGGCTGGAAGCGACGGCCCGCGCGCCAGGCGACACGACCGGTCGGTGTGCCGTTGGCGAGCGCTTCGTCGAGCACACGCGCCGCAGCATCGGCGACGGCATCGTCGGCGCCGACGTCGACCAGCACCGCCTCGAGGCCCGGCAGTTCGCGCGGCGCCACCGCGACGAGGCCGAACAGCGCCGCCGCCGCCGGCTGCTGCACCGGCTGGCCATCGACCGGCGCCGAGCCGCGCGCGACGAACACCAGCCGCGGCATCGTCTTCGGGTCCGCCGCCTGGATGCCGCGCACCAGCGCGAAGCCGGCGTCGAACAGGTCCGCCGCCGCGGCCCCACCACGCAAGGCACCGCAGTGCACGATGCGCTCGGGCACCGCACCGAGCGCCGCGAACAGCGCCTCGTGGTCCTCGATCGAATCGGGGCGCAGCGTGTAGCCGTCGCCGTCCTTGCCGAACGCCGCACCCGGGCGCACGACGACCGGCTGCTTGCCGCCGGCCTGCAGCGCCTCCTGCACCGCGGTCGCCAGCGCGTCGTCGTTCGCCAGCAACAGCCAGCCGGCCTTCGCCTTCGCCGCCGCCGACGGCAGCGGGGCCTCGACCCACTCGACGGTCTCGAACCACTGGTCGAGCTCCGGCAGACGTTCGATCGCGACCTTCTTCTCGCCGGTGGCGGCGTCGACGGAGATCACGCCCTTGCCCGGCTCGATCCAATGCCGCTGCTTCTCGAAGCCGTAGGTCGGCAGCGACACGCGGCGGCCGCCGCTCGGCAGCTTGCTCCAGTCGATGGCGACGCCGTGCGTCCACAAGGCGCCGAACGCGGTGAGGAACACGCCGAAGTCGTCCGCGGCTTCGTTCGGCTTGCGCGCCGAGTAGACGACGGCCTTCGCCTTGTGCGCGGCCTTCGCCATCTGCACCAGCGGGCCGAGCGACTGGCCCGGACCGACCTCGAGCACGATGCGGTTGCCCTTCTGCAGCGCCACGCCGACGGCCTGCGTGAAGCGCACCGTGTTGCGCAGGTGGCGCACCCAGTAGTCGGCCGACGCGAAGTCGTCGCCCTGGCCCATGCCGCCGCGCAGCGACGACACCATCTGGATCCTCGGTGGATGGAAGCGCACGCCGGCGAAACCCTGGCGGAACGCTTCGAGCTGGCCGTCGAGCACGCGGCTGTGTGCGGCGACGTCGATGCGGATGCGCTTGCACTCGTGGTCGGTGCCGAGCAACCGCTGCTCCAGCGCCTCGATCGCCTCGGTGGTGCCCGACACCACGCTCGCCTCCGGCGCGTTCAACGCCGCGATGTCGAGCGCGTCGCCGATCAGCGACCGCACGACCTCTTCGCTGGCCGGCACCGTGGTCATCGCCCCCGCCGGTGCCTGGTCCATGACGCGGCCGCGCAGCGTGACGATGCGCATCGCGTCGGCGACCGAGAGCACGCCGGCGACGCAGGCGCCCGCGTACTCGCCGACGCTGTGCGCGAGGATCAGGTCGGGCTTGACGCCGAGGCTCTCCCACAGCTTCGCGTACGCGTACTCGAGCACGAACAGCGCCGGGATCGCGTAGGTCGAACGGCCGATCTTCTGCCGCGCCTCGGGATCCGTGAACGGGCGCTCGAACATCATCGTGCGCAGGTCCGCCGGCGCGTCCTTCGGCAGCGCCGCGAAGCACTGTTCGACCGCCGCCGCGAACACCGGCGACTGCTGCAGCATGTCGACGCCGGCCCCGGGGTACTGCGCCCCGCCACCCGGGAACAGGAACACGATCTCCGGCGCCTTGCTGCCGGCGGTGCCTTCGTGCACCAGCGGGGCCGCCTGGCCGGCCATCGCCGCGCGCAGCTCGTCGTGCGAGCGCGCCGCGACCACCATGCGTTCGTCGAACGTGCGGCGGCCCTTCTGCAGCGTGAACGCGATGTCGGCCAGCGCCGGCAGCTCGCCGTCGGCGAGGAACTGCGGCCACTTCGCCCGCGTGTTCTGCAGCGACGTGCGCGTGCGCGCCGACAGCGGGAACAACCGCCACGTGGGCTTGCCGTCGACCGAAGGCGCCAGGTAGCCGGCCTTGCTGGCGCCGTCGTTGTTGATCGCCGAGCCGAGGATCACGGCCTTGACGTCGTCGCCGTCGTCGAGCGCGTCCTGCAGACGGCGCAGCACGACGATGCCGGTGCCCGAGCCGAACACGGTGCCTTCGCTGCCGTCGTCGAACGCCTTGCACAGGCCGTCCGGCGACAGGATCTCGCCCTCGGCGTAGTGGTAGCCGACGCGGTGCGGCAGCTCGATGGTGACGCCGCCGGCGATCGCCATGTCGCACTCGCCCGACAGCAGCGACTGCACCGCCATGTGCACGGCGACGAGGCCGGTCGAGCACGCCGTCTGCACCGCCACCGACGGGCCGGTCAGGTTCAGCAGGTACGACAGCCGCGTCGGCAGGAAGTCCTTGTCGTTGCCGGTGTGGCGCAGCAGGAAGAGGCCGATCTCCTTCACCAGCTGCGGATTGCTCAGCAGGTTGTACGGCAGGTAGGCCTGCATGCCGGAGCCGGCGAACACGCCGATCAGCCCCGGGAAGTCCTTCGGCATGTGGCCGGCGTCCTCGAGCGCTTCCCACGCGCACTCGAGGAAGTGGCGATGCTGCGGATCGAGGATCGACGCCTCCTTCGGCGAGAAGCCGAAGAAGCCGGCGTCGAAGCACTCCATGTCCGGCAGCACGTTGGCGACCTTGACGTAGTTCGGGTCGAGCAGCGCGTCGCGCGCGACCCCGGCGGCGAGCAGTTCTTCGTCGGTCAGCTGCGTCGTGGCGACGCGGCCCTCGGCCAGCAGGCGCCAGAACTCGGAGACGTTGCGCGCCGCGGGGAAGCGCCCGGCGCGGCCGACGATGGCGATCTTGCTCGACGATGACGACGCTTCGGTCATGTTCGTTCCTGCGCAGGCACGGACGTCGCACGCGCCGCCCACCTCGGCGACCGCTGCCACGTGCCCGAGCAACCGGAGACCGCCAGCGAAGTGGCACGGCATTCCGGCATTCGCGGCAGACGGTAAGCGGGCGCCGGTGTGGTTGCGAGACGCGACCGCCCCCGCACCTCCGGTCCAGACCCAGGCATCGACCCGATCGACTCGAGGACTCCAGGTGGCGCGGCAGGCCCGGCCGCAACGGCGCTACCGCGAGGCCCAGGGCGCCACCGCAAGGGCCTGACGGCCCCTACTTCGCGTTCCAGTAGCGCAGCACGAAGGCCGGCGGCACGTTGCGCACGATCGGACCGATGCGTTCGAAGCCGTCGAAACGCTCCGCCATGATTGCCCGGAAGCGGCGCGCCGCCCGCAGTCCGTAGGCGTGCACGTACTGGAAGGTGCGGAAGTCGCCGGAGGTGCCCTTCAGCGCCCAGACGATGCCCTCGATGATGCTGTCCTGCACCTTCGGCGGCAGGCTCGCGAACGGCAGCCCGGACATGATGCGCGCCGGCTTCGGCAGGCCGCGCTCGGCGAGGATCTCCTGCAGGTCGCCGGCCGAGCCGTGATGGAAGTCCATCGTCGGGAAGCGCTCGGTAAGCAGCTTGTGGAAGCGCGGGTCGAGCTCGATGCCGAGGTAGCGCGCGTGCTTGGGCAGCAGCTGGCGGATCACCTGCGTCGCCGGGCCGGTGCCAGGGCCATACTCGACGACGAGGTCCCCAGGCGCCATGTCGAGGTGGCCGACCATCGCCCGCGACAGGTAGCGCGAGCTCGGCAGCACCGCGCCGACCGACATCGGGTTGCGGAGGAACCGGCCGAAGAACCCGATGCCGTCGCGCAGCGGCCGCTGGCGGCTGGTCGGTTCGCTTGCGCGCGTCGACGAATCCACCTCGGCAGGATGCCGCAGCGGAGGAAAGGGCACAAGCGCGAAGGTCCGCGTCGGGCCAGCGCCGCGCCAGGCGGCCGCGGCACGCCCTCGAGAACCGCCCGGGTCAGTCGGTGACGGCGTCGCCGCGAACGACCACGCGCCCGGCCACGACCTTGGCCGAACACAGCAGGCGGCAATCGCCGGTCAGGCCCATGCGATCGAGCGTGCCGCGCTCGTGCGCCGCCGGCGGTTCGAGGCAACCGGCCGGCGCGTCGAGCCGCGCGGCGTCGGTGCCGCACATGCCGCGACGGCAGCCGGTCGGCCAGTCGACCCCGGCCATGCCGGCGGCGGCCAACAGCGTGGTGCCGGGCTGCACGAACACGCTCTTGCCGGCTGCGGCGAACTGCACCTCGACGAGGTCCATGCCCCGTGAATACCGGCGCGCGAGGCGCGATCAAGCGCGCCGCCGGCCGCGGTTCACTTGCCGCCGGCCTTCTCCTTGGCCTTCGCTTCGTACTCCTTCAGCGTGCCTTCGAACTCGGCCTTCGCGTCGGCGGCCTCGTCCGGGATCTGCTTGATCGCCTCCTTCTGCACGGCGATCGCCTGCTCCCACTCGCCCTTGCACGCGTGCACGCGCGCCAGCGTGTCGAGGATCGACGGGTCCTTGCGCTCGCTGAACTCGACGGCCTTCGCCGCCGCCTTCATCGCGAACTCGAGGTTCGGCTTCTTGCAGTCGCCCTTCGGATCGACGATCGGCCACGCGAGGCCGTTCAGCGTCATCGGGTCCTTGGCCGCGACCGCGCGCGCGAACACGCGCTCCCCCACCGGCCACGCCAGCGTCGGGTCGTCGGCGGAGATCAGGAAGCCGAACATGTTCTCCTCGACCATCGCGGTGAGGAACGGGTAGTCCTTGCACAGCGCCTCGCACTCCTCGATCCCCTTGCTCGGCTTGATCGCCGCGGCGAAGTAGACGCGCTTCATGCGCTTCTCGATCGACTCCGGCCGCTCGGCCAGCGCCTTCACGTCGACCTTGCCGGCGAGCACGTCGGGCAGGATCGCGTCGAGCCACATCGGGTGGCCGATCCAGGCGACGGTGCCGGTCTTGTCGACGACGAAGCAGCACGGGATGCCGTCCTGGCCGGCGGCCTCGAACCACGCCTTCTGCGTCTTGCCGGCGTCGTCCCAGGCGACCGTGTAGGCCATGGTGTCGCCCTTGTCCTTGACCATCGCCTCGACGTCCGCGAGCGAGTTGTGGTCGTCCTCGCTGGTGACGCCGATCACGGTGACGGCGCCCTTGTGCGCCTTCTGCACTTCGCTCAGGTGCGGCATGCCGGCGATGCACGGGCCGCACCACGTCGCCCAGAACTCGACCACGTAGACGTGGTCCTTCTTCAGTTCGGTGACGGCGTCGCCCTTGACCCACTTGGCGATCGCCAGCGCGGGGGCCGGCTTGCCGGCGACGAGTTCCTGTGCCGACAGGGAGGTGGACACCGGGGCGAGGGACAGCGCTGCGAGCAGCGCGAACGACGGCGAGACGGGACGCATGCGTGGCTCTCCTTGGTGGGAAGGCGGCGCATTCTGCGGCGCGGCCGGCGGCGGACAAGCGTACGCAAGCTTTCCCACCCGCCGGTGGCGCCGGCCCGCAGGCCGCAGCAACATGCCCGCCCCATGCAGCTCGAAACGATCGACTGGATCCTGATCGTCGGCTACTTCGCGCTGAGCCTCGGCATCGGCCTGTGGTTCACCAACCGCGCCGGCGAGAGCTACGTCGAGTACTTCGCTTCGGGCCGCAGCCTGCCGTGGTGGATCGCCGGCACGTCGATGGTCGCGACCACGTTCGCCGCCGACACGCCGCTCGCCGTCACCGGCCTGATCGCCAAGAACGGCCTCGCCGGCAACTGGTTCTGGTGGGCCTGGGCGTTCGGCGGGATGTTGACGGTGTTCGTGTTCGCCAAGCTGTGGCGCCGCGCCGAGGTGCTGACCGACGTCGAACTGATCGAACAGCGCTACGCCGGTGCGCCGGCCGCGACGCTGCGCGGCTTCCGCGCCTTCTACATCGCCGTGGTGATGAACTCGATCATCATCGGCTGGGTGACGAAGGCGATGGCGACGGTGCTGAAGCAGACGGTGCTCTACGACCCGAACGTGGTCGCGGGCGCGGCGAGCACCGGCACCGGCTCCGACTTCTGGCTGGTCGCGATCATGCTCGCGGTCACCGGCGCCTACTCGGTGCTGAGCGGCATGTGGGGCGTCGCCATCACCGACGTCGTGCAGTTCGTGCTGGCGATGATCGGCTGCACCGCACTCGCGTTCGTCGCGGTGAACCACGTCGGCGGCCTCGACGCGCTGGCGACGAAGGCCGCGGCGGCGTTCCCCGGCGACGGCGACCCGCTCGCGTTCGTGCCCGACTTCTCGGCCGGCGGCGGCGAACTGACGATCGGCGTGTTCGCCGTGTTGGTGCTGACGCAATGGTGGGCGACGTGGTATCCGGGTGCCGAGCCCGGCGGCGGCGGCTACATCGTGCAGCGCATGGCGTCGTGCCGCGACGAAGGCCACGCGGTGAAGGCGACGCTGCTGTTCCAGCTCGCGCACTACTGCCTCAGGCCGTGGCCGTGGATCCTGGTCGCGTTCGCCGCGATCGTCATGCACCCCGACCTGCTGACCAGCAAGGACCCGGGCGCGGGCTTCCCGCAGGTGATCCGCGAACTGGCGCCCGCCGGCCTGCGCGGCCTGATGCTGGTGACGTTCGCCGCCGCGTTCATGTCGACGATCAGCACGCAGATGAACTGGGGTGCCAGCTACCTGGTCAACGACCTCTACAAGCGCTTCGCCAACCCGAACGCCACCGACCGCCAGCTGATGGCGATGTCGCGGCTGGCGTCGTTCGTCGTGCTGCTGCTCGGCGGCTTCGTCGCCTGGCTGATGGTGACGCAGGACATCTCGGTCGACACCGCGTGGGCGTTCCTCGCCGCGCTCGGAGCCGGCGTCGGCGGCGTCTTCCTGCTGCGCTGGTTCTGGTGGCGCATCAACGTCTGGAGCGAACTGGTGGCAATGTTCGGCTCGCTGCTCGTCTTCGTCGCGGTCTGGGCCTGGCAGCAGTCGATCGAGGACGAGGCGGAGCGCCTGCGCGGCGAGTACCAGAGCGTGCTGGTCGCCGGCGGTTCGCTGGTGCTGTGGCTCACCGCGACGCTGCTGACCCGGCCGGAGCCGCGCGACCACCTGGTCGCCTTCTACCGCCGCATCCGCCCGGACGGCCCGGGCTGGCGGCCGATCGCCGCCCTCGCCCCGGACGCGCGCCCGGACGGCGACCTCGGCCGGGGCCTGCTGTGCGCAGTGCTCGGTACCACCGTGGTCTGGCTGACCCTGCCCGGCCTCGGCGGCCTGATCTTCGGCAACTGGGGCACCGCCGCCGGGTGCCTAGGCGGCGCCGCGGTCGCCGGCTTCGTGCTGCTGCGCCTCGCGCAACGTCCCACTGCACCGACGCCGACCGCGCGCTAGGATCCCGGGCTCCACTCCTCGCGGCATGAACAACCACGGCGACACCGACTTCAGCCGCACGGTCTATTCCGTGCCGAGCAAGAAGCCCGGCACCGGCAGCCTGCACCGTCTTCCCGTTCTCGTGGTGCTGCGCGGCAGCCAGGTCGGCCGCCGCTACCTGCTGAACGAGAGCGGCCTCGTGCTCGGCCGCCGTCCCGACCGTGCCCAGCTGGTCGTGCCCGGCGACGCGCAGATCTCGAGCATGCATTGCCGCTTCGAACGCGGCCCGCAAGCCGAAGCGTGGCAGGTCGTCGACCTCGGCTCGACCAACGGCACGGTCGTCGGCACCAACCGCGTCGCCACGCAGTCGCTGGTCGACGGCGACCGCCTGCTGGTCGGCGAGACGGTGCTGAAGTTCACCTACCACGACGAGATCGAGGAGGAGTTCCACCAGGCGGTGGACCACCTGATGAACATCGACGACCTGACCGGCCTGCCGGTGCAGCGCGTGTTCCAGGTGCGCTTCCAGGAAGCACTCGTGCTCTGCCAGCGCCAGCAGCGCCCGATGGCCGTCTACATGATGGACATGGACGGGCTGAAGCGCATGAACGACAGCCACGGCCACCTGGTCGGCGCCAACGCGATCGCCACCGTCGGCCGCCGCCTCGGCGCGATCGTCCACGAGCACAAGGGCGTGGTCAGCCGCTTCGGCGGCGACGAGTTCTCGGCCTTCGTGCCGAACGCGGACCGCGAGCAGGCGCTGGCGATCGGCGAGCAGATGCGCGCGTGTGTCATCGGCGAGCCGATCACGCGCGAGACGGTGACGGTCAATCCGTCGATCTCGATCGGCCTCGCGCTGCACCCGCTGCACGGCGTGCTGATGGAGCAGCTGACGCGCCACGCCGACGAAGCGCTCTACCGCGCCAAGGCCGCGGGGCGCAATCGCGTCAGTGAATAGGCGCGCCGTTCCCCGGAACAGCGGAGCTCACAAGAACAGCCGGTGCTGGCGAAAGCGCGCTTCGATGCCGCTCTCGCTGTCGACGCTGCGCGGCCGCAGGTCGTTGCACAACTGCAGCAGCCGATCGACGAGCCGCTGCACGGCGCGCGACGTCGGCGCCTCGGGATCCGTGGCGACCAGCGGCAACTGCCCGAGCCGCTGCTGCATCACCGCATCGTCGTCCGGCACTTCGCCGAGGTAGTGCAGCTGCACGCCGACGTGCTGGCGCGCGACCTCGGTCAGGCGCTGGAACGCGAGCTCGCCGCGGCCCGGCTGGCTGACGCGATTGACGACGACGAGGAAGCGCGCGCGCTCGTTCATCTGCGCCACGACCTTGACCACGGCGTAGGCGTCGACGAGGGCCGCGATCTCGGGCTGGGTGACGAGCACGATCCAGTCGGCGCCGAGCATGGTCAGCACCGTCGCCGGCGCGATGCCGGCACCGAGGTCGAGCAGCAGCACCTCTTCACGCGCAGCGAGGCCGCCGAGTTCCTTGGCGAACGAGATCAGGTCCTTGTCGCTCGGGTTGGCCATGCGGCGCACACCCGACGCACCGGGCAGCAGCCGCGGTCCGCACGGCGAGGTGACCAGCACCTGGTCGACGGTGGCCTGGTGCGCGAGCAGTTGCTGCAGCGTCAGCGTCGGCTTCACACCGAGCAGCAGGTGGTCGGCGGCGAGGCCGAAGTCGCAGTCGACGAGCACGCTGCGGCGTTGGCGGTGCAGCAGCACGGCGAGCGAGGTGGCGAGGAACGACTTGCCGGTGCCGCCCTTGCCGCTGGCGATCGCGATCGAGATCGCTTCCTGCCGCGCGACCGGCGTGCCGCGCAGCCCGTCGAACAGCCGCCCGAACAGACCCTTGCCGCGCGGGCCGAGGGCGCTCTTCGGGTCGGGTTGTCGTTGGTGGGCGGAACCGTCCATGGCGTGCGTTTGCGACCGCGTGGCGCAGGGCGCGATCCTGGCGCCCCTACGCAGTGTCGCAGACGCGCGGGCGGGAACGGAGCGCATTTTCCGCTACCGCCCACGGACCGCCGGCATCAGGCCGCCGACAGCCTCACTTCGGCGTCGGCGCCGGCAGCAGCTCCTTCGCCCAGCGGATCGGCACGCCGAGGTTGCTGCCGACGAACTCGCGCATGATCGCGAAGTTGACCGCGACGACCTGCCCTTCGCCGTCGAACACCGGGCCACCCGAGCCGCCGTGCGTGGTCGGCGCGTCGTAGGTGATGACCCGCTCCTGCACGTTGCTCAGCACACCCTGCGTGATGATCGGCGCGATCTGGTCGGTCGCGGCGAGCTCGGCGATCACGTCGGTCATCGACGCGTCGCGCTGCTGCAGCGCGTCGACCAGCGTGCTGTCGGCGCGCGCCAGCATCGCCGCGAGGCCGGTCGGGTAGCCGACGACGATCGCGCGCTGGTCATCGCCGTCGATCGGGCCTTCGCGCATCGCCAGCACCGGCACGCCGTCGATCGCTTCCGGCGGCAGCTTGACCACGGCGACGTCGAGGTCGTCCTGGCGCAGCGTGATCGACGCGGGAGGAACGTCGACCGGCTTCTTGCCGGGGAACGTCGCGGTCAGGTGCGTGAACTCCGGCACGGCGCCGCGCTGGGCCAGCACCATGACCGCCTCCATCTCGCGCCACGGCACCACGACGTGGCGGTTGGTGACGACGTGGCCGTCGGCCGTCACGCGGAAGCCCGAGCCCGTGTACTCCATCTGGAACACGTCGCCGTCGGGACTGAACCACGTGCCGTCGGGCATGCGCAGACGGAACACGCCGTGGAACAGGCAGACGCCGCGGCTCAGTTCGCGCTGCACGCGGCGCACCGTCGCGTTCTGCCGAGCCAGGCGCGCCAGCTCGTCCTGCTGCTTCTTCGTCTGTTCGCGCAGCGCCTGCAGTTCGGCCTGCGTCACCTTGTCGGCTTCGCGCGCACGATCGAGTTCGCTCTGGTGCTTGCGCAGTGCCTCGATCTCGGCGCGCGTCACTTCGTCGAGCCGCGGCGCCTTGCCGAGCAGACCGCCGAGCCAGCCGGCGAGCAGCGCGCCGCCGAGGACGGCGATCGGGAACCAGACCTTCAGTCGCAGCGTCGCCTGCGTGAGCAGATCGCGCGTCAACGTCTGCGTCGCCGCGGCGCTGCCGCTGACGCGCGCGACGTCGCGCGCGTCGCTGAGCATGCGGCGCACGGGCTTGCAGACGGCGCCGATCGGCACGTAGATGCGGAAGCGCACCATCGGCCCGCCACTGCCGAGTTCGAGCTGGTCGCCGTCCTGCAGGATCACCTCTTCGACCTCGGTGCCGTTGACGAACACCTGGCCGTCGCTGCGGCGCAGGTGGAACTGGCACTCGTCGGGCACGAACACGATCTGCGCGTGCTTGCCGGCGACGGCGGGATCGTTCAGCACGGCGTCGTTGTCGGCGTCGCGGCCGATGCGCACGGTGTGCAGCTCGTAGGTCGCGGTCCGCCCACGCTGCGGACCGGAAAGGTGGAGCAATTGCGCGCGCATCGACGCACCATATTGCGCGTGGCAGCGCCCGCCAATGCAGCGTCCGCGACCGGTGCACGGAACCCTGGCCCGAAGGTCGTGGTCGAAGTCGCCGTCGACTCGGTGGCCGGGGCGCTGGCAGCGGCGGCGGGCGGCGCCGATCGCCTCGAGCTGTGTGCCGACCTGCACGCCGGCGGCCTGACGCCGAGCCTCGGGTTGTGCGAAGAAGTCGTCGCCGCCGTGCAGATCCCGGTGTTCGCGATGCTGCGGCCGCGGCCCGGCGACTTCCTCTACGACCGCGGCGAGTTCGCGGCGATGCGGCGCGACGCCGCACACCTGCGGCGCGCCGGGGCGTCCGGCCTCGTCGCCGGCGTGCTGTGCGCCGACGGCACGCTCGACGCCGAACGCCTGCGGGAACTGCTCGCCGCGGCCGGCGGCGTGCCGTTCACCTGCCACCGCGCGTTCGACGTCTGCCGCGACGCCGACGCGGCGCTGGAGCAGTTGGTGGCGCTCGG
>SXGT01667275.1_pt1 | contig 16282 bp, 14 predicted proteins | sample 3176221 | NCBI WGS metagenome assembly SXGT01 (sample SAMN11356862, study PRJNA531348) | freshwater metagenome | isolation source: freshwater sample F1-120 | place: China: Fuxian Lake, Yuxi | collected 2017-12-25 | reverse complement strand
CGCCCGCGCGCGGCCAGCGGCTGGCGACAAGGCGATAGAGCTCACGGGCGCGGCGGCGCCACTGCAGCTGGTCGTAGGCCTCGGCGAGCGCGCTGTAGTCTTGCAGGCTGTGGGCATGCAGCGGAAAGCGCCGCATCATCTCGTGGCTGCGCCAAGCGACACCGAGCGGCTGCTGGCGCTCGCGGTAGAAGCCAATCACGTAGCGATGCTGAGCCAGCTCGAGGTCCATGGCCTGATCGCGGAGCTGCAGCGCACGGCCGACCCAGGGTGCCGTGGGGTGGGCGCGCACGAAGCGCTCCAGGTGGTAGCGGGCCTTGTCGACGGCTGAGAGGTCCATCTCGCGCACCGGCGGCATCAGCCAGAAGTCCTCGGGCACCAGCAGGGCGTGGCATTCGGCGATTCGCCAGGCGGCGTACGCGACGTCGCGGGTGCCCTCGTGGCGCCGTTGGTAGCCCTCGAAGACCTCGATGGCCTCCTCAAGCTTGCCCTGGGCGGCGAGGGCGTCGCCGAGGCGTAGGCGTGCCGGCGCGGTGGCCGACAGGTAGGCCGGCAGCTTGACCACGTTGGCGAAGGTCTGGGCGGCCTCCAAGTGGTTGCCCGAGCGGACTTGCAGTAGCCCCTCCAGGTAGAGCGCCGCCGCCTCGTCTTTGGGCTTCAGCAGCTGGGGCGCAGAGCTGCAACAGACCAGCAGCGAGGTGCATGCGAGCGTGAGTCCTCGCGCCTGCGAGGCCGGGGAACCTCGCGACCAGGCACCTCGGGGAGTGGAGCGCGCGCCCGCCCGGGCCAGCCTAGGCGCCGGTGGCTGGTGCTGACCGTCACGTGAGATCATGGCAGAGGCAGCCTGACGATGCCGAGGACATGAAGCGCGACCACTGCGACGACGACGACGACCAGCGCGATGCCGACCTTGGCAGGCGTCGACATACCGCTGTCTCGCTTCGTCGCGGCGAGGGCGCGCGTGGACGAGGGCCGGGACATGCTGGTGGCCGCCGGGACCCCGGAGCTGGATGGCTGACTCTTGCCAACCGGGGCGGGGCCGCCGCTCCGCTGCTCGCTGGTGGTTCGCGGCGCGGGCGACTGGCTGCGGCGCTCGCCGCTCGGGTGCCCGGTCGACTGCGCCGAGGCGTTGCGACCTGCGCTGCCTGGGTCGTCAGCCGGCTGCATTGTCACACCGCCGACCACCTGCGGCATCGAACGTAGCGTGGGTCGGCGCCCGGCGCGCTGCTCTTCTGGCGGCTCGGGCTCAGCCATCTGGGCTTCGAGCTGCGGCACTTCGTCCGGCTCCACCGGCCCGCCACTCCGGCTGCGGCGGCTCGCGCTGGGACGCGTCACCAACTCCAGCTCGGGCGCGCTCGGTGGGCCTGGGGCGCACGACTCGAGCGCCCTCAAGACCTCATCGCGGACGTCGACGTCGCGGATATCGTCGAGGGCCGTGCGGGAGCCATCACGGAGGCTGGCGACCATCTCGGGCACTTGCGCCAGCGCGAAGGCCTTGCGCCCGCGGTGGCCGGCGCGCAGCGCGTCGAGGAAGGGCGAGACCGGTCGCCAAGTCTGGCCGTCGACAGAGACCTGCATGCCCTCGGTAGAGCGGTTGGATGCCCAGCCAAGGAGCGCGTCGACGCTGTGAAAATTGTAGGTGAGACCCGGCGGCGCGCGCAGCTTCCACTCGCTTGGCTCTGGCGACAGGTCGGCGATCTGGAGGTCGGGCGATGTGTTCTCGGCGAGGATCGCCGTCTCATGGTCGTCGTCGTCCATCGCTGAGGCCAGATCCGGCGCCAAGCCGGCGACTGTAACCTTGGCCTCTGCAGCTTGCCGACTCGCCTTGCCGGCGGCGCCGGTGGTCCGGATCACGACGACGGTCGCCGCAACGCTCGCGCCTGGACTCGCGGTGCCTGCGGCGCCGAGCTCGGTGGGTGAGGCGTCTCTGCCCGTGTCATCCCGGGGGCCATGCGTCGGCTCATGGGCAGCGGCGGCCTCAACGTGGCTCGCTGGCGCGTGAGCGCCGCGGACCGCGTTCACGGCGGGCAGCGAGGCCATCGTCTCGCCGTAGAAGGCGTCGTCGGCGCCGTCGGCTTCTGCTGCCTCCAGAAAGGCCAACAGCTCTTCGGCGGTGTTGAGGTTCGGGCTCTGGACCAATGGGATGGGGCTCACGGTGGCGACCGGGGTGTCCTCTTCGAGGTCGAACGGCAGCTCGGCGGCGCCGGCGACGACGCCGACGGTGGGCTCGGCGTCGAGGGCGGCTGCAATGGCGGCGTGCGCGGACATCGACTCGGCGATGTTGGCGTCCGGCGCAGCCGGCGGGGTGACCGCTGCGGTCGCTTCGGCGGTGGCGACGACCGGGGTGGTGGACGTTGGCGACGCGTCGGTCCCAATCGATGGGCTCGCGGCATGCTCGCGCGCGATGGCGCTAGGCGCACTCGACCCGACGGGCGCGGACTCTTCGGTGTGCGTGGTTCGGGGGAGGGTGTCGGCGAAGTCGACCTCGGGCTGATCGAGGGCGTCCGCCGCGTTCGTCGCGTCTTGGACCATCGAGGTCCAGTCACCGCCATCGACCTGCAAGTGGCCGCAGTGAGGGCAGGTAAGCGAGCCGTCGCTGCCGCGGACGCCCGGATTGAGCGCGCCGAAGCCATTCCAACAAGCACCACAGACGTACTCTGTGACATTGGTGATGGGGCGCGCGTCGGACACTGCCACAGCCCTCGAAAGGTGGGGGCAGCCGCCGCCCACTGAGCAGCGGCGTTTGGCGAAGGCAGGGGACCGTTCGCCTAGCTCACCGCAGAGTCGGAAGCCTACCAGCGCCGGGTGAAAGCGGTCAATCGACCCCGACAGCCTTTGAACTCGCGCTGCCATGGTCCGGGATCGCCCAGAGCGACCTCACCTGAAGCCGGTACCCATTGTCCGCCAGACGGCGTCGTGCAGCGCCGGTCGCAGCGCGCGAATTGCCGCCGTGGCGTCGCGTCCGGGGTGCACGCGGTTGGTCAGCAAGACGACCGCCGCGCCGCGCATAGGGTCGAAAAAGACGCTGGTGCCGACGAAGCCGAGGTGGCCGAAGGTGGCGTCAGAGCAGAGGGTGCCCGCGTTCGAAGAGGGCCGACTTGGGGTGTCGAAGCCGAGTCGCCAGCTGGTGTCGGGCGCCGCCTGGCCTCGCCGCAGGAGATCGGCGACCTCCGGCAGCAGCGCGCCACCGAGCGCGACTTCGCGCCCGCAGATCGCCCGAAGCCACTCACGGGCCCAGGCCGCGACGCCGCGGATGCTCGCGAACAGGCCGGCGTGCCCGGCGACTCCCTCTAGCGCTGCGGCGTTGTCATCGTGGACCACGCCCTGCAGCGGCCAGCCAGCTCGGCAGCGGCGGGGCCAAATCTCTGTGGCGACGACGTCGTTGTCGCGCGGGCTCAGGCCGACCGGGGTGCGACGATAGGTCGGCGGCGCCGCGACGGGCAGCGCCGAGAACAGCTCGAACGTAGCGACATCGAGGGGCCGCCGCAGCCGCGCCTCCAGCAGAAAACCGAGCGTCAGGTAGCCGAGATCGCTATAGACCACGGCGACGCCCGCGGGTCGCTCGGGCGGCGTCGCCAGCACGGCGGCCACGATGTCGTGTCGCAGCGCGTGTGCGTCGCGTCTGGCGCGGCCAGCGGCCCTGTCGTCATCAAAGACCGTCGCGAAGTCGCGCCAAGCCGGCCAGCCGCTGCCGTGACCGACCAGCGACCGCAGCGGCACCTCGGCCATGGCGGAGCCCGCGGCGAGAGGCACAGCGCTGGCGAGGGGTTCGTCAAGGTCCAGGCTGCCGTCGCCGATGCCGCGAGCGAGGAGGCCAAGGGTCGACATCGGCTTGGTCAGCGAGGCGAGGTCGAAGGCGGTGTCGAGGTCGACGGCGGCCGCCGGGCTCGGTCGCAGGGTCGAGGTCTCAGTGTCCAACCGGAGACTGCGGCGGCGCCCGACGGCGAACAGCGCGGCGTCGCTGAGGGTGACGACCGCCGCCGCCGCCGCTGAGGCGTGGCCCTTTGTGACGAACGAACGCAACAAGTCGAGCGCCTCCGACGGCATGGCGCGGCCCTCGGCAGCCTCTGGTGGTCGCTGGCGGTTCACGCTGCCCCTCCCGGCGCCGCCGGGGCGACCTCCAGAGTGCCGGCGCAGGGATCGAGCCGTGCCTGGCGGCCGAGGGGTAGCGGCGCGTTGCGCCGGCGGTGGCCCAGCGGCAGGCCGCACAGGGCCGGGACTCCCAACCGGTCGGCCCAGGCGAGCAGCGTGCGTTCCGCGGCGGCGCCGAGCGGGTTGGGGCCAAAGTCGCCGACCCCGAGGCCGCACAGCCCGCGCAGGGCGCCGGCTCGTTCCAGCTGGGCCAGGAAGCGGTCGATCCGCCAGTCAGGCTCGCCGACGTCCTCGACCAGGAGCAGCGCGCCTTCGAGTCGAGGCTGCTCTGGCAGGCCGCAGCAGCCGGCGAGCAGCGCGAGGTTGCCGGCGACGATGTGCCCTTCTGCGGCGACGCCGCGCCTTGTGGCCCGGACGCCGGCCCGTAAGTGCAGGCCGCGCCCGGGATCGCGGAGAAAGGCGCGGGTCGCTGCCTGGCTCGGGCGGTCCTGGATCGCCAGCATCGTCACGACCGGGCCGTGCACCGCAGAAGCGCCGGCGTGGAGCCGGGCCAGCAGCAGCGCCGTGATGTCTGAGAGCCCGATCAGGGGTCGCTGGGGACTGGCGGCGATCGCGTCGGTCCTCGCCCCAGACAGGGCCTGCAGCGTGCGAAATGCGCCTACACCGCCGCGACCGGCCCACACGGCGTCGACGTCGGCCCTGCGCAGGGCCTCTGCCAGCGCCTCCGCCCGCGCCTCGTCTGGACCGGCGAGGTAGGCCGGGCAATCGGCGTCGGCGAGGTCGCGCTGCCGCGGCGGCACGACCTCGACGCCGCAGCCCTGCAGCCAGGCGATCCCGGCAGCCAAGTGCGCCGCGGCAGGCAGCCCGGAGGGGAGCACGACGGCGACGCGGCGAATCGGCGGCATGGCTGACCTCCTGGCGCGGGCGAGGCCAAGGTGGAGGGCCGCGCGCGCCATGGGCCGCAGGGTTGCCGTCCACGGGGCTGGCCGCAAGCCCGGGCCGACCTTCCCTTGCCTGGCCACCGGTGCTAGCGTTCCGCCTCCCTCGGGTCCGGTCGCGATCAGCGTCGGCGCCGCGGGCGACGGAGTGTGGCGATGACGAGGTCAAAGGCAGCCCCGACAGCTCTAGAGCCCAGCGCAGCGGGCGGCTCGATGGCCGCGAGCCAGCCGCCGCCGGTGGAGATCGCGCCCTTGCGGGTGCTGCGCGCCGACGGCACGATCCTCGATCCGGAGTTCATCGACAGCGTCCCCGCCAGCGACATCGCGCGGCTCTATGCGGCGATGGTGGCGCAGCGCGTCTACGACGATCGCATGATCAAGATGCAGCGGCAGGGTCGCCTGGGCTTCTACCTCGCCTGCACCGGCGAAGAGGCCTGCGCCTACGGCCCGGCCTACGCGCTGCGCGACGACGACTGGATGTTCCCGGCGTACCGCGAGCCCGGCGTCGCGCTATGGCGGGGTTTTCCGCTGCAGACTTGGGTCGACAACCTCGTCGGCAACTGCGACGACCCGGTCAAGGGCAGGCAGATGCCGGTCCACTGGTCGGCGCGGGCGCAGAACGTAGTGTCGATCAGCTCGCCGGTCGGCACCCAGATTCCGCAGTGCGCCGGCACCGCCTACGCCATGCGGCAGCGCGGCGACGACGCGGTCGCGATCTGCTTCTTCGGCGAGGGCACGAGCTCAGAGGGCGACTTCCACGTCGGCCTCAACTTCGCCGGGGTGGCCAAGGCGCCGGCGATCTTCTTCTGCCGCAACAACGGCTACGCAATCTCGACGCCCTATGAGAAGACGACGGCGACGCCGCACATCGCGCTGCGCGCACTTGGCTACGGCATTCGCGGCCAGGTGGTTGATGGCAACGACCTTTTTGCGGTGATTAAGGCCGTCCGTGAGGCCGCTGCCTTTGCGCGTGCCGGCCATGGGCCGACGCTGATCGAGGCCAAGACCTACCGGCTCGCGGCGCACTCGACCTCGGACGACCCGAAGGCCTACCGCAGCCGTGAGGAAGAGGCCGAGGCCGCGGCGCAAGACCCGCTGCCGCGACTGCGGCGCTGGCTAGAGGCGCAGGGCCTGTGGGACGAAGCGCGCGAGCAACAGACGCAGGCCGAAGCCTCCGAGGCGATCTTGGCCGCCCTGGCCCGCGCCGAGGCCAAGCCACACCCGCCGCTGACGACCCTGTTTGACGACGTCTTCGCCGCGCGGACGCCGCTGCTGGAGGCGCAGGCCCTGGAGCTGGCGGCGCATCTATCGAGCGGCGACTCCGCCTACCGTGCCTCAGGCGGCCACTGAAGAGCGTGGCCACGCCGACCGCCGCCAGCCGGGCGCGCCGAGCTGACCGCTCGGCCATGACTTTGCAGGAGCTTCGATGCCGACGATGAACATCATCCAGGCCGTCAATGACGCGCTCGACCTCGCGATGGCGGCCGACAAGGACGTCGTGATCCTCGGCGAGGACGTCGGCAAATTCGGTGGCGTCTTCCGCGCCACGGTCGGGCTGCAAGAGAAGTACGGCGAGGACCGCGTCATCGACACGCCGTTGGCCGAGGCCGGCATCATCGGCGCCGCGATCGGCATGGCGATCTACGGCTTGCGTCCGGTGGCGGAGATCCAGTTCAGCGACTTCATCTTCCCGGCCTACGACCAGATCGTCAACGAGCTCGCGAAGTTTCGTTACCGTTCCGGCGGCGAGTACCCATGCCCGATGGTGATCCGCACGCCATTTGGCGGCGGCATCCGCGGCGGCCACTACCACTCGCAGTCGCCCGAGGCGACGTTCGCCCACCACGCCGGCTTGGTCTGCGTCGCGCCGTCGAACCCTTACGACGCAAAGGGCTTGCTGCTGGCGGCGCTCGCCTCGCCGGACCCCGTCATGGTCTTCGAGCCCAAGCGCATCTACCGCGGCCCGGCGCATGGCACCAACTGGTCGGCGCATCCGAAGGGCGAGGTGCCGGCGGGCCACTACACGGTGCCCATCGGCAAGGCCGACATCGCGCGTCCGCTGCGCGGCAAGGGCATCCCGGTGTCGCTCATCACCTACGGCGCCATGGTCGAGACCTGCCGAGAGGCGGCGACCAAGGTGGAGGCGGACGGCATCGACGTGGAGCTCATCGACCTGCGCACGCTCGTCCCTTACGATCTGCCGGCGATCGTCGAGAGCGTCAGCCGTACGGGCCGCGCGGTCGTCGCCAACGAGGCGCCCAAGACCTGTGGCTTCGCCGCCGAGATCGTGGCGCTCATCATGGAGCACTGCTTCGATTGGCTCCAGGCGCCGCCGCTGCGGGTGACTGGCTACGACACCCCGTTCCCCTACACGCTGGAGGCGGCATATCTGCCCGACTCCGGACGGGTAGCGACGGCCCTGCGATCGGTGGCGCGCTACAAGTGACGGCGGCGCGTGGGCGCGGCGCAGCGTAGGCGCCCCAGCCAGTGGAGGAGACGATGGCGTTCGAATTCAAGCTCCCCGACATCGGCGAAGGTGTGGTCGAGGGCGAGCTCACCAAGTGGCTGGTCGACGAGGGCGCCGAGGTCGCAGAGGACACGCCGCTCTTCGAGGTGCTGACCGATAAGGTGTCAGCGGTCATCCCCTCGCCGCGCCGGGGTCGAGTCGCCAAGCGCCACTTCGGCGAGGGCGACGTGGTGCCGGTGGGCGCCGTCGTGCTGACCATCGAGGAGTCGGGCGCCGCGCCGACGGCCGCTGCGTCGGCGCCGACTGCTCACGCCCAAGCGGCGCCGATCGCCAGCTACGTTGCGGCACCTGCGGCACCTGTGGCACCTGTGGCACCTGCTGCAGGTGCTACGATCGCGGCGCCGGTGACGGCACTCACCCAGGCCAACGAGCGCGTCCGCGCCGCGCCGGCGACGCGCAAGCTGGCGCGTAGCCTCGGCGTCGACATCACGCGCGTCGCCGGCACGGGCGACCATGGGCGCGTGACGCAGGAGGACGTGACCCGCGCCCACGCCGGCGCCAGTCCAGCGGCAGCAGCGCCCCGGGCGTCTGCGCCCACGGCGGCGGTCGCGCCTCCACGCGCGCCGGCCACCCCGGCCGCGCCTGTGGCCCCGACGGCTCTCGGCGCAGACGAGGTCACCAAGCTCCTCGGCCTGCGCCGCAAGATCAGCGAGCGGATGCGCCACTCGCGCGACACGGCGGCGCACTTCACTTACGTCGACGAGGTCGACTTCACGGCCATCTCGGCCCTGAAGGATCAGCTCCGCGACGCCGGCCTGCGCACTACCTACTTACCTTTCGTCATGAAGGCGGTGGCGATCGTTCTGCAGCGTCCGGAGTTCCATAGCCTGAACGCGCACGTCGACTACCAGGCCGGCACCCTGACCAAGAAGGCCGGAGTCCACCTCGGCATCGCCACGGCCACCGACGCCGGGCTGCTGGTGCCCGTAGTGCAAGACGTGCACGGCAAGTCGTTGCGTACGCTGGTCGGCGAGCTGTCCGCGGTGGCCGACGCCGCACGCGCCAACGCGCTGCCTGTGGCCTCGCTCTCGGGCTCGACGTTCACCATCACGAGCCTCGGCAAGGCTGGCGGCATGTTCGCCACGCCGATCATCAACCAGCCCGAGGTGGCGATCTTGGGGCTACATAAGATCGAGAAGCGGCCCGTGGTCGTCGGCGACGCCATCGTCATCCGCGAGCGCATGTACATGAGCTGCAGCTTCGATCACCGCATCATCGACGGCCACATCGGCGCTGCCTTCGTCCAGGCGGTGCGCGAGCTGCTGGAGGCGCCGGCGCTCTTGCTCGCCGACCTGCGCTAGCCCTCGGCCAAGTCGCAAGGCGGTGGCAGACGCGGCCGGGCGGCGTTGGTGCGTCACGACGCCTCGACCTACCGACCGACGTCGCGGGATCCTTCGGAAGCGCTGCCGCCGGGGTGAGACCCGTGACGCTGCGTCGAACTGGAGGCCTGGCCGCGACTTGGCAGGCTGGGCACGACGGTGTTGAATAGGTGTCGTGCCCGTGCGTTGTGCGGCTGGGCTCGGGAGATTCGGTGCAGGAAGCCCAAGAGCGAGAGTTGGTGACCCGAGCCATGGTTGGCGACCGTGACGCCTTCGGCGCCTTGGTCGACCTCCACAAGCGCTTGGTGTTCAGCATCGCGCTGAAGCACCTCCGCAACGAGGACGAGGCGATGGACCTGGTGCAGGACACATTCTTGAAGGCCTGGACACGGTTGGACAGCTTCCAGCCGGACAGCAACTTTAAGGCGTGGCTGTGCCGCATCGCCGCCAATGGCAGCGTCGACAAGCTGCGCCGCAACAAGACTCGTCGCGCCGAAGAGATCGACGAGCGGCTCGGTCACGCCGACATCGCAGACGCACGGGTACCAGCGATCGGCATGTGGGGGCACAGCGACCCGATGGAGGAGTCGTCCCGCTCAGCGCTCGGCGCCCGGCTGATGGCGGCCCTCGACACCTTGCCTGAGGCGCACCGTCAGTGCGTGTTGCTGTGCGACGTGCACGGCTACTCGTATCAGGAGATCGCCGAGGAGCTGCAGATCCCCAAAGGGACGGTGATGAGCCGGCTCTTTTACGCCCGCAAGCGGCTGCAAGCGCTGCTTGAGGACTACCGGCAGGAGGCCAGCCGTGGCTGACACCCAAGACCTGATGGACAGCCCGCCGGCGCTCAGCGATGAGCAGCAGATGTTGCTGATGGCGTTGGCGGACGGTGAGCTCGACGGAGACGCCGCGATGCGCGCCGAGGCTGAGGCCTTGCTCGGGCGACACCCGCAGCTGCAGGCGGCCATTCCGGGCGTGCGGGCGCTATCGGCGGCGCTGCGCGACGCCGCGTTGACTCCGCCGGTGCAGCTGAGCCGCGCCAGCGAGGACGCGCTCTCGATGGTGCGCGGCCGCGTCATGACCAAGCTGCCAACGCCGGCGCGCGAGGTCGTGCCGACGCCGGCGCCCAGCTGGGCCCGCAGCGTGCTCGCTGGCTTCTCGTTTGGCCGCCTAGCGTTCGGTGTCGGCACCGTGGTCGCGGCCGTGGCGGCGGTCTTGGCGCTGCGCGGCCCGCAGGTCAACGACGGTCGCCCGGAGGCGCCGATCGTCGCTGTCGAGGGCGCCGTGACGGGGGGCGCTGGCGCTGGGTCCAGCGGCCAGCTGCCTGCGGTGATCATTGAAGAGATGGAGATCGACTCCGGCACCATCGTGGTCGATCCGAGCGAGGGCGAAGGCAGCCCTGTGATCATCTGGCACCTCGGTGCCGAAGGGGGGGCAGGATGAGCACGCGGCAACCGATGGTGAGCCGCTGGCGGTCGAGGCTCTCCGGGCTGAGCGCTGGCGCGGTTCTGCTGACCCTGGCGGGCGTGGCGGCGGCGGCTGAGCCATCGGCGCGGTCCAACGTCGAGGCGCCGCGCGGGGCGGCAGTGGCAGCGGTTCCGGCTGCGGCGGGGCGCCTATTGCCCCGTGAAGCGCGCGAGACGCCGCGACCGGTGTTCGACGCGGTGGCGCCAGAGCAGGCCTCGTTCGTGGTGCGCGTCATCGAGGCCAGCCGCGCCGACGCCTCAGTGGACCCGCGCCTGGAGGACATGCGGCGCGAGCTCAAGCCATTCGACGGCCGGTTCAGCCGCTTCGCCCTGATCAGCGAGGCCTCGTTCGCGCTGGCGGCGCAGTCGAGCCGCGAGATCGCGCTGCCGGGAGGCGCTCAGTTTATTCTGCAATTCCTGGGCCTACAGTCGGGAAAGGTGCAGCGCGTCCGGTACCAAGCGACGATGCCAGGCGGCAAAACCACGCGCTCGGTCGCCTCCGGCGCCAGGACGCTGGACGCCATCCAGAACGGCGAGAAGCTGACCATCGTCTCGACCCTCGTGCGCTGAGCGCAGCCACGGCGGCGGCGCAAACAAATCGAGTCGAGAGCGCGTCTGCGGCGGGCTCCTCGCATCGGGCACCGATACGACGTAGGATGGGGCTGTCGCTGGCCGTGACCCGCCGCGGCGTGACTACTCCTGGACCTGACATGCAACGCACGACGCCCCGCAAGCCTTGCCGTCCGCTGGATCGCGCCTGCTTCGGCGGCTGGATCGCGCTCGCGCTGCTGACGGCGACGCCGGAGCTGGCGCGGGCCGAACCCGATCCGCCGCCACCACCGCCTGCCACCGCGACTCCGCCGACGAGTACGAAAGGTGCTGCCGACGGCCCGGCCGCGCCGACCGACGCCAAAGGCGAGGCCGACCGCTTGGACGCCGAGGGCCGCGAGCACTACCGCGCCGGCCGCTACCGGGAGGCCTACGGCGCCTTTGAGGCGGCATACGCTCAGGAGCCGAGACCGAACCTGATCTACAACATGGCGCGCTGCCAAGAGAAGCTCGCGGCATACGCCCAAGCCCTCGAGCTGCTGCAGCGATACCTCGCCGTCTACCGCGAGCAGACCGGCGGCGAGCCAGCGAACAAAGCAGACGTCGAGAACCTGATGCGGACCCTGAAGCAGCGCTCCTACGAGTCGCTGCCTGAGGTGACGATCGCCTCGAGTCCGCCTGGCGCTGCGGTGCGGTTGCTGCCAGAGGGCGTCGTCATCGGCAATACGCCTTTGACCACCCACCTCAAGCCCGGCATCTACAAGCTGCGCCTGGAGTTGGACAAGCACGCCCCGCTCGAGACCGACGTCGTGGTCCCAGAGTCTGGCAAAGTGCGGGCTGTGTTGGCGCTGAAGCCGACGTACCGACTGGCGGCGATCTCGTTCTGGTGCAACGTGCGGCAGGTGAAGGTCGCCGTGGACGGCAAAGTAGTAGCGGTGACTCCGTTCTCGGGCCACATAGACGTCACTCCGGGCCGCCACCAGGTCAGCCTCTCACGCGAGGGCTATGGCGCCGTGGAAGAGATCGTCGACGTGCCCGAAGACAAGCAGCTCCACCTCGACTACAACCTGCAGCCGCTCTCGGGCAGCTCGAGTTGGCGCAGCGCGCTCGGCTGGACGCTGGTGGTTCTGGGCGGAAGCGGCATCGGCGTGGGCGTCGCCACCGGCAGGCAGGCCGACCAGTACTACCGCGGCAGCCCGGACTTCGACCGCTGGGCGCAGTGGCAACAGATCGGCTACGGCGCTGGCGGCGCGGGCTTCGGCCTTGGCCTTGGCCTCGTGCTGTGGGACGCAATTCGCGACAACATCCCCGAGCAAGACCTGGCGCCTGGGCCGACGCGTGGCCAAGGTCAGCGCCTGACGCCGCTCGGTGAGACATCCACCGGAGAGCCGCGATGAGGCGAGCCCCCGCAGCCATGCCCAGCCACAGCGCCATCCTGCCGCGCTCGGCGGCGACCGCAGGCGCCCGCGTCGGCGCACCGGCGCTGCTAATGGTGGCGGCGCTCTGCGGCTGCGCGGTCGGCAAGGACCCACCGGCGGTCACGGCGATGGTCGAGGTGCGCGAGGGGCTGGTCTATCAGTTCGGCCTCGGCCAGCAGGGTTGCCAGGTGCCGACCGATCAGCAGTGTAAGGAGTCGCCGGGCGCCTACGGCTTCGGCATCCCTGCGGTGCAGGTGAAGCTTCAGCCCTTCGCCTTCGACGTCCACGAGGTGACGCTCGAGCAGTACCGGTACTGTTTCGAGATGGGCGTCTGCAGCGAGCCGGAGGGCGACGAGACCTCTAACATCCGAGAATACTGGGCCAAGCTGGCGTCAGGTGGCGGCACGGTCGCCAACCCCGAGTTCTTCTCGCACCCCGTGGTCTATGTCAGCTGGCTACAGGCCAAAGAGTATTGCGCCTTTGTCGGCAAGCGCCTACCGACCGAGTTCGAGTGGGAGCGGGTCGCGGGCGGTCCAGCGACGGCGAGCGCCAACAAGCGGGTGTACCCGTTCGGCCCGGTCGGTCCGCGCGACGAGCTCGGCAAGTGCGGCAACGAGAACCTCAACCTCTACGGTTGCTCGAAGTTTGACATCCCGCGCGCTGCGATGAGCAGCACCGCTGACGTCGTGCTGGAAAACGGGCAGAAGGTGTTCGACCTGTTCGGCAACGTCCACGAGTGGACGCTCTCGGACGGCGACGAAGAGGTGACCTGCGACCGCGAGCAGCCCTATGACTGCGACGACTGCGTCAAGTGCCTCAACAGCGGCAAGCCCTTGGCCGGCTGCCAGCCGCATTGCCTCGGCTGTGTGTGCGGCGACGGCCCGGCCGCCACCAAGCCCAACTGCTATAAGCCGTGTGAGACGCCTATTTGCGCGACCGTGCCGAGCTCCAAGATGCCGGTGGCGGTCGGCGTCCCCTCGGTGTGGGAGACGGCGACGCGGGTGGTGCGTGGCGGCTCCTTCTTCATCGGCTCGGGCGTGCCGGAGACGGCGGCCTGCGAGGGGCGCAGCGACCATCGCGGCTTCATGTGGCCACAGACCAAGGCACACGCCGCGATCGGCATCCGTTGCGCTAGGTCGCTGTAGCCGCCAGGCGTAGAGTAGCCTCAGGGTCGGTAGACGCGCACCTCGTCGATGGCGACATTGCCATCGCTGACCTCGACGACGACCTTGTGCAGCGCGGCGCCGAAGCAGGGGCGGAAGCCGAAGAACTGCACCGCCGGGTTGAGGGTCGCGCAGCTGCCGCCAGGCGCCTGGTAGAAGTCGAAGGCGTCCTGGGCCACGAGCTGCCCGCCGGCGTCGTAGCCGCGGAGGATGACGACGGGCTTGGCTTCGGAGCTAGTAGGCACGGCGGAGAAGCCGAACATCGTCGCTGGCGGCTGCAAGACGAGCTGCAGGCCGGCGGCGCCGCTGGGCGTCGTGAAAGCGGAACCGATGAAGGTCGCGTAGTTGGCCATCGGCGCGCCCTTGTTGCCCTCGACGCAGCTGACCAGGGTGGTCAGGTTGCCACCTGTGAGGGTGACTCCTATCTGTTGCAGGGCGCCGGCTGGGCCGCACATGAGGCAATCGACAGGGATCTCGGAGGGGTAGAGGCCTCCGGGAGAACAGCAGGCGCAGCCGCTGCAGGTCTCGAAGTTGACCTTGGCCGCGCTGAGCGGGATGTCTGCGATGGAGGTCAGCGCGCTCTGGCAGGGGGGCGCCTCGCCGGTGTCGATCCCGGCACCATCGCCATCGCCATCTGCGGCGCTGTCAGGGGCGGCGCTGTCAGGGGCGTCACTGTCCGCCAGGTCACTCGCCGCTGCGCCGTCCTGGGCTTGGTCGCCCTCGGCTCCGGCGTCAGCGCTGGCATCGTCGCCGTCCGCCGCTGAAGCGCCATCGACCGCCGCGGCGTCGTGGGGTGCTGCCGCGTCGTGGGGTGCCACCGCGTCGCTGGCGATCCCGTCGACGACTGCGGCGTCGCCCTCGGTGTCGGCTCCGCCCGGTCCGTCGCTGTCAGCGCCGTCGCCGCCCAGCCCGCCGCTGTCGACGCTGTCGTTGGCCGAGGCCGAGGCACCTCGCGGCGTTGCCGGCGGCGCCTCGCTGCACCCGGCGGCGACACAGAGCAGCGCCAGGGCAAAGGCCAGCGGCGGCAGGCGCGCCGGCGGTGCGGTCATCGCGCCTCGAGCGTGGCGGCGAGGCTGGTCAGGGTGGCGTCGTCCAGGCGGTGCCCGCCCTCGAACGTCGTCAGCTCAAGGCGCACACCGGCGGCTTCGAGGCGGGCGTACTGCTTGGCGCGGCGCTCTTCGTCCGCCAGCACGTCGCGGCTGCCAGCGACGATGTGCACGGCGCCATCGCGGCTGCAGGCGGCGAGGGCGGCGGCATCGACGTCGCTCGGCACGACTCCGCCCCAGAGCAGCACGGCGTCAAAGACGCGGCCCCGGGCGACCGCCCAGCGCGCCGCCACGATCGAACCCTGCGAGAAGCCGACCAGAACGCGGGCGCCGTCGCCGGCCTCTACCTCGAGCCGCTGCCAGCAGAGATCGAGCCAGGCAAAGGCGTCGCGCATCTCGATGTCGCGGTCCGGCATCGTCGTCCAACAAGCGCCGGTGGCGTCGGTCTCGAAGTCGGTGATGATGCGCGACAGGCCCTCAGGCGCCAGGACGCGCCGGCCTTCGCGACCCTCGATGCGCGCCCAAGGACGGATGAAGTCTGCCGCCCGCTGCAGGATGCCGTGCAGGACCAGCCAGCCGTGGCGGGCGCCGACCGGGCCGGTGTGGGCGACCAGCGCGGTGCGCGCGACCGGGACGGCGTCGGTGACGATCGCGGCGTCTGGCTGGGCCGCGGCGCGCCGGGCATCGAGTGGGGCAGCGGCGTCGGTCATGGCGTGGGCTCCAGGCGCAGTGCAGTCGGCGGCCCGTCGCGGCGTGACGCGGGCGTGGCCGAGATCGCTGCGCTCAGCCGCGCTCGACGCGGGTCGGCGTGGCGCTGGCGTTTCGCACCATCTGCTGCTGCCAGTAGGGCGGGAAACAGGGCCTTTCGACGTAACGTCCGTGGCCCTGGAGCGCCGTGAGGTCGCCCTCGCACCAGCTGAGGCGGCCGCGCGACCAGGTCATGGCGGGCACCCCGGTCACGGTCATGCCTTCGTAGATGTTGAAGTCGATGCGCTGGTGGTGAGTGCCAGCGGAGATCGTCCGGCTGCCGTTCGGATCCCACAACACGAGGTCGGCGTCGGATCCCACGGCGACGACGCCCTTGCGCGGGTACATGTTGAAGATCTGGGCCGCGTGGGTCGAGGTGGCGGCGACGAATTGGCTGCGCGAGAGTCGGCCGCCGCGCACGCCGTGGTGCCAGAGCACGCTCATGCGATCCTCGACGCCGCTGGTGCCGTTCGGAATCTTGCGGAAGTCGTTGCGGCCCATGCGCTTTTGCTCGACGCAGAAGCAGCAGTGGTCGGTGGCCGTGGTCTGGAGCATGCCGGACGCAAGGCCGCGCCAAAGCGCCGCCTGGTGCTCCTTGGGCCGAAACGGCGGGCTCATCACATAGCCCGCCGCCTGGTCCCAGTCGGGGTTGCGGTAGACCGAGTCGTCGAACACCAAGTGCTGGGCGAGCACCTCGCCGAAGGCGATCTGGCCCTCCAGCCGGGCCCGCGTCAGCGCCTCCAGCGCGTCGATGCAGCTGGTGTGCACGAGGTAGACCGGCGTCCCCAGCACCTCGGCGATGCGCAACGCGCGGTTTGCGGCCTCGCCCTCGACCTCAGGCGGCCGGCTCAGCGGGTGCCCTTCGGGGCCGGCGATTCCCTGGTCGTAGATCGCCTGCTGCAGGCGGTAGACGAGCTCGCCGTTCTCGGCATGGACCGTGGCGAGGGCGCCGAGCTCTTTGGCGCGCAGGAAGCTGTTCACCAGCACCTCGTCGTCGCACATGATGGCGATTTTGTACGCCAT
>SXGT01024975.1_pt1 | contig 16282 bp, 13 predicted proteins | sample 3176221 | NCBI WGS metagenome assembly SXGT01 (sample SAMN11356862, study PRJNA531348) | freshwater metagenome | isolation source: freshwater sample F1-120 | place: China: Fuxian Lake, Yuxi | collected 2017-12-25 | reverse complement strand
GGTGGCGGGCTCGATCTGGTCGTCCCGCCTCACGAGAACGAGGTCGCGCAGTCCGAGTGCGCGCACGGCACGCACTACGCCAAGTACTGGACTCACAACGGCCTCCTGACGATGGCGTCGGGCCAGAAGATGGGGAAATCACTCGGCAATGCGTTCAACATCCAGAACGCGCTGACGAACTTCCCGGCCCAAGCGCTGCGACTCTACTACCTGCAGGTGCACTATCGGTCGCCACTCCCTTGGAGCGAGGAGGCCTTGCCCGAGGCGCTCGCGATGGTCGCGCGGCTCTACGAGGCGCGTGAGGTGGCCGAGGCGATGGGCGGCGCGGACGCAGATGGGGCGGACGCGGTCGCGAAAGAGCTCGGCGAGGAAGCCACCCAGGTGCTCGCGCTCGGGCGGCAGTTCGCGGAGAAGTTCCACGCCGCGATGGACGAAGACTTCAATACGGCGCAGGCGCTCGGGCACCTCTTCGAGCTCGCGCGCGCGGTGAATCGCTTCGCGAACCACAAGAAGGCCAAGACGCGCGGCAAGTCCGTCGTGGGTCCGGCGCTCGGAGCGTTCAAGCTCTTTGCGGATGCGACGGGTCTGCTCGCGCAGCCGACGGCGGCGTTCCTCGAGGAATTGAAAGAGAAGCGCCTGAGCGCGATGGGCCTCGTGCGCGACGACATCATCGCGCGGCTCGCCGAGCGGGACCGCATGCGGCGCGAGAAGCAGTGGGCCGAGGCGGACCGGATCCGCGGCGAGCTCGACCAGGCCGGCATCGTCGTCATGGATGGACCCAACGGCGCCGAGTGGCGCGTGCGCCTCGGCCAGAGCTGAGGCTCGATGGCCGTCACGCTCGTCGGCGCGATGACGGCGTGGTGCCTCGCGGCGCCCCCCCCTGACAGCGATCACCGGACCGTCGTCCGACCCATCTGGAGCGAGCCGCAGCCGACCGGGTACATCGACCGCGCGCGGCTCGCCGAGGACGCGGCGCCCGATCTACCGACCGTGCTCGACGACGAGCCGGGCCTCCACGTCACGCGCCTCGGTGGCCTCGGGGCGTTCACGACGCTGTCCATCCGCGGCTCGACGCCTGAAGAAGTGCTCGTCGTCCTCGATGGAATCCCGCTCAACGGCACCGACGGCGCGCCGGTCGACCTCGCGTCCTTACCGCTGGGTCCGCTCGAATCGATCGCGATCTACCGCGGCTTCGTGCCGCTCGATCTGGCCGAGACCGGCTTGGGTGGCGCCATCGTCCTCAAGAGCCGCGCGCCGCGTCGGACCGCGGCGGGCGCCCCCATCGCGCTCGAGGGCGAGCTCGCGGTCGGCTCTTACACGACCCGCCGCGCCCGCGCATTCGTTGGTACACCTATCCTCTCGGCGGCCGTCGATTACCTCGGGAGTCGCGGCAATCATGCGTACACCAACGATATGGGCACCGCGTGGACGCACGCCGACGACACGCGCGCGGCCCGTGAGAACGCCGACTTCGACCAGGTCGCCGCGCTCGCCCGCGCCGAGATCCGCCTTGGCGACCACGCGCTCCTCACGCTCCTCGATCTCTTCAGCTGGTCCGATCGGGGGCTTCCCGGGCTCGGCGTCGCGCCGACCCGCCAGAGTCGCTATCGCTTCCTGCGCGACGTCGCCGGCGCCCGACTCGATGCGCGCTGGGATCGGACGCAGTTGCAGGTCCTCGCGCACGTGGCCTACGGGCGCGGCGAGGTGCGTGACCCCGCTCAAGAAATCGGCCTCGCTGGCGGCAGCACCTTGCAAGAGAGCCTGGTCCCGGGCGTCCTTGCCGCCGTGCGCGTCCACCTCGGACCCAAGCGCCACGCGTGGCGGCTCGTCCCCGAGGTCGGCGTGAGCTGGCGCTCCGAGCACATCGCCGGCACCAGCCTTCGAGGGGCCACCCGCGAGCGCCTGGCGACCTTCGCGCAAGCATCGTTTGTACACCAACGATCGGGCCTCGACGCCGCCGCCGGCGTCCGCCTGGAGCTCCTTCCCGAGATGGCCGCGTCACTGCGCGCCGAGGTCGGTACGACCGCTCTCGCCCGCACCCGCTTCGCGCTCGCCGCCAGCTCCTCGCACCGCTTGCCGAGCCTCTTCGAGCTCCACGGCGACACCGGCACGACCATCGGAAACGCGGATCTCTTGCCCGAGCGCGCCCTCGCCGTCGAGCTCTCGGCACGCTGGGACGTCCCGCTCCCCGACCCGCACACGCTCGCGCTCGAGGCCTTCGCGTTCGTCGCATTTCCCGATGAGCTCATCCAGTTCGTCCAGAACGCCCAAGGCGTCCAGCGGCCTGAAAACGTCAGCTCCGCGCGCCTTCTCGGGTTCGAATGTGCCGCGCGCGCCGACCTCTTCTCGCACCTCCGTCTGCGCCTTGGCGCGGCCTTCCTCGATGCGATCGACACCTCCGACATCGCCGCCCGCCGTATGAAGCCCTTGCCGCTCCGCCCGCGTCTCACGCTCTCGGCGCGCGTCGAAGCCCACAGCGCCAACCTCGGGCTCGCGCTCGAGCTCACCCACCTCGCGGGCAATACGCTCGACTTCGCCGCGCTCGTCGACGTCCCGGCGCGCACTCTCCTCGGGGCCTCGCTCTGGGCCGAGGACGGCCCGATCCGCGTGACGCTCACGCTCTCGAACCTCACCTCGAATCAGGTCCAGGATCTCGCCGGCTATCCACTGCCCGGCTTGACCGGGCTGGCGACGCTGCGCTACGCGCCGAAGCCATGAAGCTCGCTTTTCATGCGCTCGTCGTGACCCTCGCCGCCGTCGCCGCAACCGGCTGCGAGGAGCCCGCGGCCGACACCCTCGGCCCGCTCGCCCCGCGCAGCGCGTGCCGCGTGGTCGTCATCGCCAGCGATTACCGCTCGAGCTCCGTCTCGCTCGTCACCCCCACCGGCCAAGTCTGCGCTCCCGACATCGTCGACTCGGGCAGCCGCGCCCCGGCTCTTCTGACCGCCCTCTCGGGCGACGTCGTCGTCCCTTCCGGCCCCACCCCGGACGGCCAGATCTACCTCATCGACCGCTACCCCAACGCGGTGCTGACGCGCCTCGATGCCGCCTCCGGAGCGGTCCTCGGGCAGCTCGCTCTCAGCCCCGGTTTCGCCGGCAACCCCCAGGATCTGGTCACGATCGACGCGCACACCGCGATGGTCTCGCGCCTCCAGGCCAACCCCGAGCCGCCTGATCCGACGAGCCCGACGACCGATCCCGACGCCGGCGGCAGCGATCTCCTCTTCGTCGACACCGTCACCGACCAGCGCCTCGGCACCCTCTCGCTGGCTTCCCATGCGACTCCGGGCTTCGACGCGCAGCCGACCCAGCTCGCCCGTCTCGGGGAGCGCGACCACCACGTTTGGGTCGGCCTTTCGCACCTCGATCGCCAATTCGCCACTGCCGGTCCAGGGCGCGTGCTCGGGGTCGATCCCCTCGCGCGCACCGTCACGAACACCGTCGACCTCCCCGGCATGAAGAACTGCGGCCACCTCGTCGCAACCGCTTCGGATGCGGCCGTGCAGGGGATTTGGGTCGCCTGCTCGGGCCTCTTCAAAGAAGGCGGCGCCGCCCAACTCGCCGCGTCGGGTCTTGCCTTCATCGCGGCCGACGGGACGGTCCTATGGACCGGGCACGCCGCGGATCTGGGAGGCCAGCCGATCGGCTTCGGGCTCGGCGCGCTCTCGTCCGCCCACTCGTCCGATCGCGTCCTCGCCGTCGGCGTCGGCAGCACCGCCACCGACGCACCCGATCACCTCCTCCTCGTCGATCGTCGCACCGGCACCGCAACCCCGATCCTCGCGACCGCCCCGTTCACGCTCGGGCAGATCGCCGTCACCCCGAGCGCCATCCTCGTGGCCGACGCCGATCCCCGGACGCCGCTCCTCCCTCGCCTCACGCTCGGCGCCGACGGCGTCCCGCGCGAAGACGGGACCATCCAGGTATCGCGCACGGGGCTTCCACCGCGCGCGATTGCGATGTACCTCACGCCGTGATGTACCTCACGCCGTGAACCCTCGCTGGAGCCCCGCCATGTCGACCCCCCCCGGCCCCGACGCACCCGCCACGCCCGCCACGCCCGCCACGGTCATGTGCGCGCGCTACCACGAGGCGCTGCCGGCCATCACCTCGCGCCTCACGTTCACGGGCGCCTTCGGCGAGCAGATCCGCCAGCACGTCTCGCAGAAGGCCTGGAGCGAGTGGCTCGAGATGCAGATCAAGGTCATCAACGAGTACCGCCTGCACCTCGGCGAGCCTGCGCACCGCCAATTCCTTCAGGACACGGCGGCCAAATACTTCTGCCTCGACGGCGGCGACGGCACGCTCGGCGCCGGCCCCGAAGGCGGCCTGAAGTAACCCCACGCCGCGGGGGCAGCCGCTTCCGCGGCCTTCGCGAGCGAGCGCGCGACTTACTTCGTCCCCAGCACCTTGACCACGATCCCGGCCGCCACCTTCCCGCCGGCATCGAGGTCGTAGCGAAGGCCGATCGCCTCGAGCCGATCGGCGCGCACCCCGGCCGCGACCAGCGCATCGAGCACCGCATTCGCACGCAGCTCGGGGAGCTTCGAGGTCGCGTCGAGCGCCGCCTTGAAGTGCCCCTCGATGCGCACGCGCTTCCCGCTCAGCTCGGTCCCGAGCAGCGCCGCCAGCGCCCGCACGGTGTCCGCGCTCTCGACGCGGATCGTCGCCGTGTCGGTCTCGAAGCGGATCGGCGGCTCGAGCACGATCGCCTGCCCGGTCCAGCGCGCCCGCCCCATCTCGGCGCATCCCTCGGGCCGCGGCCCGCTGGGCGGGCACGGCGCCGGGGTCGTCTCTTGGGGCGCCGGCAGGGTCCCCGGGTCTTTCGTGGGATCCACGCCAGGCTCCTTCGTGGGATCCGTGGCCGGATCCTTCGATGGGTCCGAGCCCATATCGTCGGGGCACCCATCCTCGTCGCGCACGTTGTCGTACACCTCGGGAACGGTCGGGCACTTGTCGGCCGCGCCTTTGATGCCGTCGCGATCGGGATCGGGATCGACCACCACCGGTATCTCGACCACGCGCGTCTCCGGCGACCACGCCACGCCGAGGATCCCACGCCACGTCGGCTGCCCCCAGCCCGACGACAACCCGAAGCCCACCCCGGCCGTCACGACCAAGCGCCCCGCGGGTCCGAACCAGTCGGCCGCGAACCCCACGCGCCCGCCGAGTCGCGCCTCGATCTGCTGCGTATTCGGGTCACCCCAGTCGGCGGCGTTGCCTTCGAGATCGACCATGCCCTGCAACGAGGGCCCCGCATGGTGGCTGTTCAAGAGGTTGCCGAACGACGCCGCGACCCGCCAGAAGAAGCTCGTGCCGGCGGGCACGTCCGGCAGCACCTTTGCACTTTCGCGCAAGTGTCCGCCGAGATTGACAGCGACGACGAGCGGCCCGAAGCTCCAGTCGGCGAGCAGGGCCGGCGAGACCTGGAAGCCATCGGTCGTGAGATCGTCGCGGCTGCCGGTCGGCAGGCTGACGACCAGATCGGTGCCGAATCCGAAGCCGCTGTTTCCAGCCTCGCGCCCAGCGAGGATCCACTTGGCCTCGAGTCGCATATCCCCGAAGGCCGCGCCGCTCGGGGCCGTGATCGGCGTGAAGCCGTTTTCGCCGCTCTGCACGAGCGCCACCGGGATCGCGATCTGGAAGCTCAGCTCGCTGTCCTCGAGCAGCGCGCTGGTCGCGCCGCGCGTCGAGAACATGCCGCCGATCTCCATGAAGAGCTGGTCCGACACGACCTCTTGGCGCGTGCCGTCGACCGCGTCCGCGACCGAAAACGCCCCCGCGCCGTAGTGGAAGAGCAGCCCAGCGCTGAAGTCGAGCCAGCGTCCGATCTCGTTCGTGCGCGTCGACCCGAGATCGCGCCGCGAGCCGCTCGGGCGGAAGGTCTCGAGGTTGACCCGCGGATTCTCGGCGCGCGCCGCACCCGGCACGAGCGCCATGAAGGCCGCGCACATTGCCATCACCCACCGCATACGACCTCCCGGGAATCGCGGTCCGCCGGGTCCGCCGCCGCGGGCCCGTGCGAGCGCGCCCGTGGACGGCGCCTGTGCGCGATCATTCATACGCGCATGCGCACGGAATGCGCCTCTCAGGCCTCGGCGACGCCGTGCACCCACGTCCGGATCGCCTGCACCTCGGGGCGCCACTGCTCGTCGTCGAGTCGGATCTCGACGAACTGCTGATAGAGCGCGTGGATCGTGTCCTCGAGCTCCTCGACCAGCGCAAAGCGCTCGTAGAGCTGGTCGTCATCCTCGCGCGTGAGGAGCGCCGGGATCTTGAGCCCCGACATCTGCAGCGAGTCGCCTTTGATCGACACCGTCCACTGCTTCTGCCCGAAGACGACCCGCAGGCGCGCCTCCGACACCACCTTGCCGGCGAGCAACGCGGCATGGGCCTCGCTCGTCTCGGCCGGCGTCTCGGCCTTGATGACGTTCTGCTCCTTGATGTCGCCGCCCGCCTCGAGCGTGAGCTTGGCCTCAAACCACACCTCGATGGTGCCGTCCGTCAGCTCGAAGAGCCCACTCTGCTGCGCCGACCGGAACCAAAGCCAGGTCAGGAACTCGCGCCCGAGGTAACGGGTCGCGTTGATGCGATTGATGATGTCCATGATGCTTTGTACTCAAACTATCTGGCGTGGGCTCGTCGAGCGACGCACGTAACCGAGAAGGCGCCTAGGCCGCCGATTTCCGTTTGCGCTTACCTTCACCCGGCGGCGCCGACATCGCCGCCGGCTCGAGCTCGAGCATCTGCACCAACTGCTTTTCCTCGAACCCGCCGCGCTCCATCTGCGCGTACGGATTCTTCTCGTGCGGCACGAGCCCGAACGACTCCTGGAAGAAGTCGACGAACTGCTCATTGACCTTCTTGTTGGTCGCGAACAGCCACACGACCTGCCGCTCCATGTTCCAGACCATGTCGAAGGTCTTGATGTTCGGCAGCATTTTCTTCTTGAGCTGCTTCTCGAGCCGCTCGCGGACATCGTCCGTCTCGGCCTTCGAGAGCTTCTCTTTGCCGGTCTTCTTCATGACCTCGGCGCACGCCTTCCGAAGGTGCAGCTTGAACGCGGTCGCCGGCAGCCGGATCGTGTCGTGCCGGAGCGCCGCCATGAAGTAGCTGCCCCAGAGGACCTTGTTGAGGTCGAACTCAGTGTCGAACGGGTCCGCGATATTGACCCAACCGACCGACTCTTCGCGGTCGAGATCGACGTTCACGTCCGTGAAGCGATGCTTCATCAGCGACGCCAAATAGGCCTCGCGGAAGTCCTTCGGGACGTCCCCGTCGACGTAGTAGCAGGTCATCGTGAGGCTGCCGCCAAGCGCGCCCATGGTGTGTTCCTTTGGTGAGACACGGACGCCCGGTGGCCATCCCCAGCGGGCCGCGAGGCGCCGCCGAGGCCATCACGCCCGCCGTCATTCTTGGATGATGAACTCCACGCGCCGATTCGCCTCGCGCGCTTCCTTCGTCTTGGCCAGAACCGACGGCCGCTCGTAGCCGTAGCCCACCGCCGACAGGCGCTCCGCGTCGATGCCATGCGCGATGAGCCACGCCATGACCGACTTCGCACGGTCATCGGAGAGCTTCTTGTTGCGCGTGGCGTTGCCGACGTCGTCGGTGTGACCTTCGATCGACACCTTCTTGACGTGCGGGTTGGCCTTCAGGATCCCCTGCACCGCGTTCAGGACCGGGTCGCTCTGCGGCTTGATCGTCGCCTTGTTCGTATCGAAGTAGATCTTGTCCTTGATGACGATCTTGCCCTGCTCGATCGCCGCGAGCGTCTCGTCGGGGCAGCCGTCCTCGTCGTCCTTGCCGTTGTAGACCTCGGCCTCATTCGGGCACTTGTCGACGCCGTCGAGGATCTTGTCCTCGTCGTTGTCTGCCTCGGGGCAACCGTCGTCGTCCTTGAACGCGTCGACGTCCTCGGCCTCGTTCGGGCACTGGTCGTCGGGGTCGTTCTTGCCGTCGCCGTCGTTGTCGAGATCGGGGCAGCCGTCCTCGTCCTGGAACGTGTCGATGTCCTCGGGATCGAGCGGGCATTTGTCGCTCGGGTCGAGCACCTTGTCGTTGTCGTTGTCGGGATCGGGGCAGCCGTCCTGGTCCTGGAAGTTGTCTTTGTCTTCGGGATCTTCGGGGCACTTGTCGGTCTCGTCGAGGATGCCATCTTTGTCCTTGTCGAGGACGACCTCGGGCGCGAACTCGACCCCCGCGAAGACGCGGAACTTGGTGTTGCCGTAGCCCTTGGTGAAGCCTGAGCCGCCGCCGAGCGTGAACGCGAGCCCGAAGTCCGGGAGCTTGAGGCGCCCGGCCAGGACGCCCTCGAGGTGGGTCGCGTTGGCCGTCGAGAAGTCAGCTGACGCGCCGTAGATCTCGCCGATCACATCGAGCTGGCCGGGGACCACGCCGTAGCGCCCGCCCAAATGCCAGAAGAGCTCGTGGCTCGCGGTCGCGTATCCATAGAGGTCGGATTCCGCGGTGCGGATACGGAAGCCGAGGTTCGCGGCCAGCGTCAGCTCACCGAGCTTGAAGTCGGCGATGACAACCGGCGCAATGGTGAACGGATCCGACACGAACGAATCGCCGTCGCCGCTGGGGACCGTCAGGTCGAGCGAGGCCGCGAGGCCGAGCCCGTTCGCGTGCTTCTCGCGCATGAGGATCCCGACCTTGGGCGAGAGGCGGATATCGCCGAACGCGAAGCTGGCGGGGTTCGGGGACAGCGGGATGAACCCGCCCGTCTGCCCGGCGTTGAGCACGTGCAGCGGGATGGTGAGGCCGAGGGAGAGGCGATTGAAGAGCGCGAGCGAGCCGCCCAGATCCAGCGTCAGCTGGTCCTGGATGACCTCGTCGCGAAACGTGCCCTCGTCGGTCGCGTCGATGAAGACGAGCGCGTTCTTGCCGAAGTTCGCGTACAGCGAGGCCGACCATTGGAGCGGCGGCCCGATGTCGGTGCCCATCGTCGTCAGGAGGTCGCCCACGTGCGCGGACGGGTGGAAGACCTGGACGTTGACGCGCGGATTCTCGGCCCGAGCGGCCCCGTTTCCGTGCAGAGCGAGCGCGCCGACGGCAACGCACGCGATGGCAAGCATGGTCCTCATAAGCGAATCGTCCTCCCGACGCGTCAGGTGGGCGCGCTCTGCGCCGGCCCGGATGTCAATGGCCGGCGGACGCTAGCATCGCTCAGCCCGGTGCGCAAACCCTTCATTCGACGGGGTTTCGTTCGTGCGGCGGGTCCATGCGGGGCACGAAGAAACCGCGCGACCAGGCGCGATGGAGGCGGTCGGGATGGCGGCGCTCGAGGCCGCGGATCAGGCGCTCGATCTCGCCAGGCGGCTGGTCGAGCAGACCCGAGTTGCTGACGGGCAGGACGAGCTTGGCCAGAACACCCGTCCGGTGTTGGGGGGGCAGATAGGCATCGACCGCGGCAATCACGAGGCGGTCCAGGACCTCGGGCGGGAGGTGCGGCATGAGCGAGGTGGCCGCCGCCATCGGCGCGAAGAAGGACGCGACCGCGGGCGAAAAACGCGCCTCGAAGAACGGCGCGAACGCGAGCGCGTGGGCGCCTAGCAGAGCGAGAACTGGGGCCGTGCCGGGGCCGACGCCGACGGCGCGCGCGCGTGGTGCCAGCGCAGGATGGGCCCGGAGCGAGGTGGCGACGATGAGGCCGATGGTGGGATCGGGAGCCGCGCCGGGTGCACAGCCGAGGGCCCCGATCGCCGCCAGGAGAGCGGTCGCGCGCCCGTCCGGGAAGTCGGCGACCTCGGCGGCGTGGCGACACTCGAACCACTCACGGTCGCCGTCGGGCACGTTCCTGGCGAGGAGCGCCTCGTCGAGGGTGGCCCACGGGACGTCGGGCACGGCGGGCCCGACCTTCGGGTCGCGCAGGCGCAGGTCGAGCTTGCGATAGGACGGCAGCACGTCGGGTGCGTGGCCGGCCATGCCGAGGAGATGCAGGCGAAAGGCGGTCTCGAAGTCGTCGCGCGGGGTCAACATGCGGACGGACCATCGCGCGTACGCAGCGGAATTCCAAGGTCGCTCTTATAGAGGATGCGTGAGCAGAGGAGAGCGCCGGGGCGCGCTCACGGCAGTGGCACCTCGGCCTGGTGGGCGCGCCACCAATGCGTCCAGTGCTTGCGATGGCGCGCCGGGGGGCGCAGGCGCGGGTCCTCGTCGTGGCCGGTCAGGAGGACGAGCGCACGGTTGGCGCAGTGGCGAACGACCGCCTGACCGCTCGCGAGAAGGGGGATGAGGCGCTCGACGGCGGCCTTCGAACGGATGGCGGCGGGTGGACCGATCTTCTGGCGCCGCGCGATGAGCCCGGCCGCGATCTCGGCGAGGCGATCGGCGCCGCGACCGGGGCGCTCGAGGTAGGCGCGCCAGGCTTTCGCGCCGCTCAGGGCTTGGCATGTGACGAAGCCGAGCGCTTCTTCGGCGGCCTTGCGGACGGGCGGTTCCTTAGCGGCGAGCGCGCCGAGAAGCGCGGGGATGGCGTCGAAACCGCCGCGATCGCGGAGCAGGGCGAGCGCGCTGATGCGCAGCTTGGGGCCGGCGCGCGAGGCTGCATCGGGATGGAGGACCGCGGTTGGATCGGCGGCGACCCGAAGCGCGAGCGGCACGAGCTGGTCGCCGTCGAGCACGGGGATGGCCGCGAAAAGCTCGGCGGCCCACGCGGGGTCGCGGGTGCGCAAGAGGACTGCGAGGAGAGGTTCGGCGGCGCGCGCATCGCCGATCGTCTCGAGCGCGCGGAGCGCCGTGCGGCGGACCTTGGCGTCGGGGTGCTCGAGCTGAACGATGAGGAGCGGCAGCGCCTCGGGGGCATGCATGGCGCTGAGGCGCTCGATCGCCTGCACGGAGAGCGCCGGCTTCTGGAGCGCGAGCACGCGCCCGAGGCGCGCGATCTGGGCGCGCACGACGTCGTCGCCGAGGTCGACCCAGGCCCGCGTGGGGCCGCGATTGACGCAGCCCCAGGCGCGATCCTCGGGCGTACAGAAGAGGCGCACGTGGTAGTGATCGGCATGCGGGTTCGAGTCGCTCGGCTGGTGGAGGATCTCACTCATGCGCGCCTGCATGGCGGCCGGGACGCCCTCCTTGCGCGCCTGGGTGAGGAGGATTGCCTCGAGCCACTCGGCCACGAAGATGTACTGGACCCGCGCCGCATCGTTCTCGAGGAACCCCAAGACGAAGGCCAGGTTGCGCTCGGCATCGAAGGTGACGCCGCGGCCGGCGCCGCCCTTGGTCTTGCCGGACGTGTCGAACGCCTGGAAGGCCAGGTTTTGGAGGCGCTCGCCCTTCGGCGAGAGCGCGAACATGCCGAGATCGGCGTCGCGTCCGGCCTGGTGTGACACGCTCCAGGGGATCTTCTTGCCGTCCTTGAAGCCGAGGTTGCCGACGCCGACGACTGCGCCCGGGAAGCGTTCGCGCACGCGCTTGGCGGCCGCCTGGATGGCGCCGATCAGCTCGCTGGTGCCGTAGTTCGTGGCGCGCCCGACGGCATGGCCGAAGATGGCGTAGCCAGGGCCCTTGGGTGGGAGCTCGGCCGCGCGGAGGAGCGAGCCATTGCTGGTGAAGCCGACGCTGATGGTGCCGGGGGGCGGCGTCAGGATGGCGCGCGCTTCCTTGGGCGACAGGGGCTCGTCGGCGGGACCGGCGGTGCTCGCGGGCGCGTTGGACGCCAGCATGGCGAGTGCGGACACGAGCACCGAAACGGCATGGACTGGACGCGGCGCGATCATCAAGGAAGGAGACCTCCAGGCGCCGTCGGGAGCGCGGCGTGGCGGCAACGGCGCACGCCTTGCTTCGCTTCCGCGGGCGGCGTCGCGCGCCGATCGTGCACGAGCGGACTTGCGGAGTGCACCGAGATCCGAACCGAACATCGGCGAAGCGCGCGGCGCCGGCCCCGTTCCCGTTCTCGACCGTCGTTTGCGCGATCGTCGGAACGGCACGCTCGGCGGCCTCGGCGCGTCGACGGACGACAGCGTGGAAGTGCCCTATGTGTCAACGGTTTTCGCCATGTTAAATCTTGTTTTTTTTCTGATTGACACCCACCGAGCACATTTGGATAACACCGCTGTACCAGCGATAACGCGGGGTCATCCCGCCACCGTCATCCCTCAACGTCGTGGTCCGTCACCACTGCGACCGTCGTCTTTCCATCGTCACAGGAGAGCAGTTCCTTGCAAGCCAAGCTCCCCCTCGCCAAGAAGAAGGTCGCGGAAGCGTTTTTCTGCAAGTTTCTCAACCGCGATGTTCGAGTGTCCGAGTGCATCGACGACTACGTCAACGCGAACTCGCTCAACATCCGTCATTCGCCTTGTTTCAAGTGCTCGCACGGCCTCAAGACCCGTATCGAGTTCGCAAACACCTAAGCCACCGACTCCCCGAAACCGCGACGCCCTGGTAGGACTCCCACCAGGGCGTTGCTGTTTGTGGCGACGCGAGCACGAGCGGTCTGACGTCGGGATGGCGAAATTGGCAGACGCAGGGGACTTAAAATCCCCCGCCCGATGGGGCGTGCGGGTTCGAGCCCCGCTCCCGACAGCCGCTTGGAATATGGACGCGCTAGCAGTTAAGGCGTCCAGACCCAAGTCAGCCAGTGCGCACCTTGCTGCACTTCTGCTGCACTCGGTTCCGAGCGAGCGGCAAGCATGGTTGGCGGTCCAGCGGTGCGGGCTCATGGCGCCAGTTTCATCGACGAAAACCCGTCACAGCCTTCACACTTGGCCGGAAGATGGCTTGCCATGCGGGAGTGAGGCGTGAAGGTCGGCCATTCACATACCCTTCACAGCATTCACACCTCAGCCCACCGAGCGTCGTACCAAGGGGCGAGGCCGCGAGGTCTAGGACAGCGCGCGCCAACCGCGTGGGCGCTGACCTACCCAGTGCGACGTCGGTTCCAGACCTTCAGCGCGTCGGGGTTCACGCCGAGCCGCTCGCCGCGCTCGCCGTCGTCGGGCTTGACGCGCAGCACGTAGCCAGCAGCCTCGAGCGTGTCGAGGACAGCACCCATCGCCTTCGCGGTCTTGAACGCTTTGGCGCCCTTCGCGGCGAAGACGACGTCACGCGTCTTGACAATCGGATGCGCTTGGCCCGGCGCCGCCTCGGCAACAAGCTCCGCGATCTTCGCGAAGAGCCGCAGCGCCAGCGCCGCGCCCGAGTCCGCGTCCATCATCCCGTGCGCGACCTTCCCATGCGCGAGGAAGTAGCGCGTGATCGCGAGCGCGTGGTTCATCGTCCGTACGTCGATGCTATCATCGAAGCCCGCGCCGTTGGCCAGATGCAGGATCCCGGCGATGCGCGCGAGCGCGCTCCGGATCTTCGACGCGAAGGACTCGACATCCACGAGATCGCCGGCTGGACGGAGCTCGCGTTCGATCTCCGCGTAGAACGCCTCGAAGATGGTCCACGCGTCTTCCGAGACGGGAATCAGGGGGGGCGCCGACTGCCCGTCGACGTGAGCAGGAAACGGGATTGATGCCAGGCGCTCGAGCCCGCCGCGATACGCGGCGAGCGTCTTGGCGTCCATCGCGCCGCGCGTCGGCGTTCGCTTGCCAACCAGAGAGCGCGGCACGTTATAGAGGAAGCGCCCGAGCAACCCGCGTCCCTCACGCTTGCCCGTAGGGTCTCGAAGCGCGCCGAGCACCGCCGGTTGCGCCATGGCGACGATTCCGGCCACGGGGTCGACCTTGACGATGTGCAGCCCGCTCTTGCGGTCCACGCGCAGCGTGTCGCCCTTCCAGGGCTTCAGGAGCGCCTCCATCTTCTCGGCGCTCTTCTGATAGCGCCCGAGCCCCTCGAAAACCTCGGCGCCCTCAGCGCTATGGATCGCAACCGCGTGGTTCTGCGACAGCAAGAGGTCGATCGTCTCGGGCGTGAGGTCGCCACAGAATCGGAGGCCACCTTGCGGGCGCGAGGCCTCCAACCGATGGAGTTCCTTCGCGGCTGCTTCGAGGTCCTCTTGCGCGAGCTCGCGATCAACGATCGCCTCCGTTGGAAGCGTCTTCTTTCCCGCATTCGCGCGCTTAGAAGTCGCCGACTTGAGCGCCTGCTCGGCCGCATCCCGACTCGCCTGCCACACCGCGATCTCGGCCCCGGCGTCTCGCTCAACGCGTGCGACGTAGGCTTCGATCGGTCCCATGGCCGCCTTGAAGATGCCCGACTTGTTTGCGCCGGAACGATCGATCAAGAGCAGGTAGAGGTTTAGCGGCTCGCCCCAGATGCTGACCTTTGCCTTGCCCATCACGGCGGTCGAGAGAGCGGCGAGTCCGAGAGTGAGTGCATGATCAAGCGGAACCTGTTCTGCATCGGCAGCCGCGAGCGCCCACTCGGACACCCAACGGGGCAGCGCGTCGAGCGGGAACTCGGGCAGGTCGGCGCGCTCGTCCATCTCGACGAAGTCAGCGAAGGGCGGCGACAGCGCCTTCGCCTCATGTACGGGCACGTGCGGCACGGGCACGAGCTCGCCGCCGTCGTCGCGGCTTATGAGCGCCGGGTGAGGAGCCGAGTCGGTGTCAGGCGGCGCCGGAATCGCAAGCGCCAGAGCCTTGCTCAGGACCGTCTTGGTGCCGTAGGATCCCAGGTGTTCCGAGACCTCGGCCAGGTCCTTCATGGGCTTCGTGGATGGCATCGGACAAACTCCCGGCCGGCAGCCACCGGCCTCGCGTTTCACCGATCGCATGCGCGAGTCTTCGCGAGTGCGCATCGGCCTTTTGTCTCTTCTCGGGATCCGGGTCCGCGTCGAACGACACGATCGGATTGAGGCCCTCGAGCGCGGCGCGTAGCAGCGGCCGCCCTCGTTCAGTGTCCATGCGTCCGGTCCCGCCTGTGGCGACCGCGGGGAACCCGGCAGCGAGTGCGGCGAGCGCGTCCATCTCGCCCTCAACGACGAAGACCGATCGGTCCTGGGTGAGAGCTGCGAGCGCGCGCGCGTGGTAAATGCCGAAGGGTGCCTCGACACGCGGGACGCCAAGCCGATCGCCGCGCCTCTCGGGGTCGAAGACCGGCAAGCCCAGTGCCTTGGGCGCGTCCTCGCGAAGCCAAAGCGGGCGCTTCCTGCCGTCGTCGCCCACGGCCTCGACAGCTCGCCCCGTTAGGTACACGGCGCGCCCGCGCGCATCGGCCCACACGTAGATGATGCGGCCAGCGAGCGCCTCGATAAGCCGGCCGTCCCAGCGCCGCAGAATCCCAGCGTCAACGCCAGCCTGAACCAGCTCGGCGCCGCCGTGGATGTGGAGCAGCGCCTCGAGGCCGGAGACCTGGGCAGGGCAGACGCCGACGAGCTCGCGCACCACCTCGGGGACATCGGCATCCGGCCCGAGACCGAGCCGCCGGCGCACGTATGCAGCCGCGACCGCAGCGCGCTCGAGCACGACACCCACGGCACCGCGCGGGAAGTCGACGGGATAGAGCCGTGGCACCTTGTGCGGCGCCACCATGTCGGCCAGGTACTCGAGGTGCTCGCGCGCGGTCGGCCGGTCGTTTCCCGTCGGGCCATCCCGATCCGGGTCGCCATGGTCCCGCAGGTGCCACGGCGCCAACGTCATGTAGTGCCATGCGGCGAGGTTCAGCGCGCGCAGTCGAGCCGCGAGCACATCCTCGACAAGGGCCTCGGCGCTGCACTTGAGCGCTGGTCGCACGCTCTCTCTTCGTCGCTCATCCGCGGCCCGCAGCGCCGCCACGCGCTCCGACAACTTCCAGGCGGGGATGGGGTCGCGATAGTCGGCCGGATTGATGCCCGCGAGCTCGCACGCGCGCCGCAGCGCCCCGCCGCTATCGAAACCCTCGACGATGCCGATCAGGTCGAACACGTCGCCCTTGGCATCGCAGCGGACGCACTTCCAGCGATCGCCGAAGACCCTCGCAGCGGGCTTGCCATCGGACGTTCGCTTGCCGCAGACCGCACAATCGAGATCGACGTGTCCGCCATGCGCCCGCGGATTCAGTCCCAGGTGCTCGGCGGCGACCGCGACGGGCAGCGCCGCGCGGACGGCTGCATGGATCTGCGAAGCCATCAGCGACGACCGCCCTTGCGAATGGGCACCAGGCCGTTGTCGTTCGCCGCCCGTCGGGAGCGAGCTTGGACCCGCCGCCAGCGTTCGCCGTGCCAGCGCTCGCACTGCCCCGAGAGCTCGCGATCGCCGATCCGATACGCCTCGAGCGCGAGGCCTCCGAGCTCCACAAGCTCGGCGAGGTCCCGCGCAACGGCCGGCGGAATCAGACGGACGATCGCGGACTCGCTCATCTCAGACCACCGCCGCCGCATCCGCCGAAGCCCTGGCCTCGGCGTCGGCGGCCT